>WNFA01000863.1_pt1 | contig 24486 bp, 18 predicted proteins | sample 5400481 | NCBI WGS metagenome assembly WNFA01 (sample SAMN13153340, study PRJNA577476) | soil metagenome | isolation source: 120 cm saprolite under Douglas fir tree site 2 hole 1 replicate 2 | place: USA:California | collected 2015-04-18 | reverse complement strand
ATCATCCCAGGAGCCGATATCGAGATCGGGGGAGGCCTGAGCGAGATGGAGCAAAACGACATGCGAGCGCGTGGCACGCTTGATCTGAGCGCTGCACGACAGCAATTGAAGTACGAGCCGCAGTACTCGTTGGAGGGCGGCATACGGGATTATGTCGAGATGTTCAGGGGGCAAACGCTCAGTAATCACCATGTTCCGACTCTTCTAAAGAGTCCAGGATAATCCAACACCACTCCGTCCGCATCTACAACAAGCTCAGCAGTGAACCAGCTGACCCCACTCGCTAGACTTTCATAGCGGTATCGACCTCCAGAAGCGGTGACCTCCAGGCAGGTGTAGCGCTGCTCTGCGACTTTTATTTGCATCTGGGGAATAGCAATATACACCATGTTGAGTATTGCAGAAGAGCCTGGCTGGAGTGCGAGTCGCCGGATCGGCAGTGTGTTGGTGAAGGGTGTCGCAGAGATATCCACATCCAGGCACCCTGTGAGCGAAGGGATCGTCTCCCCGCTTTCTGTTGTCCAGGCTCCTTTTCCATCTGTGCAGAGATGAAGGGATTGGGACGAGCCACTCAACAAGGCCAGATGGACGGCGCGAAGCCTCCATTGCTGGTCACAGTGGATTTCATAGCGAACGCGAAATGGCCTCTGCTCCTCTACACCAAGAATCAAGCTATCTGCAACAATATCCTCCTGCTGTTGCCGTAGATGCAGATGTTCTAGCCCTGGACCCGTCCAGGGCGACCACATAATCTGCCGTTCCATACCCAGGTCCTCCAATCCCGAAAGAAACAAACGTCATTCCTACTCTGTTCTCCATTCTAATCTGTAGCTGCTGAGCAATCAAGGAGTTCACCCAGGCCTGCAATGCAACCGCAGCTTGCTTGCTTTGACCTGCGAGTATACTGTAAAGGGAGGGCTTTTTTGCTTCTTCTCATCTCACCGGTTATGCACCTTTCAATAAAAATGGAACACCCGGTACCCTGATTTTCACCCATGTCCCAACTGTCACAAGTGTCCCTCCGCAAAGGAAGTCAAAGAGCGCATGAAGCAAGATCAAAGATCAGCCATGTCTCAAGTGTCTCAAGTGTCACAAGTGTCCCACCTGTGAATATCACAAGCATATGAACGTACAGTTATGTATAATATAATTAAGAATCTATTTATCGCCATCTCTTTGAAAGTGCCAGAACTCGCTATCCCTCGAGCAGAGTAATATGTAAATAGAGGTATCTTTATGAAATCATATAAAAGCTTGATTATCTATTTCCCGCGTAGGATGCCCCTCATGGTTCGTCTCTCCAGCCTGTGTATAGCGCTCATGCTTGCCTTCTCCCTTCTTCCTGCGGTGGCATACGCACACGCCAGCAATACCCCTACTGCCGCGCCAGTGCTGCAGATGAATGTGGGGTTCGAAGATGACTCCAGGCTTGAATACTGGACCCCTGTGCAGATTTCCCTGAACAACGATGGAGCTGATTTCAAAGGCACTCTCTCGGCCACCACCTACACAAGCCCATTCCCATCCGGCCAGGTCGTCGGCGCCATCCTGCCCTGGAGCTACCAGGAGTCCATTACACTGCCGCACGGCGCACAAAAACAGATCATCTTGAATGTTCCCTTCTACGATTCTCCTTCTGTCCCACGCGGCATCATAGCGACGTTACGCGACAGCCATGGCAAGGTCATTGCTACCCAGAACAAGGCCCCGTTCACGCTCAGGCCTGGTTCTCTGCTTGTCGGGACGCTCTCCGTAGACGATACGGGCTACAGCTCCCTGGATGCCGTTTCCCCGCCTGACCCCACCAAGCGGATCGAAAGGGCGGGGCTCAACGCCGCGACGATGCCCGCTATGGCCGAGGTGCTCGGCAATTTCGACGCCATCATTCTGGACGACTTCAACACCAGCACACTCAATGCTCGCCAGCTCGCCGTCCTGCAGACCTGGGTCAACCAGGGAGGAGCGTTGATCGAGGTCGGGGGGTCACAATGGCAACGCACCCTGGGCCCACTGCCGCCCGCATTGTTGCCAGTCATCCCACAAGGCACAGGTACGCTGCCCGCTGGCACTCACCTGCTGCCCGCTGGCAGTCCTACCATAGCTGACACCGGGCAACCAGCAGCGCCAGATATCACAAAGAAACCCGTCGCCATCAGTACCGCAACCGTCCCAGGGAAAGGTGATGCCAGGCAGCGCGCATTCTCTAGCATTGAGACCGTTCTGACATCTGGAAACACACCCTTGATCGTACAGGCCCGCCAGGGACGAGGAGTTATTTGCTACCTCGCCTTTGATCCATTGACTGACCCGCTTGTGGCCTGGCCAGGCACTATCGCGCTGTGGGAAGGCCTGTTGTTTCGTACGCTTGGCGATCAATTCCTTATTCCTGCGTCGGTCCCCAGGTCGGACCTCGGTCCGGGACAATTGCTCCTGCGGGCAGGATTATTGGAAGTCCTGCAGCCGGGCACACTGTTTTTGCTCTGGGAGCTTGCCTTCTTACTGCTGGGCTACATCATCCTGGTAGGGCCTGTGCGTCTCGTGATCATAAGGCGTCTGAAGCGACCGGATTGGAACTGGCGCATCATTCTGAGCTGTGTGCTTATCTTCTCCCTGTTCACTTACGGGCTTGCCTATTACCAGCAAAGAGCATCCATCAATAGCGTCTCCCTTATTCAGCTTGACCAGGGCGGGTCATCCGCCCACGTCACGACATACTTCAGCGTGTTTATCCCCGGTCAGGGGGATTTCCAGGTACACATACCTGCCGGGAGCCTGGTACAGCCCATAGCCATCGCACCGTTTCAAGCCAACACGGGTACAGCGAACAACGACGCCCAGACTACCATCGTACCGGGACAACAGCAAACAGATGTAAACCTGCAAAATATCGGCCTGTGGACGCTCAATCCTTTCGTGTCAGAAGGAGACCAGCAGGTGCATGGTGGGCTTTCTTCTCACCTGGCACTGCACGGTAATACGCTTGTGGGCACAGTGACAAATACGCTTGATACTTCCCTCAGCGATGTCTACATCTTGATGCCCCACAGCATTGCCTACATCGGCTCCCTCCCTACTGGACAGACGCAACAGGTCAACATAGCGCTGCAGAGGGTGGCGCCCAATACCAGCATGACCCTTGCCGACCAGATCGCCAGGGATAATCACTTGCCTGTGCCCTTTTTTCCTTACGCCAGTAGCGCGCAACCGCAGAATGACAATCAACGTCACATCGCCATCCTCTCGGCTGTTAGCGGTGAAGGGTTCTCTTTCATCCCCTGTGGAGGCCTGTGCAGCACACAGGCCATTACCAGCGACCATATGCTGGTGACATCGCTTCCAGGCGGACCAAAGGTGAATACTATGGATGCCGGTGACCCGTTACTAGTAGCAGGCGCGCAGGCAACGCTGATCGGCTGGACCAACCAGCCCCTGAATGCCCTGGACAAAACTACCGTTAACGGCGCCGCTCCTGGTGGTTTCCATGATAATCTCCTACAGGCGCCACTTAACATAGATTTCGCTGGATCAGCGAATCTTCCGTCCAACCTCATCACTGCACATGTGATCAACGCGCAGGGCAATAATGTACAGTATACCGCGCCCAGTGTTTATACGCTGACAACAGGCAGCATCACCTTTGAATTTACGCTACCTGGCGTGACGAATCCACAGTTTAGCAGCATGACGATTGCCGAGCCCAACATAGGTCAGCCTACGTCCATGCGCCTCGTGCATGCACGCCTGTACAACTGGCAGACGGGGTCCTGGGATGCCATCACGCTCAATCAGAACACTTCCTTTACAACAGGTTATACCAGGGCGTATATTAGTTCTGATGGTCGTATTTTGTTACAATTCGCTAACCAGAACACCTCTCTGGGAACGCTTTTGTTTAGCAAACCGTCATTGAGTCTGAGAGGAACTGCTTAAGGAAAAAGGATGGCGCGAGGACACCTCGCGCTCCGGCATGGGCTCTGCCCCTGCACCTCGTGAGAAACCAACAAAGTAGTAATAGGAAAGTGACAACATATAATGTATATAGTTCGTGTTCTCTAAAAGGACTATACCTCGCAACAAAATGTTCATACAGAACGTCATAGCTTTAGGTCACCGTACGTATTGGGAAAGGCTGGGGAATATGCTCCATAGCGCTCGTTTAACGCGTAGCTTCAATACAAACATCGGAATTTTTGTTGCATCCTGCCTCGCGCTTGCTCTATTACTTTTTTTCGCCTTACCTATAAAAGCATTGGCGCACCCGGTTACTAGCAGACCATCGCTCCAGGTGAGCGCGGGGTTCGAGACGCACTATCGGAATGGAAACTGGGTCCCGGTACAGATCAACCTCCGCAATGATGGCCCAGATTTCAGCGGCACCCTTTCACTTACCGCATCCAACCCGCAGTACATCGTGCAAAGCGATCCGGGTACATCATTGAGCTACCAGTTTGCCATCGCCCTGGCTAATGGCGCCCGGAAACAGGTGACGATGTACCTGCCCCTGTACTCTGGTATGCAGAATGTCACGGTGAAGCTGCTCAATGGTAATGGTAACGCAATCGGCACCCAGTCTGCAGCTCTCAACCCCCTGGCGCCAGGGGATGTTTTTATCGGTGTCCTCTCCGACCAGAGCACAGGCTTTGGGCCATTGAGCACAGCTCCGCTGCCCACCCAGGGTGGCTCGGTCATCGTCGAGTTTCTCAATGCGAATATCATGCCCACTATGGCAGGTATACTAAAAAACTTCAACATCATCGTTCTGGACGACTTTACAACAAGTAACCTGAGCACGGCGCAACTGGCCGCTTTGCAAACCTGGGTCAACCAGGGTGGCAACCTCATCGTCGCCGGAGGCCCCGAATGGCATCGTACTATCAGCGCATTGCCCACCGGACTCCTGCCTGTAGCAGTAAATGGTACCTCGACCATACCGGCAGGAACATCTCTCTTGCCACTCGGTGGCCCCACGGTAGGGCGTCTCGGGCAAAACAAGGTGCCTGATACCGTCCACTCTCCTGTCACAGTCAGTAGAGCAACGCTGCTAAATCCACGCAAAAGCGAGGTAGTCCTCTCATCTGGTGGGATACCCTTACTTGTTCAGGCACGCCTGGGCCAGGGAACCGTTTCTTATCTGGCTTTTGATCCCACGCTCGAACCACTCCTGGGCTGGCAGGGAGCAAGCGTTTTCTGGGAAGGACTCTTGCTTCGTGGCCTGGGTGATCAGCTTCTCTCTAATTCCAGCATCTTCCCCGGCACCGGGCCTTACAACACACAGGGGCAGCAGCTCCTCGCCAGTAGAATGAGTGGACTGCTACAGTCACTACTGCCGAATACACTGCCTTCGCCGTGGACGCTTGCCTTCTTGCTGGTTGGCTATATCCTGGTGCTTGGTCCCATACGCCTCTTACTTGTAAAACGGCTCAAGCGCCGCGATTGGAGCTGGCGCATTGTATTGAGCAGCGTCGTCATCTTCTCTTTTCTGACCTACGGGATTGCTCTGGAGGAAAAGGGCACGTCCATTTTGAGTAATAGCATCACGGTAGCCCAGTTAGGCCAGAGTGGGTCAGCAAGCCACATTACTACTTTCCTGGGAGTGTTCGTACCCAACCAGGGAAATTTCCAGGTACATATCCCCGGCAGCAGCCTGGTACAACCGTCACCTGATAACCTTGCATTCTATCAAGGCGGACCTGTTAGCTCATCTGATCAATCCACTACTTCCATCGCATCAGCACAAAACGGGACCGACGTAAACCTGCGGGATGCGGGTATCTGGACCTTACACACCATCATCTCGGAGCAAGACCGCCAGCTACACCAGGGACTCGCCTCTCACCTATCACTGCAAAATGGCACGCTCGAAGGCACAGTAACGAATACGCTCAGCTATCCGTTGAGCGATGCCTATTTACTGATGTCCAACAATGCTCTCAGCCTCGGGCGACTGGCAGCAGGTCAAACAAAACAAGTCATGCTTAAGTTGAGCAACGCGCCACTCAACCCCGGCCAGACCCTCGCGGACCTGATTGTACAGATGAGTGGTTCATCGTATCCTTATGGTTCTTACCCCTACGGCACCGTGAATGGATCACAGACTCAAAGCGAGTGGCAGCGTCACCTGAGCATCTTATTGACGCTCGATGGCAAAGGCTACTATGGCTTTCCTTGCCCAAGCCCGTGTCCTATTGCGGTGTCCAATCAACCGGCTATCCAGGAGGGTCAGGGGCTTCTCGGCGCCCTGGGAGTACTGGGCGGCAATGTGACGTCAAGCGGCTTTGTTTCATACAGTTCCAGCATAAACCTCGTACCGCTTTCAGGTGGGCCATTGACTGCTTACAACGGCGGTGACCCGTTGCTTGTCCCTGGCTCCCCGGTCACTCTCATTGGCTGGGCCGGCAACCCCTTGGACTCAACGAACGCCGTGACCATCAACGATATCAGCCCCACCGGCCTGCATGAAACGCTCGTGCAGGCGCCTCTCAGCGTCGATCTTGCCGGGGCGCTCAACCTTCCGTCCAGCTTTATCCCAGGCCAACTGATCGACGTGCAGGGCAACGGCGTTCAGGTCCAGTTCCCTGGTTTCTATGCCCTGTCAGCGGGAAGCATGACATTTGAATACGCAGTGCCCAACATTGCCAACCTGCACATCAGCGGCCTGGTGATCTCGGAATTGTCCGGCGCCAATCCAGCTGCAACAGGTGGAAACACCGGCAGTATCAGCTCTCTACCTTTCCGTTTATATAACTGGCGCAGCGGCTCCTGGGATGCAATTTCGCTCAACCAGGGCACTTTTACAACACATAACGCCAGTGCATATATAGGACCTGGTGGGCGTGTCTTGTTGCAGATAGTCTACAAAGACAGCTCACTCAGTACGGTCGTGTTCGGCAAACCGGCGCTAAACTTGCAAGGCGTTGTTTCAGGCTCTTAATCTAGAGGCACAAGTTATGATCAAAGTTCAAAATGTCTATAAACGCTATCGCTCCGTTCACGCTCTTGAGGACCTGAGTTTAGAGGTGCCGCAAGGAGCAATTTATGGATTGATTGGTCCAAACGGCGCGGGTAAAACCACCCTGTTGCGTATCCTGGGGGCATTGATCTCTCCGACTGCCGGTCGAGTCTGGTTTGACGATGAGGAAGTGAGCCGCTCTCCCACTGCTATTCAACGCAAGGTCGGCTATATGCCGGACTTCTTCGGGGTGTATCCAGATCTGACTTCAGCAGAATACCTCGATTTCTATGCCGGAATACACGGGATTGCGCTGCGCAAACGCGCCAGCACTATTATGGACCTGCTCGAACTGGTGGATCTCACCTCCAAACGCGATGCACTGGTCGAGACTCTATCTCGCGGGATGAAACAGCGTCTCTGCCTGGCACGCGCCCTGGTGCATGATCCCGATGTGCTACTGCTTGATGAGCCAGCCTCCGGACTTGATCCGCGAGCCAGGATAGAGCTGCGCGAACTGCTGCGAACATTGCATGGCATGGGCAAAACCATCGTTATCAGTTCGCACATTCTCCTTGAACTGGCAGAGATGTGTACCGATGTGGCCATTATCCAGGGTGGGCACCTGGTGATAGCAGGTAGTGTCGACCAGGTGACGCACAGCCTGGGCGGGACGCCCCAATTAGAAGTTCGTGTCCTGGAACGCCTTGAAGACGCCAGAAAGTTACTCGAGAATATGCCAGAAATCAGCCAGGTAATGAATGGAAACAGCGACAAAGATGTCATTCACGCCGAATTTAGCGGCGATGACCGGGCGCTCCATCGTATCCTGGCAGCGCTCATGGCACAGGACATTCCAGTTGTTTCCTTCGCACCGCGCAAAGGCGCCGGACGTCTCGAAGAAGTTTTCATGAGTATTACTGAAGGAGGGAGCGCCGCATGACTTTTACAGCTCTACTCACAAAAGAACTACGTTTGCGCCTGCGCCGCGAGCGGTCCGTCTGGGTCATCATCACCTACCTGCTGGTGATGGGCCTGTTAGGCTTTGGCTTCCTCCAGCGCGAGAGCGCCTTCAGTAATGGCTACCAGGGATATCTACTCAGTCAAATCGGCGTACAACTCTACGCCTTGCTCTCGTTTGTACAACTCTTCTTGATTGTCTTTATCGCGCCCGCCTTCACCTCAACTGCGATTAACGGGGAGAAGGAACGTCAGACCTTTGACCTGCTCTTGTGTTCCAAGCTCTCGTCTTTCTCGCTGCTGGCGGGCAAACTCATCGCAGGGCTTACCAGTGCATTACTGCTGATTGCGGCCTCTATTCCTCTCTTCAGTCTCGTCTTCTTCTTCGGAGGTGTAGCTCCAGGCCAGGTACTCAGTGCGCTGGTGGTTTTCGTTATGACCGCGATAGTGGCCGGTACCTTCAGTCTCTTTTGTTCGACACTGCTGCGCCGGCCCACCGTATCAACCGCGCTAGCCTATACATTCTGTGTCCTCTGGATGTTCTCCTACTGGATCATATATCTACTGGCTATAAGTAGTTCGTTTTATGGTAACCCGCGCTGGTTTGTATGGATACAGTGGCTAAGCGCGTGGAATCCCATCTCGGCGCTCAATAGCACACTCACGAGTGGAGCGGGAGGGACGGGGTTGATTTCTCTCCACGGCCTGCTCCTGGCGCCCTGGGTAGCCTTCACATTGATGAGCTTGCTGGTGACGCTCATCCTGTTTCTCCTCAGTATGGTATTCGTTAAGCCAAACTTCACTAACCGGTTCCAGTCCTGGGTCCGGCCACTGGGCGAGAAACTTAAACCACCAGCAAAAGACACAGCGGCAGCTTAATCCATAAAGGCACTGCTTGCAGGTGCCGATACCATACTATATGAGAAAGGCAAAGGAACCATGGCAGTCATAGCACCATCACGCCCGGTAGAAACTATACAGCGGATCGCTGATGGCAAGAGCCTTGCCGAAGCTCTACATCCATGGCGCAGAAGGCTATGGATGCAGCAGGTAGTGCGCTGGACAGGTAGAGGATTGTTTGTAGGGCTGGTACTGGCCTGTCTTGTGCTACTCATCTCGCGCTTCGTTCCCTGGGCAACCGCTTCCTACTGGGCAGGCGCGCTTGCTACGGCCTCTGTGCTCTGTGCGCTGGCGGCTGCCCTGTGGTATCGCCCTTCCTTTGCTCGCGCTGCCCGGCAGGTGGATGCAAGGCTGGCATTACATGATCGCTTGAGTACAGCCTGGGAGCTACGCGACGAGTCGACCGCCCTGGCCAGTTTGCAGCGACGCGATGCGCTTAAGCAATTGGGCAAATATAAGCCCGTCTCTACCATCTCCCTGTGGCCGGGGCGTGCCGGTTTGATTGCATTTGGCGTGGTCATAATGGGACTTGCCCTGCTTGCATTCCTGCCCAATCCCATGACCGACGTGCTCCGGCAGCAGGCAGCATTTCAGGCCCGCGTTGCCAGGCAAGTTGCCGCCATCAACCACATACGCACCGTAATCGATAGTCAAACGACGACATCAGCACAAGAACGTTCACAGATCGATAAAATCCTGCGCGAGGCGGCCGCCCAGCTCCAACAGGCAAAAACCGAGCAGCAGGCTCAACAGATCCTCGCACAGGCCCATGCAAAGCTCAATCAATTGCGTGATCCACAGGCGGCCAACAAAGCTATGGGCCGGACGGCCGCCAGCTCGTCACTACAAAACAGTACTAATCCCAATTTGAGCAACGCCGGCAAGGCGCTCGCCAATGGCGATAGCAAGGGACTCGATGCCGCCCTGCAGAAACTCGCATCTCAGGTTCAAAACATGACTCCCGCTCAGCGCGCACAGCTGGCGCAGCAGATTGAGCAGGCTGCCAATCAGGCGCGCCAGAACCCGCAACTCAGTGCCGCGCTGCATCAGCTCGCAAAGGCTGTTGCCGACGGCAGCCAGAGTGAGATTTCCGACGCAACTAAAGCCGTCGAGACCGCTGCAGCCCAGGATAGTGCCAACCAGGCAAACAACAATAGCATTAATCAAGCATCACAGACCCTGCAAAATACCGCCAACGCGCTCGCTTCATCTACAGACAATAGTGGGCAGAACCAGGCTCAGAACCCTGGACAGGGACAAAATCCCGGACAGGGCCAAAACCCAGGTCAGGGACAAAATCCTGGACAAGGTCAGAATCCTGGCCAGGGCCAGAACCCAGGTCAGGGACAAAATCCTGGGCAAGGCCAGAACCAGGGGCCGGGACAGGGCAATAAGGGGCAGGGCAATAATGGCACTGGAGGAAACAACAATGCCGGGAACAAACAGGGTAAGGACGATCAGGTATACGTTCCGGGGCAGGTAGGTTCGGGAAACAGTGCTATCACCAATGGCAACAACGGCACTGTTCAGCCCGGCAGCCCCGTTGCTTATTCCAAAGTGATCGCGCAATACCAACAAATGGCGCACGATGCCATTGACAATAGCAACATACCCCCTGATTTGAAAGATCTCATTCAGGGCTACTTCAATTCCTTAGAAGGGCAACACTAGCATGGCAAACAAAAGCGAGCGTACTTCACCGGATGCCGGAGCGCAGGTCGAAAACCTGGGTGTGCAGAATGGACATGACGCCGCCATTACAGATGTGGATTCTCACAATGAAGGACCTGCCGAAGCTGATATCACAGCGTTTATAGATACCGCCAAGCAATTGGAACACGAGCTGTCCTCAATTGTCGTAGGCCAGGAACGCGTTGTTCGTGAGTTGCTCCTGGCATTACTCGCCGGTGGCCATGTATTGCTGGAAGGAGTTCCAGGGCTTGGTAAAACATTGCTTGTGCGCACCCTCTCCGACGCGCTAGCATTGAAATTTGCGCGCATCCAATTTACGCCCGACTTGATGCCAGCCGACATTGTTGGCACTACCATCGTCAGTGAACAGTCAGACGGTACCTCTTCAGGCAGCAAGCGTGTTTTCAGCTTCCAACCCGGTCCCATCTTCGCCAATATCGTGCTGGCTGACGAGGTCAACCGGGCCACGCCCAAAACACAATCTGCCCTGCTCGAGGGCATGCAGGAACGTACTGTCAGCGTTGGCGATTCTACACGCCCGCTGCCAAAACCATTCTTTGTGCTGGCGACACAGAACCCGCTGGAGATGGAGGGCACCTATCCTTTGCCCGAGGCCCAACTTGATCGTTTTTTGCTCAAAGTCCTTGTGCGCTTCCCTGATGCTAAAAACCTGATGCGCATTATCGACACCACCGTTGGCACGACCACCCTACTCGCGAAACAGGTGGCAACAGGCGAGCAATTGCAGCAATTAATTGATACGGCCCGCGCCGTTCCTGTGGCAACGCATGTCAAAGAATACGGGGTACGCCTGCTGCTGGCGACCCACCCGGACCAGGAGGATGCCCCCGAACAAGTACGTAAATATGTGCGCTACGGAGCGAGCCCGCGCGGGTTGCAGGCCATTATTACGACGGCTAAAGTACGTGCTCTGCTCGAAGGCCGTTACAACGTCTCCATGGAAGATGTGCAAAACGTCGCTTTCCCTGCCCTGCGCCATCGCCTCATTCTCAACTTCGATGGCCTGGCTGATGGCATCACGCCGGAAAATTTGATCGAGACGATTATCGAGGAGACGGAGACGTCGTAGGAGTAATAGCGAATGCCCAATGAGAACGGCACAGCCCGTTTCCCACTCGATGCAGGCACACTACAACGCCTGGATAACCTGGCACTCATCACCCGCAAAGCCATGGCAACGGGGCGGCCAGGACGGCGTCGCTCGCCGCTCGCGGGCTCATCCATGGAGTTTTCAGACTACCGCCGCTATGCCCCGGGCGATGACTTTCGCCGCATCGACTGGCGAGCCTATGCCCGGCTGGAGCGACTTTTCTTACGGGTGTTCGAAGCTGAAGAAAATATCACGGTTACGGTGTTGATTGACTGCTCCGACTCGATGCAGCACGGCACACCGGCTAAATCTACCCTGGCAACTTCTCTGGCTGCCGCCCTCGCATACGTGGCGCTCAAATGCGAAGATAACGTCATTATCGGCGCTCTCACCGATCGCCTGACGGCACACCGCCGCACAGGCAGCGGCAAACACGCCATCTGGACGGCCGGTGAGTTTCTCAGCCGCCTGCCCCATGGCGGCTCAACCGATTTGAATCGCGCCCTGTATGACCTTGGGCGAGTGGTAACGGGCTCAGGGCTTACCATTGTGATATCAGATTTTCTTGTCCCGGGGGGCTACCAGGCAGGTCTGCGCGCGGTACGCCAGTTACGCCAGGAAGTGGCGCTCTTACAAATTCTTGCCCCAGACGAGATTGAGCCTGAACTGCAGGGTGATTGGCGCCTGCGCGACAGTGAAGGAGTTGGCAGCGTTGACGTAAGCAGCACGCCCGGTGTGCTGCAGGCATACCGGCAGCGGCTCAGCGCGTTTATGCAGGAACTGGCATCATTTGCCCATACCCATGCTATGACATATGCTATGATTCCCAGTGATACTGCCGTTGTTGACGTTGTACAAAGACTGTTAAGACAGGTTGAGATAGTCAGATGAGAATTTTGCGACTTATGCCTCCAACACAGCCAGTGCAGCCATCCTCCAGGTCAGGGGAGCTGCTATGAGTTTACTTGTTCCGGCAGCGCTCGCTTTTGGCGTCATCATACCGGTTATCCTTCTACTCTATTTCATGCGCCCAAAGCGGCAAGAACGGGTAGTGAGCAGCACGTTACTCTGGCAACAGGCATTACAAGATTTACAGGCCAGCCGTCCATGGCAGAAGTTGCGCATCACTCGTCTGCTGCTTCTACAAATCCTGGCAGCAATTGTCATCGTGCTTGTCCTCGCCCGGCCAGCAACCTTTATTCGCAGTCCAATCGGCGGTGACACTATCATCATCCTGCAAACGTCAGCCAGTATGCAGGCTACTGATGTAGCCCCGAGCAGGTTCGAAGAAGCGAAAAACCGCGTCGCCGATTTGATTGATGGCCTTGGACCCAGTGATCACCTTTCCATCATTGCTATGGGACGGACTCCGCAGGTATTGATCTCAGCCGCCTCAGACAAAGATAGTCTCATGGCCGCGCTCCAGCATGCCAGGGTCACAAACGAAGATGCTGATCTCGAACAGGCGCTTTCACTGGCAACATCGCTGGCCGCCGGTCACACCGATACACAAATCTTGATAATCGGGGACGGGCACGTCCTACCTCCGGATCAAATACTCGAGATTCCCTTTGCCGTGCGCTATTTACAGATCGGCACGGACGCTCCGAATGCTGCCCTGCTGGCACTTGCCTCACGCACTATCCAGGGTAATCTGGTAGCTCTTGCCCAGGTCGCCAATTACAGTCACCAGCAGCGATCACTACCGGTAGAGCTTTACGCCGACGGAAAACTGGTGAGTGTACAAACCATCGCTCTCCCCCCGGGGACAAGTGGGGCAATTCAATGGGGACCACTGCCGCCAACCACTCGTTTCCTGCATGCTCACATCATCTCCCAGGATGCGATGACAGTCGATCACGAAGCGTGGGCCATCGTTGGCGGATCAATGCGCGGCCGCGCACTGCTGGTCACTAAAGGCAACAGCTTCCTGGAAACCGCACTGCGCCTGCAGCCCAATATCGACCTTTTCGAGACAACGCCCGCTAAGTATGTAAATGCAAACACCGGCGATTTTGATCTGACTGTGTTCGACGGCTATGTACCCGCGACTTTACCGGCTGGCAGTCTATTTTTTATCAATCCACCTACGGGCTCTTATCTCTTTGGCAAGTCGGGTCCTGAGATCGCTGTCAATCACATCAGCGCAGGAAGCGACAGCCAGAACCTGCTCAACCAGGTCGATCTAAACAGCATCCATGTGCTGCGCGTCAGCCATTTGTTGACTCCTGCCCCATGGGCACAGCCGGTGATCAACACAGCGCAAACTCCATTGCTGATTGCCGGGGAAAACGCGAACAGGCGCTTAGCCGTGCTGAGCTTCGATTTACATGACTCCGACCTGCCGCTTTGGCCCAGTTTCCCAATTCTCATCTACAACCTGGTCAACTGGTTTTTGCCACCGCCAGTTCCGGGCAATGGGCAGGTCACACCCGATACGCCCATCAGCATCCAGCCATGGCCGGGCGCTGATCGTATAACAATCACCGGGCCTGGCCAACCAGCTGTTACCGTGGCCCCGCCTTTCCCGGTGGCAACCTATAATCGCACAGATCTGACCGGCATATACTCCGTGACCCAGCACGTCCATAACCAGGTGCGGAACGGAGCCTTCGCTATTAACCTGTTCGACCCGGGGCAATCGAGCCTGGCACCGGCTGCCCAGTTGCCCATAGCCAATAGCACGTCCTTCAACTCGGGGGGACCCGCCGTGCCACGAGTGCTGCGCGAAATCTGGCCCTGGATTGCAGCCTTTCTGCTCCTGGTCCTCTGCGCGGAATGGTGGCTTTTCAGCCGCAGCTACACCCTGCGCAGAGCGCCCGCCAGGGACACTTCTGCCATAGATCGTTCAGATCTACGTCTCAACGGGCGCCTGCAGCGCAAGCCGCAAGGTACGATCGCCAGCATACAACACCAGGTAGAGACACGTTATAGGGTCGCGCTGAAGCGCGTCACTAAGACGACGAAACGCTTGAGAGGTCAGCTAAAAAGGCAAAAGGCGAAAGGAAAGAGAAATGCTAACGTTTGAGCAGCCATTGCTGCTATTGCTCTTACTCCCTATCGGCACGCTGGTGTTTCTCGCCTGGCGGCGGATGTCGCTGCCATTTCCCAAAGCCCAACGCTACATGATCCTGGCCTGTCGGCTGGCGCTCTTTACACTCGTTATCTCTGCCCTGGCTGGTGCTGCACTCGCCCTGCCGGTTTCCCGGCAGGCCGTGGTTTTTGTCGGCGATATTTCAGCCAGCACAACGCCGCAGCGCGCTTTCATGGAACAATGGATTAATAACGCCATTCGCCATAAGCGGCCCGACGATCAAGTGGGCATCGTAGCAGTCGGACGTAATGCCCTGGTCGAGCAATCGGTCAGGACCCAGATTGACTTCTCCCAGTTTCAGTCCACTCCCGACACCAATTACACAGACCTCGCCACAGGGCTCCAACTCGCCGCGGCCATCCTGCCCTCCGATAGTGAGCGGCGCATCGTGCTCTTAACAGATGGTCAGCAAAACATAGGAGATGCTCTACAGGAAGCACAACTGCTACAACAGCAGGGGATTCGACTGGATATCGTCCCTCTGCCCACGTTCAGCGGAGCGGAGGCGCGCATTGACAGCCTTGATGCGCCAACTGCTTTGCGCACCAATGAGCGTTTTCTGCTTCACACCAAAATCTACAGCACCGTGTCACAACAGGTAATACTGCGACTCTATCTGGATCAGAAGCTCTTAATACAGCAATCGCTACACCTGAACATCGGTACACAGGAGGTCTCCTTTAGCCTGTTAGCTCCGCCACCGGGTTTCCACACCTTCCGTATCACGCTGGAAGCGCCGCTAGACACCATCAGCGAGAATAACGAAGCGGCTGCATTTATCAATGTACAGGGTCCCCCGAATGTACTCGTCGTCGAGGGCCAACCCGGCGCAAGCCAAAACATTGTCGCAGCGCTGCGGGCCACGAAGATCAATGTGGCAGTCGTTACGCCCGCCGAGGTACCGATCACGCTACAGGGATTGGCCAGCTACACTACCGTAGTACTGGCGGATGTACCCGCGGTGGATCTCGGTCCCACCCGCATGCAGGTGCTCCAATCATTCGTGCGCGACCTTGGACGCGGCCTCGTAGTAAGCGGAGGCGAGAACAGCTACGGTGTGGGAGGTTATGCCAACACCCCGCTGGAGCAAACCCTGCCAGTGAAAATGGACATACCCCAACACAAAGACACCCCCACGCTTGCCGTTGTGCTCATCGTCGAGAGCCTGGAGAGCGACATTGGAGTAAATATCTCCAAAGAGGCTGCCAAGGGAGTTGTTAGCCTCTTGACACCACGTGACTATATCGGTGTCTCTGCAGCATACGGTACCCTTGCTATCCCCATGCAGCACGTCACCAATAAAACGGCCGTCGACCAGGCCATCGACGCACTGAGCCCTAACGATCCCGGCAGTTACCTACCGGACCTGGTCAATGCGGAATCAGTGCTCCTGCATAGCGATGCGAAAATCAAGCATGTGATCCTGTTGGGTGACGGTGACGCCTTCGATAGCTACGCGACACAGGTGCTTAAAATGGCGAAAGAGAACATCTCCGTCTCAACAGTCGCCACCAACGCAAACAATTACCAGGAACTGGGCATAATGCAGCAGATTGCCTCCTGGGGAAAAGGGCGCTTCTATCAAGCCGATAATCCCAACTCTATTCCACAAATTCTGCTCAAGGAGACACGGCAGGCTGCCCGGCGGGCAATCGTCGAGGAGCCCTTTGTTCCGGCCATCGTGGGGTCTCACCCCATCTTGACAGGCCTGGGTCCGCTGCCACAGCTAAATGGCTATGTAGCAACTACACCGAAACCGGCTGCCCAACTGGTGCTCATCAGCCATCGTGACGATCCCGTACTTGCTGTCTGGCAATATGGTCTTGGCCGCGTCGCGGCATGGACCAGTGACGCTCTGGGGCTCTGGACGGCAAACTGGCTACAATGGAGCAACGCCGCCCGCTGGTGGGCCAACCTGGTCACCTGGACACTGCCAACACCCGATAGCCAGCTCATTGTGAATGGTGATGTAGCCAATGGCAGCGGGCATGTAATTGTGGATCTTCCCTCCGGAACCCCGGTGGATACGTCCAGCCAGCAGGAGGTGCAGGCCAGGATCATTGCTCCCGACCTGTCACAACAAACGATTACGTTGCAGCCCACGGCGCCGGGACGCTGGGAAGGGAACTTCCCGGTCGGACAGGTTGGAGCATACCTTTTGCATGTGACCTGGCAGGCGAGAAGCAACAACAATACAGGCAGTCCCAGCCAGTTAAGCGCCATCACTGGCATGGTGGTGCCATACTCACCCGAATTCCGCAACACCGGGACAGACCTGTGTTTTCTTAAACTGCTCGCCCATGCCGGAGGCGGGTCTATCCTTGTTCCTCTTGGTCCAGGCGGCACTAATGGATGCGGGACTATTCTCAGGCCTGGCGATAGCGCTGCAGCTTTCACAGCGAATCTTCCCCCGGTGTACGCTGCTCTGTCCATTACCTTCTGGCTGTTCGCACTAGCAGCGCTCTTATTGCCGCTAGACATCGCGCTGCGCCGCCTGTCGAGCCTGGAGTTCCTCGCAGTGGGCTATCGCTGGCTGGCTACACATCTGGGTCTGCGCGGCACGGCGCTTGCAACCCAGGCAGCAGGCAGCGTGATTAACGACGGGACGCCGCTTGGCACAATACGCGCTCGACGGGCGGAACGCCGGGGCCGCGCATTGAACACCAGACCCAAAGTTTCTGCGAGTGAGACGCGCAAAGCCAGCCTGACGACAGGTCAGGCGCAGTCCAACAAGCAGGGAGCTAGAGAGGAGAAAAAACAAGCTGCCTCTTCAAAGAAGTTGCCAGAAGTTTCAGTGACCAGCAAATTACTGGAGGCCAAACGCAAGCGAGAGCGTACGAAGGCGCAAAAAATGGAGGACTAATTATGAGTAGTATGCTATGACCCACCCAACTCTAGAGTTTAGGGAGGAATTTGAACCAGGCATCAACGCGGGCAACTGTTACTAACCCTTCAGGCTTACCACTACGAGCCGCCTGCTGGTAAGACTCAACTTACTACCATCCAATCCACCGTAGTACGCCTGCACTTGCAGGCCAGCCGCCGCCAACATACGTACCAACTCTGTTAGCGTGTAAATACGCACCGCGTGATTGTATCCGGTGCGTTGTCCATCAGGGTGGAGCATAGTCACCTGTACATTGCAGCGACTGGTAAGGAGATCGAAGTTGCGCTCCTCTAGCACAATAAGGCCATCTGCATGTCGGGCTATTTCATTGGGGGCAAAGTTCCGTATGAGAGACTCTCGCTGCATAGTTTCCAGCAGGAAGAGACCACCGGACTTTAGAGCTTTGTACACCTGCTGGAGTACCTTCTGGTCCTCCCCCTCGTTTTCCAGGTAGCCGAAGGCAGTGAAGATGTTGATTACTGCATCGAATTCATTCTCGAAGGGAATATTCCTCATATCGCTTTGCATCCAGCGTATCTTCACGCCCTGAGCCTCAGCCTCGGCCCGCGCATGATGCAGGAACACCTCACTCAAATCCTGACCTGTGACCTGATAGCCCCGTTTAGCCAGAGCAAGGGCATGGCGTCCGTGACCACAGCAAAGGTCAAGAATCGAACTACCAGGTGGCAGAGCCAGCAGATTGATGATGCCCTCTACCTCGTGTTCAGTCCTTTCAGGAGTTAGGAAATCGTAGATACGCAGGTAGTCATCACCGAAGAATGTTTTGTACCATGGAGTATCACTCATAGGTCCCTCCCCGACAGGTGGCTGGTATCGTTACAGAGGATCAGCTCTACCTGGCCTCCTGTAACGCGCAATTCCGATAGGCTCGCCGGGTCCAGGCGCAGGTTGCGGCTCTCGGGTGGCGTCATATTGAGAAGATGCCCAATCAACAAGCGTAGAGCCGATTTATGGCTGACGACGACAACCGTTTGACCCATATGAGCGGCCAGTACTTCGATGATGCAGGGAACGATGCGGTCAACCACCGCCTGCTGCGTTTCACCTCCTGGTGGGTGAGCCATCCACGAGCCGCGTTCCCATTCCTCTAATTCGTGCGGATATTCCCTGGCAAGATCAGCACGCAGGCGATTTTCCCACTCGCCAAAATCCATCTCGCGCAGCGCAGAGCGTGTCCGTATCTCTTTTTCCAGGGCGCGGGCAATGGGTGCAGCAGTCTCCCGAGCCCGCTGCTGCGGACTGCAATAAAGGGCATCCACATGCTCACGCCGCAGTCGCTCGGCCAGGTATTGCGACTGGGAGCAACCAATCGCTGTGAGAGGCACCTCGGTGACACCACAGAAAGTATCATCGCGACTGGTATGCGTCTGTCCATGTCGCACAAGCAGTAGACGTGTAGCAACCGCTGGCTCCAGGTCCATAAAAGACTCCTCAAAAGGATTGCAGGTCTTAGTATTTTCTTACTGCCCTATCATAGCATAAAACCATGGCTGAGGTAGTGCCATCACAGCAGAATCGCACTGTTTCAACTCGTCTAAGCAGGCACTTATCCTGTTCGCTAAAGTAAGCCTGCTTGCATAGTGGTCAGCATAACGAAAGCACTCTCCCGTTTTTCGAGCGCATTTATACTAGATTCAGGAACTCCTGTGGAATATTTCGCAGGAGAGGCGAGAGTGATTGGGCTGCTACTCTCACCATCTCAACAAGGCATCTTCAAAAAAGGTTCCACCCAGGCTCGTGTGTACAGAACAACATAAGATAGAAAGGACATCAACGTATGGCTACAAAAGTAGAGACGGCTACCAACACTGCAAAACAGGTGCAAGATCAGTACTTCCTCATCACCGACCAGGTCCCCGGTGAGATATGGTACTGGGGTGCACTGGCATCCATTATTGTTTCGGCAACTCTGTTCATAATAGGCAAGCGACATTGGGGTACTTTCGTGGGCCAGTGGCCACCCACCTTCTTGCTCCTTGCTCTATTCCACAAGCTATTGAGCCCTTCAAAGTAGCACTATTCAAGAAGCAGCGGGCCGTTCTCACGCAGCACTGCAACGAACGGCCCGTCGCTGCATCCCATTTAATGTATAAAAAGGGGAGATTTTCGGAGACACCCCGTTACCTGTCCCCAGACACGGTCCCTCGCCCTGATAGCCTTCTCGCCCTTTGGAAAACCAGAACGATAAGCACCACATTTGTGGCTGCGTCACCAGACCCGTCCGCGTTTCCGGGACAGGCTTGTAGCTCACCTTCGGAGTACGAACGGCTACCTTGACTTCCTGCTGAACAGGCAAATCGTTGGGACGGGTGCAAGCGGTCCAACCAACCGCTCTGGCCTGATAGCCAGCGCCCTACCAGCTAAGGGGCCAACAGGTTGAGCTAGCAGGCTGTCCGTTGGGACACATGCCGAAGCTGGCATGACATGCGGAGCGTGTGACCAGAGGCGTGATGCCGTTGTCCAGAACGCATGTCCTTCGATGTATAGACGGATGAGATAAGGGAAAGTAGCAGCTTCGCTGCCCTTTCTTTCCTCCCGCCCGCCTTTAGGGGACGGGTCCCCAGGAAGGTTTTTATGGTGTACAATTATTGGAGATTCGACTTTATCTGAACACATTTCGGAAGGCAGGTTTTAAAGAGCAGATACATGGATAATTATAAGTCTATAAGAAAATGGACAGATCTGTACAGGTTAGCGGTAGTGACGGGAGGCAAAAAGGTCGGGACGGTAGATGACTTCTACCTGGAGCCGGAGACGAACGCGGTACGCGCGCTCCGCATCGAGGTAGGCGTGCTTGGTTATCGCGAACTCCAGGCAAGCGCCATTAGTTCAATTGAGAAAGACAGGATCACTATAGCAAACGAGCAAATGCTGGCTGAAGAGAGAACCGATGGCCGCCTACCAGCATTGCTTCTGGGCCGTAACCTGCTCGCTTATAAGGTTGTAAGCGAGAAAGGCACATCTGTAGGCAAGGTCAGCAACGTGTTAATCGACACCAGCACTCCAATTGCCCTGAGGGTCGCCGCCTTTGAGCTAAGCAGCGACTCACGTGAACGTTCCGGGCTGCGCCACCCAATCCTCGACGCTAACGAGGTAACAGCGTACGAGCGCGATACGGTTTTCATTCTTGATAAAGCGGCAAGGAGATTATGATACGGGAGCTAGAGCATGCTCGATGTGTCATTTAACTTGATTCATGGCGCGTTTCTGCCAGATAACTTGCCGACGATTGGCTTGAGAAGGGCGTCGAGACGATTTTCGAGAGAAATTTCTCTCGCATAATATGGCGTGTCTTCTTCTCACATCTATTTTGGCGTTGTCCAGAAGCGATGGAACGACCAATTTTGTTATCATAAAATGGCGCGTGTCTATCGAGAACCGCCTCTGGAGCAGCATGATCTTTTGCCATCATAAAATGACGCAAGGCTGAAAAAGAGATGAGGCACCTGGCGCAAAGCAAGCCTAAATGGTCGCCGCCCAACGATTGCGCATCACCTGCTGGCGAGCTGAGCGGAGCGAGATGAAGCCAGTCGGGTGTATGAGCATGTTAGATTGCACGTTGATCCGCCTCAGTGGATTAGTCTCATATTGCCTGGTGGGGCGGCCCTTGTCACACCTCTCCCAGTCCGATGCGTTGAAAGGTGGTATAATCTAACTGAGCTCAGCTTAACTCTACGCACTATCCGATCTCGATCTGACAGAGAGGAGGAGCCCTATGACCAACGGCAGTTATCGCTTCACCGTCGGCAGGTTCGAATGCTTTGCCGTCAGCGATGGCACGAACATTTACACCGACCCGGCGCCCCTGCTGTTTGCCAACGCGCCGACCACACAGCTTGAACAGGCCCTGCATGCATACCACATCCAGCCAGCCGAATGGGTCGAATGGACGAATACCTACACCTGTCTGCTCATCGCCACGGGAACCCACCACGTGCTCGTGGACACCGGTGCGGGTAGTCTCGCACCGACGACCGGCACGCTGCTCCAGAATCTGCAGGCCGTAGGGGTACCGCCCGTGACTATTGATACCGTTGTCCTCACCCATGGGCATCCGGATCACATTGGTGGGACCATTGACGCGTTGGGCAACCAGGTCTTCCCGCACGCGCGCTTCGTGATGTGGCGCACCGACTGGGAGTTCTGGACGATGCCGGTGGAGCGGGCGCAAGGGAATCCTATGCTCGAATTTATGGTTCCGTTCGCCCACCAGCATTTGCTGCCCCTGCAAGACCACATCGATCTGCTCGACCACGAGACAGAAATTGTGCCAGGGGTACATGCCGTTGCAGCACCTGGACACACGCCCGGCCATTTGGCGCTCGCGATTGCATCAGGTGACCAGCACCTGTTGCATCTGGCGGATGCCGTGGGCCATCCCATTCATGTCGAGCACCCGGAGTGGGTCATGGCAGTGGACATTCTCCCCGAGCAAGCTGTCACCACCCGGCGCCACCTGCTCCAGCGCGCGGTCGCCGAACAGTCCCTGGTCTCGGCCTTTCATCTCCCGTTCCCAGGGATCGGCCACGTTATCCTAGCTGGTGCGCACTGGCAGTGGCAGCCACTTGAGACGTTCGACGAGAGTGGCGTTGTTGCCTAATTCCATCTGCTTCTGTAGAGCCGTCTTCCCTGAGCCGCGAGCAACAAGGAGCGTCTCTTTCCCTGATCTGCGTAAGTATACATGAGATTTGTCAGAAATGCGCCCATTTTCAGGCATTTGTTGGCGCATTTCCCACATATCCTGGCGAAGGAGTTGCGGGATCTGACGAAGAAGAGAAGTGGAGAACGGAAAAAGAACTACTCAGATGCCACGCCAAATTATGTGAGAAAGCCGATTCGCTGAAAGCGCCTGACAGCGTGGCAAGTTATCTGGGAAACGGTAATTTTTAATCGATAAATGACACGATGGCCTGTATCTCTGGCTCCGTGAGCTTCCAGTTGATACCACCTGCCATTTCCATTGCCTCCCGTTCACTGCGGATACCAACGATCGCTCCCGTCACAGCAGGCTGCCTCAAAACCCAGGCAAGCGCCAGGTCAACCAGCTTTTTGTGGTGGTCCCGGGCAATGGCCTCAAGCATACTCCGTGTCTGTTTAAGCCTGGAGTACACCAACTCCTGGGCATAGGGGAGCCCACGCCGGAAATCATCTGGATCAAGGCTATCCAGGTCAAAACCGTCCGCTAAAAATCCGCTGGCGAGTGGTGATCAGCACAATACGCCTATATTATGATGCAGCGAAAAAGGCAAGACATCGTGTTCAATACCCCGGTAGAGGATATTATACTGGTGTTGATTTGAAGTAATCGACGCTACCGATAGGGCCCGTTCCATGAGATCGACCGTGTGATTGGATAAGCCGCCAAAGCGTACTTTGCCTTCCGCGATGAGTGACTGCATAACTGACCAGGACTCTTCGATAGGAGTGTGAGGGTCGGGATCATGAAACTGGTAGAGATCGATATAGTCGGTGCGCAAATTGCGCAGACTGGCCTCAACTTCGCGCCGGATGCTCGCCGGGGTGAGATTTTCGCTCTCTACTCCCTGCTCATCGCGCAATGTGCCACACTTGGTAAAGATGTATGCTTTTTCACGTTTACCTTGTAAGGCTTTGCCTACAATTTGTTCGGCTCGTCCCCAGCCATAGAAGGGAGCCGTATCAATCCAGTTGACACCAAGATCAATGGCTGCTTCAATAGCGCGTATGGCAGCGTTTTCATCTTGATGTCCCCAGTAGATCCTCCAGTCAGGAGTGGAGCCGATGGGAGCCGTGCCGATGCCTACCCTGGTAATTTCCAGGTCGCTCTGGCCCAGTCTCCTGGTTTCTAAACCCATAGTAAGCCTCCTGGCAGCTTGAAAAAATATAATTACTACTCACATTTTAATTCGACCTCTACCTTTTGGCATCGAACGATTTGCCAGGAGCCAGGCTGTACTTCAGTACAGGAAACTAGCCAGCGAGTTTAGCGGGCACTCACCTGCTCTCGCCAAAGAAGTAGGTGAGCGCGTCGGCCAGGGTGTCGCGCCACAAGCCCCAGCTATGACCCTGGTGATGCTCGGCATAGCGGTAGGGATAGCCGCGCTGCTCCAGTAGCGAGCGAAACTCTCGCACCGGATTGAGCAGGTCACTGCACCGGCCCTGCTCGTCGGTACTGAAGCAATCTTCGTAGCTGCCGATCACGAGATGAAGGCGCAGTTGCAGGCGCGGTTCAACGGCATAGGCCGCTCGCGCATCGAATATGTCCAGGCCATTTATGCTCTTCACAGCGCTGGATTGTGCCCCCACCAGTCCGAAGCGATCTGGACGCTGCTTCCCAGTATAGAGTGAGATGAGGCCACCCAGCGACGGGCCAATAATCCCCCGCTTCGCCGGGTCGCTGCTCAGGTTGTAACGGTCCTGCAGCTCCGGCAGCAGTTCGTCGCACATGAAGCTCACGTAGCGGTCAGAGCAGTTATACTCGCCTATGCGGTCTACGGGCGGCACAAACACGGCTACTACCGGTGGAATAGCGCCCACAGCGATCAGGTTGTTGAGGATGATTGGAGCCTTGCCCATGCTCAGGTAATCGCCACCATCATGAAAATAAATGCTCGGGTAGGGCTGGTTATCAGTAGTGTAAGCTGGCGGGAGGTACACGGTGTAGCCACGTTCCTGCTGGAGTGCTTCGCTCTTGATGGTTTCTTCGAGCAGCAACCCAGCCAGTATGCCAGGCTGCTCCCTGGTAATGGCCGGGCGCTGGTAGGCGGGCATCGCAAGCTCGCTGCGCAGCCCGAACCCCGACTCACCCACGCGCTGGTTGAGCGGGTCGAGCACTGGACGCATATCATCAAGCACAATAGCCCCGGGTTCAGAGAACAGGTCAGGTACACTGC
>WNFA01000904.1_pt1 | contig 24491 bp, 23 predicted proteins | sample 5400481 | NCBI WGS metagenome assembly WNFA01 (sample SAMN13153340, study PRJNA577476) | soil metagenome | isolation source: 120 cm saprolite under Douglas fir tree site 2 hole 1 replicate 2 | place: USA:California | collected 2015-04-18 | reverse complement strand
CCGATGTTGGTCGCGCCATCGCCGAACAGGCACGAGACGACGTCCTTCTGTTGGCGGTACTTGACCGCCCATGCTGCGCCCGCCGCGAGCGGCAGGTGCCCTCCGACGATTCCGTAGCCGCCCATGAATCTGAGCTTGGCGTCGTACATGTGCATCGAGCCGCCACGCCCGTGCGACGTCCCGGTTTCCTTGCCGAACAGCTCGGCCATGACCGCCCTGGGGTCGATGCCGCGAGCGATCGCGTGGCCGTGCTCGCGGTAGCTGGTGTAGATGTAGTCGTTCAGCTTGAGGGGCAGGATGCCGCCTACGACCGCCGCCTCTTCGCCGATGTTGAGGTGGCAGTAGCCGCCTATCTTCGCCTTCGTGTATTGCTCCTGGGCGCGCTCCTCGAAGCGCCGAATGAGCTGCATCAACCGGTGGATACCGAGCAGGAAGTCGCGGTTGGCCTTCGTGAGCTCGAGCTTTTTGGCGGTGCCGGGTTGGAGGCAGCACGCCGGTTTGGGATGTGGATCGCCCGGCCCTGCGCCGCGAGTGCGGCCTCCATGATGGCTTCGGGCAAGGTCGGATGGGCGTGCATCGTGAGGTCGAGCTGCTCGAGGGTGAGGCCGTTCTGGACGGCGAGGGTCGCCTCGGCGATGAGGTCGGTGGCGCGCGGTCCGACGATGTGGACGCCCAGCATGCGGCCGGAGGCGGCGTCGGCCACCACCTTGACGAAACCTTCGGTCTGACCGAGCGTGAGCGCCCGGCCGGCGGCTGCGAACGGAAAGCGCCCGACCTTGACATCCAGTCCGCGTTCCTTCGCCTCCTTCTCGCCGAGGCCGACGTGCGCGATCTCGGGATCCGTGTACACGCAGTTCGGCGCGGCGTGGTAGTCGGGGGTGCGCGCGTGGCCGGCCATGTTCTCGACCGCGCACACACCTTCATATGAGGCGACGTGCGCGAGCATGATCCCGCCGATCACGTCGCCGATGGCCCACACGCCCGGAGCGCTCGTGCGCAGGTAATCGTCGACGACCACGCGGCCGCGGTCGAGCTTCACGCCGGCAGCCTCGGCGCCGAGACCTTCGGTGTACGGCGAGCGGCCGACCGCGAGAAGCACCTGGTCCGCGTCAACTGCACCGCCTTCGGCCCCGGTCGAGAACCGGACCTGCAGCCCTCCGCCAACTTTGGCGACCTCGGCGACCTTGCTGTTGGTGTGAATCTCGCCGCCCAAACCTGACAGATGCTTCGCGTAGACGTTGACGAGATCCGCCTCGACCATCGGGAGAATCTGGGGCAGCATCTCGAGCACCGTGACCTTGGTGCCCAGCGCGGCGAACATGGCGGCGAACTCCATGCCGACCACACCTCCGCCGATCACCGCCAGCCGCCTCGGAATCTCCTTCAGCTCGAGGATCGCGTCTGAGTCGATGGTGAGCTCTGCGCCCTTCAATGGGATGCGGGACACGGCCGACCCAGTGGCGATGACGATGTTCTTTGCCTGCAGGCGGTCGCCTGCGACCTCGATCGCGCCGCCGCCTACCAGCTTGGCGGCGCCGCCGACCATCGTCACACCGCCGGCTTTGAGAAGTCCCTCGACGCCCTTGACGAGCTGATCCACGACCGCGCTCTTTCGTTTCTGGGCCGCCGGCCAGTCGAATCCCACGTTCTCGGCCACGACCCCAAATGAGGCGCCGCCCTTCGCCAATGTGTAGAGCTCGGATGACTGCAGCAGCGCTTTGGTGGGGATGCAGCCACGCACCAGGCAGGTGCCGCCGAACCGGTCCTTTTCGATGATGGCCGTAACCGCGCCCAACTGGGCTGCGCGAAGGGCGGCGACGTAGCCCCCAGGCCCACCGCCGACCACAACGACGTCGAAAGTACCCGCCATATAGCTCCTATCTATACCTGCTATCAGCGTTGATTATGCCCAGTCGGCGCGCTAGCTCGTAGGTCGGACCCCGTTCGGGACGTATCGGTTGGTGATCGGCATGCGCCGGTCGCGGCCGAACGCGCGGGGCGTGATCTTCACGCCCGGGGGCGCCTGACGCCGTTTGTACTCGCTGCGGTCGACGAGCTGGATCACGCGCGCAACGGTCTCTGGCCGGTGCCCGGCCGCAATGAGCTCCTCGGGCGTGAGGTCCTCTTCCACGTAGCCGCGCAGGATCGGATCGAGCTCTTCATAGGGCGGGAGGCTGTCCGAGTCTTTCTGGTCGGGCTTGAGCTCGGCCGAGGGCGGCTTGGTCAGGACACGTTCCGGGATGGCGGGCCCCAAAGAGTTGCGATATCGGCACAGCTCGTAGACGGTCGTCTTGGTGATGTCTTTCAGGACCGCATATCCGCCGGCGATGTCGCCGTAGAGCGTCCCGTACCCGGTGGCGAGCTCGGACTTGTTGCCTGTGCTCAACACGATGTAGCCGAACTTATTGGAGAGCGCGTGAAGGATTGTTGAGCGGATGCGCGGCTGCAAGTTTTCCTCGGCCACGCCCGGTTTCGTCCCCCGGAAAACGGGCGCGAGTATCTCTTCGAAACCGCGATGCGGCGGCTCGATCGAGAAATCCATGAGCTGCATGCCGAGCGCCTCGGCCACCTGGCCGGCATCCTCCAGGCTTTCGGCCGACGTATGCCGCGACGACATGCGCACGCCGATCACGTTCTCGGGGCCGAGGGCGTCGGCAGCGATCGCGGCGGTCAGGGCTGAGTCAACGCCGCCGGACATGCCCACCACGACCTTCTTGAACTGCTGCTTGTGGATATAGTCGCCGGTGCCAAGCACCACGGCCGCATAGATTTCCGCTGCGCCGTCGAGAGGCGTTTCGATCCGGGCCGTGACTCTCGGCTTGGGTCGCTCCGGAACGGGTGCGGGCAGCGGCACCTCGTTGACCTCGAGCTCGAGCCGGGCCGCGCCCTCCGCCTCGTAGTGGATCTTCTCGTGCGGCCGGTGAAAGGCGGCGGTGTTCAGGTCGACGTCGTAAACGAGCAGATCCTCACGAAACGACGCCGCGTGCGCGAGCAGCTCGCCGTGCGGGCCGAAGACGACGCTGTTGCCGTCGAAGACGAGCTCGTCCTGGCCTCCGATCAGGTTCGTGTACGCAACGTAGGCTCCGTAGTCGGCGGCCCTACCGGCGACCATCTCCTCGCGCGGCCCGCGCTTGCCGGCGTGATAGGGCGAACCGTTGATGTTGATCAGCAGCTCGGCGCCGTGGTACGCCTGCCAGGCCATCGGGCCGGATGGATACCAGCAGTCCTCGCAGATCGACACGCCGACCTTGATGCCCGAGAGCTCGAAGATCGGACACCGGTGGCCCGGCGCGAAATAGCGCTGCTCGTCGAACACCCCGTAGTTCGGCAGGAACACCTTGTGGTAGACGGCCATGATCTCGCCGTCGTGCATGAGAGCGGCGGCGTTGTAGAGGTCGCCATCCTCGTCGACGAAACCGACGACGGCCGAGATTCCCTTGGTCGCGGCGGCAACGACCCGCAGCTGCCTGAGGTTGTCGCGGACGAACCCGGGCTTGAGCACGAGGTCTTCCGGTGGGTAGCCGGTGATCGCCAGCTCGGGAAAGGCCACGATGTCGACGCCCTGGTCGCGGGCGCGCCCGATCCACTCGGTGATGAGGCGCGTGTTGCCTTCCAGGTCGCCGACGACGGTGTTGACCTGCGCCAGCCCGATCCGGATCAGCCGCTCCACGAGTCCATGCTAGCTACGATTTGACGTGCCCGTGAGCTACTTCGAACGACTGCGCGCGCTCTCGAAAGACCGGCACACCCTCCTGTGTGTCGGACTCGACCCTGATCCCGAGCGCATCGCGGGCGGCGCAGCGGGCGCCCTTCGGCACTGCCGGGAGGTCGTGCGCCAGACCGAGGAGCATGTGTGCTGCTTCAAACCCAACAGCGCGTTCTGGGAGCAGTACGGCCCCGACGGCTGGCAGGCGCTCATCGAGCTCCGCGACGAAGTGCCGAACACTCCGTTTCTTTTCGATGGCAAGCGCGGCGACATGGGCAACACCATGCGCGCATACGCGGTCACGGTTTTCGCGACGCTGGCCATGGACGCCGCCACGGTCAATCCGTATCTCGGCGCCGACTCGATCGAAGAGTTCACCCGCTACGAGGATCGCGGGGTGTACGTCGTCTGCCGCTCGTCGAATCCGGGCGCTGCGGACCTGCAGCACCTGGACGCCAACGGCCGGCCGCTGTACAAGCGCGTGGCGGAGCTCGCCGAGCGTCTTAACGCTCATCGCAACGTCGGCCTCGTGGTCGGCGCCACGGCCCCGACCGAGATCGCAGCCGTGCGTCGCTTGTCGAACCTGCCGTTCTTGGTCCCGGGCATCGGCGCGCAGGGCGGTGACCTCGAGGGCTCTGTGCGGGCGGCCTGGAATGGCGATCCGCCCTCGTGCCTGGTGTCCGCAAGCCGAAGCGTGATCTTCGCCGAGAAACCGTCGCGGGAGGCAGCCAAGGCCAAAGACGCGATCAACGCGGTGGTGGGCGCGCTCCGGTGAGCGAGCAGAGACACACGGCTCGCCTGGTCCTCAAGGGTCACATCATCGACTCGATGATCCTGCCCCAGGTCATGGACCTGGTCATGGACCAGGGCGGCAATTTCACGATCGAGGAGCTCACGGTCGGCCAGCACAAGACCGACACCTCGACCTGTCGCATGGAGGTCGTGGCGTCGTCAGCCGAGCAACTGGACCGCATCGTGCGCCAGGCTCGCGCGCTCGGCGCGACGGCGGAGTCGGAGAAGCCGGCCCAGCTCCAGAAAGTGACCAAGGAGGGCGTGTTCCCGGAGGGTTTCTACTCGACCAGCAATCTGCCGACCGAGGTGCTGATCGGCAACCGCTGGGTGGTGGTCGAGGACATCGAGATGGACTGCGCGATCGCGGTCGACTCGAAGGCCGGGAGCGCCCGATGCATCGTGTTTCAGGGCGCGAAGCCGGGCACGGAGGTCGTCGTCGGCCACGAAGGCGTGAGGGTCACGCCGCTCGAGCGATCGCGGCAGACCGAGATCTTCACCTTCATGGCGAGCGAGGTCTCGGCCGAAAAGCCGAAGAAGGTGCTGATCGGCGCGATCGCCGACGAGATGAAACAGATCCGGAAGGCCGGCGGACGGATAGTCGTGGTGGCAGGGCCCGCCGTCGTCCACACCGGGGCGGGGCGCTACCTGTCCCGGCTCATCGAGCTCGGGTATGTGCAGGTCCTGTTCGCCGGCAACGCACTCGCCGTGCACGACGTGGAGTCAGCGCTTTTCGGGACGGCGCTCGGGGTCAACGTCGAGAGCGGGCTCGCCATCGAGCACGGGCACGAGCACCACATGCGTGCAATCAATCGCGTCCGCGCCGCGGGAGGTCTGCGGCAGATGGTCGAGAGCGGGCAGCTCAAGTCCGGCGTCATGAAGTCAGCGATCGACCACGGGGTGGAGTTCGTTCTCGCCGGATCCGTCCGCGACGACGGGCCGCTGCCCGACGTGATCACCGATATGGTCGAGGCGCAGCACGCGATGCGCGCGGCCCTGCACGGCGTCCGGATGGCGTTGATGCTGTCGACCATGCTCCACTCGATCGCGACCGGCAACATGCTGCCTGCGGGTGTCCGCACTGTCTGCGTAGACATCAACCCGGCTGTCGTGACCAAGCTTGCCGACCGCGGCAGCTGGCAGTCGATCGGCCTCGTGACGGATGTCGAATCCTTCTTGCGCGAACTGGCCCTGGTCATAGAAACTGGGGCCCATGGCTAAAGGACGCAACAAGCAGGGACGCGAGGTCAAGAAGAAGAAGAAGGCCAAGGGGCCTGGCAGTCAGGTGCCCGCGGACGCGCAGTTTCGGCACCACTCGGTGGTGACGAGCCAGCCGGAGCCCGCCCCGAAACCGCCTGAGTAATTGGACCTCCCCTCACCGCTGCCTCCCGCGCCTAACGGCGCGGGGGCCCCAGAGGAGGACGGAGCTCCCCGCGTGGCGGGGAGCCTTGGGGCCAGGTGCGCGTCGCCGCGAACAGCAGGAAGATGCCGAAGAGGCCGCCCAGAGCCCTCTGCGGCAGCCACAGCGCGAGCGCGGCGCCCACAAGCGCCGCCGGCGCGCCCGCGCCGCCCATCCATATCGCTGCGCGGAGGTCGACGTTTCCGCCTCGATAGTGAGTGAGAGCGCCGATCGCGGCGGTGGGGAGGACGGCGACCAGCGATGTGCCCTGCGCGACGCGCTGCCCGATCCCAAATCCGAGGCTCAGGAGCGGCACGATCAGGATCCCGCCGCCGACCCCGGTGACGCCGCTCGCGACCCCGACGATCAAGCCACCCCCGGCGATCAGCGCGTAGTCCCGCGGCGCGAGAGCCCGAACTGTCGTCGTCATGAGGTGCGGCGCGGCCCCACCCACCGCGTCGTAGACCTCCTTGAGGCCGACCGCCACCAGCAGGATGGCGATGATCACCTTGAGCGCGTTGTCGGAGAGCCGCCGCGCCGCGAGTGCCCCCACGAAGGCCCCGAGCACGCTGCCCACAGCCAGGAAGAACGCCACCGTCAGGTCCGTTTGAGGAGTACCTCGACCGAAGTAATAGGTCGCCGCCCCGACGACGGCGATCGGCAGGATCGCCGCCAGCGAGGTGCCAACAGCGCGGTGCTGGTCGCGCCGAGCCCAAATGACCTGGAGTGGCACCATGAAAAAGCCGCCGCCGACGCCCAGCAGACCGCTGGCCAGGCCTGCGATGCCGCCGATCGCGGCGTCGATCCGGCGGTCCGAGGACCCGTCCGGGTCGGTCACGAGGCGCCCGACCACATGGCGGCCATGATGCACGAGGCGGCGGGGGCCACACTGGCGAGTCTGCGACAGGTGACAATCAAGCAGCAATGGCTCCATTGCCTCTGGCCGGAATCCGCGTTCTGGACTTCACTCACGCGCTGGCCGGCCCCTACTCCACGATGTTGCTCGGCGACCTCGGCGCCGACGTTGTGAAGATCGAGCCTCCATCCGGCGACCAATCACGCGAGTGGGGCCCGCCGTTCATCAACGGTGAGTCCTCTTACTTTCTCTCCGTCAACCGCAACAAGCGGAGCGCGGTCCTCGACCTCAAGAACCCGGCAGCCCTTGCGGTCGCGAAGGGGCTGGCCATGGCAGCCGACGTGGTGGTGGAGAACTTCAAGCCGGGCACGATGGCCCGACTGGGCCTGGATGCCGTGACGCTCCAGGTCGTAAAACCCGCGCTTGTGTACGCGTCGATCAGCGGCTTCGGCCAGAACCAGCCGACGCTCGCGGGCTACGACCAGATCGCTCAGGGCACGTCGGGCATGATGAGTGTGAATGCGACTCCCGACGGCCCTCCGACAAAAGTTGGTGTGCCGATCGGGGACATCACGGCCGGGATGTTTGCGTCGCAGGCCATCCTCGCGGCGCTCGTGGAAAGAGCCACCACTGGCAAAGGCCGGCATATCGACGTCGCGCTCAACGACTCTCTGCTCGCGCTCTTCACCTACCAGGCCGGTCGTTACTTCGCAACGGGCGAAGTCCCCAAGCAGGAAGGCAACTATCACGCCACGATCGCCCCTTACGGGACGTTCGCGGTCAGCGACGGCTTCATCAATGTGGCGGTCGCGACGGATGCGCAGTACGCGCGATTCTGCGAGGCCATCCGTGCGCCGGAGCTGGCGGACGATCCAAGGTTCACGACCAACGCCCAGCGACAGGGGGCGCGGCCCGCACTGGTCCGCGCGATCGAAGGCCACCTCAAAGAGGACACGCGAGAGCGGTGGTTGGCACGCTTCGAGCAGTTTGCGATTCCCGCCGGGCCCATTCTCGACATCGAGGAAGCGTTCGCCAGTCCGCTCGCGACGGCGCGCGACATGCGCCTGGAGATCGAGCATCCAACGGCGGGCGAGATCGACCAGGTCGGCGCGCCCTGGAAGATTGATGGCGAGTCGAGCCCGATCCGGCTGCCGCCGCCGCTGCTCGGGCAGCATACCGAGGAGGTCCTGAGCAAATGGCTGCACCACTGACGGGCGTGCGGGTGGTGGAGGTCGGCAACTATATGGCGGCGCCATTCTGCGCGATGCAGCTCGCCGACCTCGGTGCGGAGGTCATCAAGGTGGAGCACCCAGACGGTGGTGACCAGGTGCGCCGGTCGGAGCCGCAGATCGATGGAGAGGGTTCAGCGTTCATGCGCCTGAACCGGAACAAGCGCTCGATTGCCCTGGATCTGAAGACCGACCAGGGCAAGGAGATCTTTCGCAAGCTGGTGGGCACGGCGGACGTGGTGGTGGAAAACCTGCGTCCGGGGACGATGAAGGACCTCGGTCTCGACTACGAGAGCCTCGAGCGAATCAACCACCGGCTGATATATGTCGCCGCATCCGGTTGGGGGCAGGACGGGCCACTGCGCGACCAGCCGGGCATGGACATCATGGCCCAGGCCCGCTCAGGCCTCATGAGCATCACGGGCACGCCGGGGGGCGAACCGATGAAAGTGGGAGTGCCTGTCTGTGACCTCGTGTGTGCCCTTTACGGTGCGCTGGCGGCGGTTTCGGCGCTCTACTCGCGAGGCGATGACGGCGAGGGTCAGCTCATCGACGTGTCCCTCCTCGAGGCGGGCGTCTCGCTCGCGATCTGGGAGGCGGGCCGTTTTTTTGCGACGGGTGAAATCCCGCAAGCCTCGGGCTCCGCGCATCAAAGCGCCGCGCCGTATCAGGCTTTTCGAGCCGCGGACGGCTGGCTGACGATCGGCGCCACCACGCCGCCGAACTGGAAGGCACTGTGCGGGGCGCTCGGCTTGCAGAACCTCCTGGAAGACGAGCGCTACGCCGACGCGAGCCGCCGCCATCGCAACCGTGAAGTGCTCGCGTCCACGATCGAGTCGATCACCTCGACCCGGCCCACCCAGCACTGGCTGCAGGTGCTGGGTGAAGCGGGAGTGCCATGCGCCCCGATCCAGGACTTCGGCCAGGTCTTCACCGACCCTCACCTGCTCGCCCGGAACTACTACTGGGATGCACCACATGGAACGGTGGGACCGGTGCGCCAGCTCGGCTCGCCGATGCGCTTTTCGAGCACTCCGGTGCGGCGCGACAATGCCGGGCCGCTGCTGGGTGAGGATTCGGCCGTACTGCTCGCAGAGCTCGGCTACGGACCAGCCGAGGTCTCAACTCTCATCGAGAGGCGGGTGGTCAAAGTCTCATGAACGCGCCTGCCGATGAGCTGATCGTGGAGCGGAAGGGCGGGGTCGTGTGGGTCACGTTCAACCGGCCGCAGGCGCGGAACGCGCTCACGTGGAACATGTACAGCCGTCTGGAGACTGCCTGCCACGAGATCAACGCGGATCGCAGCGTGCGCGCGGTCGTGCTCACAGGAGCGGGTGGTCAAGCCTTTGTGGCCGGCACCGACATCGCCCAGTTCCGAGCTTTTACGACGGAACAGGACGCGCTCGACTACGAGGCTCGGGGAAACGTGGTCATGCGGACCCTCGAATCTGTGCGCGTGCCCACGATCGCCGCGATCGCCGGCGCGTGCACCGGGGCCGGGGCGGCGATCGCAGCCTGCTGCGACATTCGCATCGCATCGCCGTCGGCGCGATATGGATTCCCGATCGCCCGCACACTCGGCAACTGCCTGTCGATGGCGAACTACACTCGCGCGGCGGCCCTGATCGGATTCGCCCGGTTGAAGGACTTGATCATGCGCGCGCGGCTCATGGATGCCCACGAGATGCTTGCGTCTGGGCTGGTCTCCGAGGTCTCTCCTGGCGAGGACTCGCTGCTGACACGGGCCCAGGCCATCGCGGACGAGGTGGCGTCAATGGCTCCACTCACGCTCTGGGCCACCAAAGAAGCGCTGCGGCGCATTCGCGACACACTGATGCCCGAAGGCGCCGACTCCGACCTGATCGTGGCCTGCTACACGTCGCAGGACTTCAAGGAAGGCGTCGAAGCCTTCCTGGCCAAGCGCAGGCCGAACTGGACGGGGGAGTAGGGGGAGGTTCGTCCCCTCACTCCGGCGCTGGGCGCGGGGGAGCTCCCCACATGGTCGGGAGCCTAGGCTCTTGACACGATGACGCGCCGCGGCGTAGCGTCGGTGCAGCAGAACGGTACGTACCAGTACCAGGACGTTGTCAAGACAGCCGCAAGCCCCCGGAAGCGTTCAGAAAACAGGAGTGAGATGGTTTCCTTCGAGCTGACCGACGAGCAGCGTGAGATCAGGGATTGGGTCCACAGCTTCGCGGAGAAGGAGATCCGCCCGGTCGCGCACCAGTACGACGAGTCCGAGGAGTTCCCGTGGCCGGTGGTCAAGAAGGCGGCCGAGGTAGGGCTCTACGGAGTCGAGTTCCTGCAGCAGACATACGCCGACACCACCGGGATCATGCCCGCCCTGGTCGCCGAGGAGCTGACCTGGGGCTGCGCCGGCATCGCGCTTGCGATCCAGGGCACCGGGCTGCCTATCGCTGCCATCTTCTCGCAGGGGACCCCGGAGCAGATCGCGACCTGGATCCCCGCCTGTTTCGGCACCGTCGAGAAGCCTGCATTGGGCGCTTTCGCGGTGACTGAGCCGGAGGCCGGGTCGGACGTCTCGTCGATGAAGACGCGCGCCGTGCGGTCGAATGGCGACTGGGTGATCAACGGCCAGAAGATCTTCATCACCAACGGCGGCATCGCCGACGTCCACGTCGTGGTCGCATCGGTCGAGCCCGAGCTTGGGGCGCGCGGCCAGGCGAGCTTTGTTGTTCCGCCCGGCACCAAGGGACTTCGCCAGGGCAAGAAGGAAAAGAAGATGGGCATCCGCGCCTCGCACACCGCCGAGGTGTTGCTCGAGGACTGCACGATCCCGCTCGAAAACGTGCTGGGCGGCATGGAGAAGCTCGAGGCCAGGCTGGCGCGCGCAAAAGAGGGCGCGCACCAGCGCTCTTCAGGCGCACTCAGGACTTTCGAGCTGTCACGGCCGATCGTGGGCGCGCAGGCGCTGGGGATCGCGCGGGCAGCCTTCGAGTTCGCTCTCCAGTACGCGAAGGAGCGCAAGCAGTTCGGCCGGACGTTGATCGAGAACGAGGCGATCGCCTTCATGCTCGCGGACATGGCGACGGAGATCGAGGCGACGCGCGCGTTGATCTGGCGAGCGTTGTGGGAAGGCCGCAATGGCGGTGAGTTCAAGAAGGCTGAGGGCTCGATGGCCAAGCTGAAAGCCGGCGAGGTGGCCGTCAAGGTCACCGAGCAGGCGATCCAGATCTGTGGCGGCTACGGATACATCCGAGACTTCCCGGTCGAGAAGTGGCACCGCGACGCCAAGATCTACACGCTGTTCGAAGGCACAAGCGAGATCCAGCGGCTCGTCATATCGCGAGCCCTGGCCCGGGACTAGCGTGGTTCGCGGCGCTGCGGCACAAGCCGCTACAACCGGCGCAGTCGACCCGCGCGAAGCTCGCCGCCTGCAGCGGCGTGCGCGTTTGACCCAGGCCGCCCTGGCGATCTTCGCCGCGCGCGGTTACCACGAAGCCTCGGTCGACGACATCGTCGCCCGCGCGCGCATGTCGAAGTCCGCCTTTTACGAGCAGTTCGATTCCAAGGAGCAGTGCTTTCGCGAGGTCCTGGCGCAGGAAGGCGGCGAGCTCATCCACGCAGTCATCGGAGCCGCGGCCGGCGGCAACGACCATCGCGATCGCATGCGCCGGGGGATTCGCGCCTTCGTGGTCACGTGCTACAAGCGCTCGGCGGTGGCGCGGTTGATGATGGTGGAGTCCGTGGGCCTCAGCCCGAGCGTGGAGGAGGTCCGGCACCAGCTCCAGGAGCGGTTTGCGCACATGGTCGCGGAGGAGGTGCGGCTCGCCCTACTCGACGACTCGTTCTATGCCGATCAGGACCCCCAGGTGTTCGGGCGGTCGGTGGTGGGCGCGGTCAACGATGCCGTGGGCTACTTCCTGACGCACCCGGGCGCCGACGCGGAGTCGCTGGCCGCGAGCCTCTGCCGCATCTTCGCTCCGTAGAGCGAGGTGGGGACAAGCCCCGCACGTTAACACGCCGGCTTGCACATCGAACGCCTGTTCGGCTATAATTATCGCAAACATGCGTACGCTCAGCACCCAGGTCAAGCTGCGCCGCCTGATCCGATCGACCTCGGAGGCGTTCTCGCGCCTGCGCTGGCAGCCGGCCGAGCGCCGAATGGTCGGTTCGATCGTCGACCGCCTGCTGGGGCTCGTGGCCGAGGTTCGCGACTCGTGGGCCCAGGACGCAGTCTCCGGCCGACCTGAAGAGCCCCTCAGCGCGTTCGTGGCCGAATCGCTGCGGACGGTCGAGCTGGCGATCGCAGGCATCGCCCAGGACGGCTCGGACCTCGAGCTCCTGCGGCAGGACTTCGAGCGCGCAGCAATGCCTCTGGAGGTGTTCCTCCGCGGTCTGGACGCCGAGCCGGCCCTGCAGCGCTCCGCCTGACGTTTTCCGCGTTTGGAGCCGGCGGCGTGCTTCCAAGCCTCGGATTGCGCGCGTCTGGCGCCAGCGGCTGCCTTAACCAGGGGGAGCGCAGCGCGCGATTATCGTCAGCGCTTTCGAACTTATGCTATCTAGAACACTCGATATCGTCACCATCGAGCCCAGGCGGGGCCACCCTTCCGGCCAGTTCAGAACCGCCCTTTTTGATGGGGCCAGCCGCGTCCTGCGGGGCGGTCCGGTCTGCGTCTTCATCGTCGAAGGCGGCAAGGATTAGTCGGTAGGCCGCTTCGAGGCCAGCGCAGCGATCAGTTGCTCGCGCGCGATGCGACCCTCAGCGACGACCGCGCCATCGACCAGAACCACCGGCACGCGGAAGTCGTAGAGGCGATGCAGCTCCGCGTCGGCGTTGACGTCGGCGAGCTCCAGGTGGACGTCGAGATCCTCTAAGAGGCGCAAGGCGTCCTCGCAGAGGTGGCAGTCCTGCCTGGTCACGAGGACGATGCGCACGAGGCGACCCTAACCGATCTGAGGGGGCGGTTCTGCCCTCCCCTGAGTACGATCCTGGACGATGCAGGGCGTCATCTTCGACGAGCTGGAGAAGTACGTCTTGAGCAAGCTCGGCCAGCCGGGGCTGATCCGGATCCGCAACCTGACCGGCCGAGGCGACAGCGGCTACGACTTCAGCGGCAAATATCCGGACGACGAGCTCGTGGTGATCATGCGCGGCCTGGTCGAGGCGACCGGCCGCCCGCCCGAGGAGATCGTGGAGGAGTTCGGCGTCGCCCTGGTGCCCGGACTGCTCGAGGTGTACGGGTTTCTCGTCAACCCGCGATGGAGCTTCATCGACTTCCTTCTCAACACCGAGGACGTCATCCATCGCGGCGTCAAGCTCAACACCCCGAACGCAAGACCGCCCGAGCTGCATGCCGTGCGCTCAGGCCCAGAGGCCGTGACGATCACCTACCGCTCCAAGCGCAACCTGTGCCCGCTCGCCAAGGGCATCATCCGGGGCGCCGCCGCCCACTACAAGGTCGACATCACGATCACTGAGGAGAGCTGCATGCTGCGCGGAGACCCGGAATGCCTGATCACCGTCGCCAACGAAAGGCTCTAGGCCGGCAGGCGCAGGGTCTCCCCCACCACGATCACCGGGCTCGAAAGGTGGTTCAGGCGCTCGATCTCGTCGATGCGCGCGCGTGTGTCGTCGCCCGGGTAGCGCTGGGCTGCGATCGTCCACAGCGTGTCGCCCGGCTGCACGACCACCGTCGCCGCCGCCTCGCCGCCCTGGGCGACCCGGCTGAGAGCCAGCATCACGGCGAGCGCCGCCACCAAGACCAGCGCCCAGCGGTAGAGGTGGCGCAGCGCCCGCTCCGACTGATCTGATCCAAAAGGCCGTGTTGCTGGTCTGACGGCGTACATCTGTTCGCGACCCACGGTAACGAACGGGCGTTCGGTTGTCAAGGTACCGAACAAAGGTTTGCATCGAGACGCCCCAGGTGCTAGCATGGGCATCAACGTCCCGCCCACGCCCTGAAAAACGACTTCCTGGAGAACGAAATTGACCGAACAGTTGACCGAACGGCAGACGAAGATCCTCGACTACATCCGCTACGTCACCAAGACGCGCAACTACCCGCCGAGCGTGCGCGAGATCGGCGAGGCGGTCGGCTTGAGCTCGAGCTCGACCGTCCACAACCACCTGAACCAGCTCGAGCGGCGGGGTCTCATCCACCGGGACCCCAGCAAGTCCCGCACCGTCCAGCTCGTCCAGGACGTCGAGTTCGACAAGCAGCGGCGCAACGCGATCTCCGTGCCCGTTGTCGGCAATGTCGCCGCCGGGGCGCCCATCCTCGCCGAGCAGAACATCGAAGACCACGTTCTGCTTTCGAAAGACCTCGCGCAGGAAGGCTTCTTCCTGCTCCGCGTCCGCGGCGAGAGCATGATCAACGCCGGCATCTTCGACGGCGATCTCGTCCTCGTGCGGCCTCAGCAGGAGGCGCCCAACGGCTCGATCGTGGTTGCCATGGTCGACGGAGATGCGACCGTCAAGCGCTTCGAGCGCGGCAACGGCCACGTCAAGCTGATCGCCGAGAACCCGGCCTACGAGCCCATCGTGAGCAGCAACGTGAGCCTGGTCGGCGTCGTGCGTGGCGTGATCAGACTCTTCCGATGACGGTCTTGTAGGACTCGAATCGGCGCGCCGCGTGGCGGGCCACCCAACCCCAGGCACGAGTACCGCCTTCGACGTATTCGGTCTTCTCGACGCCCCCGATCCGGCGCAGCTCGGCGAGCACGCCCTCGCGTCCGTATGGCACGAGGATCTCGAGCTTGACGACGTCGCCGCGACTCGCCTGGTCGATGGCCTCGAGCAAATTGGGTAAGCCCAGCTTGTTCGTCGCCGAGATGGCCACCGCGCCCGGATAGCGTGCGCTGAGCGCGGCCACAGCCCGGCGGCGCGCCGCGGGACCGATCAGGTCCACCTTGTTCAGCGCCACCACGCGCGGCTTGTCAGCGGCTCCGAGCTCGGACAGGACCTTCTCCACCGTTTCCGCCTGCTCCGCCACCGCGGGCGAGCTCAGGTCCACGACCTGGAGGATGACGTCAGCCTCGGTAACCTCCTCCAGCGTCGCGCGGAAGGCGGCCACCAGGTCGGTGGGCAGCTTCTGAATGAAGCCCACCGTGTCGGTCAGGAGCAAGCCTCTACCGGTCGGCAGGTCGACGCGCCGCGTCGTGGGATCCAGCGTGGCGAAAAGGCGGTGCTCTGCATGCACGTGCGCCCCGGTCAGCGCGTTGAGGAGCGTGGACTTGCCGGCGTTCGTGTAACCGACGATCGCCGCAGTCTCGAGCTCGGCCCGCCGGCGACCGGTCCGCTGCTGGTGGCGTTGCGACCGCACCTGCTCGATCTCATGCTCGAGGTCCCGCATGCGCTTGCGGATGCGGCGGCGCTCGACCTCGATCTGCTGCTCGCCGAAACCACCGCGGGCCCCCACCCCGCCTCGCCGCCCGCCGACCTGGCGGTCGTACGCATAGGCGCCGATGAGGCGCGGCAGGAGGTGGTGCAGGCGCGCCGCTTCGACCTGCAGCCGGCCCTCGTGGGTCCGTGCGTGCTGGGCGAAAATCTCGAGGATCACCTCTGTGCGATCGAGTACTCGCGTCTTGAGCTCGAGCTCCAGGTTGCGCTGCTGTCGCGGGCTCAAGTCGTCGTTGCAGATGATCAGATCGAATGCGCCCTCGAGCTTGAGCTCGCGCAGCTCATTCAGCTTGCCCATACCGATGAAGTGGGCAGGGTCGACCCCTGAGCGCCGCTGCACGTCGGAACCGACGACGTCGGCGCCGGCGGTCCGGGTGAGGTCGGCCAGCTCGGCCATCTGCTCGCGTACCAGCTCGGGAGTGGTTCCCGGCAGCATCAGCCCGACCAGGTACGCCCGCTCACGCGGCGGCCTCGTGATCAGAGTTTGAGCCGCCTCAGGCGCGCCATCGCTTCCTCCAGACGAGCGTCGGGAGCGGTCACCGACAGCCGAAAGTAGCCCTCGCCATGGGCGCCGAACCCGACGCCTGGTGTGATGTTCACTCCCACTTCGTCCAGAACATGGCTCGCGAATCCGATCGAGTCATATCCGGACGGTACCGGAGCCCACACGTAAAACGTCGCGTGCGGAGGCTTGATCGACCAGCCCAGGGCGTTCAACGTATCCGCGACCAGCAGGTGGCGCCGTGCATAGATCTCGCACGCGGCCTGTGTCTCGGCCTCCCCCCCATTCAGTGCCTCGATCGCGGCCCACTGGACGGCCTGAAAGATGCCGGAGTCGATATTGGTCTTGAGCTGCCCGATCAAACCCACCAGGTCCGCCCGCCCGCACACCCAGCCGATTCGCCAGCCGGTCATGTTGTAGGTCTTCGAGAGCGAGTGGAACTCGAGGCCGACTTCCCTGGCGCCGTCGATCTCGAAAAGGCTGAGCGGCCTGTATCCGTCGAATGCAATCTCGGAATACGGAGCGTCGTGGCACAGCACGATGCCGTGGCGGCGGCAGAAATCAACGGCACGCTCGAGGATCGCGCGATCGGCTACGGCCGCGGTGGGATTGTTGGGGTAATTCAGCCACATCAGCCGCGCGCGCTCCGCGACCGCTTCAGGGATGGCATCGAGGTCGGGCAGCCAGTGGTTCTCTGGCTTGAGTGGCATGATGTACGGCTCGCCGCCCGCCATGAGCGCGCCGGTTACGTACACCGTGTATCCCGGGTCGGGCGCAAGGACGACGTCGCCGGGGTCGACGAGCGCGAGCGGTACGTGGCTGATCCCATCTTTCGAGCCAAGGGTCGGCAGGATCTCGGTGGCGGGGTCAAGCGTTACGCGGAACCGCTCGCGGTACCAATGCGCGATCGCCTCGCGCAGCTCCGCCAGCCCGAAATACGACGGATAGCGGTGGTTGGCCGGGTCGGCCGCGGCCTCCTGAAGGACGCTGACGATGCGTTCAGGCGTGGGCAGGTCCGGATCTCCGATGCCAAGCGAGATGACATCGACTCCAGCTCTCTTCTTCTCCTGCACCTTGCGGTCGATCTCCGCGAACAGGTAGGGCGGGATGAGGCCCAGGCGCTGAGCGCCGGCGCTGGTCGTTCCCTTCAAGACGACTCCTGCACGTAGTTGAGGATAGCTGGCATCGGATCGGGCTCGATGCCGAACCACCGGACGCGCGGGTCTCGCCGCCACCAACGCAGCTGGCGGCGCGCGTAGCGGCGGTTCGATCGCGCCATCGCGAGTGGAAGTTCCTCGAGCGTCAGCTCGCCTCTGATGTGTGCAAGCGCTTCTGCGTAGCCGATCCCGGTCATCACGTACGCCGTCGCGGGAACCCCGGCGTCGAGCGCAGCTTGCGTCTCCGCCACGAGTCCGCGCTCGACCTGCGCGCGGCTCCGCCCGTCGAGGCGGCGGTCGATCATGTCGAGTGGGGCGACCAGGCCGATGCGCACCGGTTGCCAGGGCGGTGGCGTTCGCCGGCGCAACCGGCGCAGAGGCGGTCCGGCCGCCTGCAGCACCTCGATGGCGCGAACCATGCGCACGGGATTGCGCAGGTCAACGCCGGGGTCCGGGTCCAACGCCAGGAGTTGCTCACTCAATCCAGCGAGATCGAGCTGAGCAAGCTCGCTGCGCAGTTCTGGGTTCGGGGGCACCCCGGTGAGACTGAACCCGTCGCAGAGTGCGTCGACGTAAAGCATCGTTCCGCCCTCGACGATGGGCACCCGGCCGCGCGCGGCGATGTGGTCGATGGCGGCGCGAGCGCCCTCGACGTACTCGGCGGCGTTGAAGCTCGCCGCGGGGTCGACGAAGTCGATCATGTGGTAGCGCACGCGCCTTCGCTGCTCGGGGCTGGGCTTGTTGGTTGCGATGTCGAGTCGCTCGTACACCTGGCGCGAGTCCGCGACGACGATCTCGCCCCCGATCTTCAGCGCCAGTTCGAATGCCAGGGCCGACTTGCCGATGCCCGTCGGCCCGACGATTACGGGGACGCGAGTGATGTGGGTCAGTAGTTTCTTCGAAAGTGGCGCGTGAGCTCTTGCCACTCGACGACCAGGCGCGTCGGCCGCCCGTGCGGGCACGTGATCGATTCCTCGGCGGTCTCCAGGTCGGCGAGCAGCCTTCGCTGCTCGGCGGGATCGAGGACATCGCCAAAGCGGACCGCGGAATGACACGCCAGCGCGGCCGCCGCCTTGTGCATCGCCTGATCGCCGCGCGTCTCGCTCAAAGCCGCGAGCGTTTCCTGCACAGCTGCGGTGGCGCGGCCCGCCGGCATCTCGAGCGGCACCGCAGTGATGCGAAGGCTGCGCGGGCCGAACTCCTCGTACTCGAGGCCGAGCGTCGCCAGGTCGGCGCGGTGATCGGCCGCGGCTGCTATCAACGATGGCTCGACGTCGACCGCCTGCGGCATCAGGAGCGGCTGGCTGGCGCCTACTCCCGTGCGCAGCCGCTCTAGCAGCCGGTTGTAGAGCACTCGCTCGTGGGCCGCGTGCTGGTCGACGAGGACCAGGCCCTGCGGCCCTTCGGCGACCAGGTAACCGGGACCGACCTGTCCGATCGGGCGGAGCACGCCGGCCGAGGCAGGGCCCCGAAAGTCTTGCTCCAAGGCCGGCAAGGCGGAGCCCTGGACCGCGAATTGAGGCACCTGGGCCTGCGCTGCGGCGACGGCGGACGCCGGTTGTGAGGTCTGGTAGCGGACGGGCTGACTGGCTCCAAGCGCCGACCGGACTGCCCGCTGTAGCGCCGCGAAGACGGCGCCTTCGTCTCGGAATCGGACCTCGCGCTTGGCGGGATGCACGTTGACGTCGACCAGAGCCGCGTCGATGCCGATGTCGATGGCCGCCACCGGATGCCGGCCGCGCTCGAGGCGGCCCTGGTAGCACTCCTCCAACGCGTACAAGAGAGGGCGCGACATGATCGGCCGCCCGTTCACCGCCAGCACCAGCCCGTCGCGACTGCCCCGGCTGAGCCGAGGTTGAGACACCATTCCCGTCACCAGCGGCAGGCCCACGATGTCCAGCATCTCCTCCGCGACCGCAGCTCCGTGAACCGACGCGAACGCGCGGCGCCGATCACCATCACCTGCACTGCCGACAGCGATGCGGCCGTCGATCGTGAGGTGGAATCGCACGTGGGGATGCAGCAGCGCGAAGGCGGTCACCACGTCCTTGATGGCGGCGACCTCGGTGGCGTCCGACTTCAGGAACTTCAGCCGAGCCGGCACGTTGGCGAACAGATCGCGCACTTCGATCGTGACCCCGGTCAGCAGCGGCCCGGCGCCCTGCTCGATCACCTCACCCGCCCGGGTGTGAATGCGCGCGCCCCCACTCGCGCACTCGACGTCCGCCACCGCGGCAATGCTGGCAAGCGCCTCGCCTCGGAACCCGAGGCTGGTGATGGCGTCGAGGTCAGACAGCGCCGCGACTTTGCTGGTCGCGTGGCGCACAAATGCCAGGGGCAGCTCGGCCGCGGGAATTCCCGCCCCGTCGTCGCTGACGCGAATCGACGTCCGTCCGGCTCCGCGCACGTCGACGCTGACGCGGCGAGCGTCGGCGTCGAGCGCGTTTTCCACCAGCTCCTTCACCACCGACGCGGGCCGTTCGACCACCTCGCCCGCGGCGATCGCGTCGGCGACCTCGGGTGCGAGGATGCGAATCTCCATCATCTATCCAGCCTCGAGCGGAGCTCGTACAGCTTCTGCAGGGCTTCGAGGGGGCTGAGTGTGTCGGGCTGGATCTCTTCGAGCTCCTTGCGGAGCGGGTCTGGCGCCATCTCCATCGGCAGGCCCAGCTGCTGCTCCGGTGGTTCCAGCGGACGCTGGCGCTCGAGCTCAGCTAAAACCTGGCGGGCGCGCGCGATGACGCCTGAAGGCAGCCCGGCCAGCGCGGCCACATGAATGCCGTAAGAGCGGTCGGCGCCGCCGGGCACGACTCGATGCAGGAAGCGCACGGTCTCGCCCTCCTCGAGCACCTCCACGCGCTCATTGCGAACGCGAGGCAGGCGCTCAGCGAGCGCGGTCAGCTCGTGATAGTGCGTGGCGAAGAGGGTCCGACAGCCGAGGCGCAGTGAGTCATGCAAGTACTCGACGACCGCCTGCGCAATCGAGACGCCGTCGTATGTCGAGGTCCCCCTCCCCACCTCGTCGAGGATCACAAGCGACGAGCGCGTCGCGTGGTTGAGGATGTTCGCAGTTTCGGTCATCTCCACCATGAAGGTCGACATGCCGGCGCTGATGTCGTCGTGCGCTCCGACGCGCGTGAAGATGCGATCCACGAGTCCGACGATCGCTTGGTCGGCGGGCACGAAGCTGCCACATTGCGCGAGCAGAACGATGACCGCGGCCTGCCGTAGGAAGGTCGACTTGCCTGCCATGTTCGGCCCGGTGAGGATCGTTATCTGGTGGTCGTCGGGGTCCAGCTCGAGATCGTTGGCGACGAAGGCTCCATCCGCGAGGTGGCGCTCCACGAGGGGATGGCGGCCGCCCTTGATGCTGAGGATGAGGCCTGCATTGACTTTTGGCCGGCGCCAGCGCTCGCGGGCGGCCGCAACCGCAAGGCTCCTGAGTGCGTCGATGCTCCCGATCGCCTGCGCGGTCGTCCGCAGGGCGGGTGCGGACTCCATCACCTTTCCCCCCAGGTCGCGTAGGATCTCGACCTCCCTCGCAGCGACACGATCCTGTGCAGTGAGGACGACGGCTTCCTTTTCCTTGAGCTCCGGTGTCAGATAGCGCTCGGCGCCGGTCAGCGTCTGTTTGCGGATGTAGTCGGTCGGGACGGATACGGTGTTGGCGTTGCTGATCTCGATGTAGTAGCCGAACACTTTGTTGAACCCGACCTTGAGAGAACGGATCCCGGTCCGCCCGCGTTCCGAGGCCTCGAGGGCCGCTATCCAATCCCGAGCACTCTGCGACGCGTCGGTGATCCCGTCGAGCTCGGCGTCGTAGCCCCGCCGGATGGCGCCGCCGTCGCGCGAATGCACCGGTGGGTCTTCGATGAGCGCGCGCATCAGCTCTGACGCAAGCTCGGGTGCAGCCGTGATCTGTGCGACCAGCTCGCGGATTGCGAGGGCTTCGCAAGCGGCGGCGGCATCGCGCACCGCCGGGATCGCCTCGAGAGAACGGCGCAGGGCAACCAGGTCGCGGGCTCCCGCCCGGCCCTGTGCGGCGCGCGACACGAGGCGCTCGAGGTCACCCACGTCTTTGAGTGCGGTCGCCAGCCGGTCCTGAAGAGTCGGTGCGGCGACAAGCTCGTCGACCGCGCTCAGCCGCAGCTCGATCGATTCGGCGTCTCGCAGCGGAGCCCCAAGCCACGTGCGCAGCCGGCGAGCCCCGATGGGCGTCCTCGTGTGGTCGACAAGCTTCACGAGCTCGGGCAGCTCCAGGTTGCGTACGGTGGCCGCGTCGAGTGGCATGGTCGCGTCCGGGGAATAGGTGCGGACGCTCAGGAGCCCGGGGCCGACGCGGGTCTGGATCTGCTTCAGATAGTCGAGGACGACACCGGCGGCTCCCACCGCGAGCGGCGCGTCGGCCGCGCCCACCGCCGCGGGGTAGGCGATTCCCAGCACGTCGCGCAGACGCTGCTGCCCACGGATCGGGTCGAACCTGTACTCCTCCACCTCGGGTGGCGTCAGCAGCTCCGCGGGCGCCAGCCGCTCGAGCTCGGCGCTCAGCCGGTCGGCGGGGAGCTGGCTCAGGAGCAGCTCGCCGGTGGAAAGGTCGCATGCGGCCAGGCCGGCTTCGCCACCGCGGGTCCAGGCCGCGACCAGGTAGTTGGGACGCGCCGGGTCCAGATAGGACTCCTCGACGACCGTCCCCGGCGTGAGCACGCGCGTGACGTCGCGTTTGACGACCGGGCCCTTGCCGGGGGCTTCCAGCTGGTCGCAGATCACCACCTTGTGGCCCGCGCGCAAGAGCTTGCCCGCGTACAGCTGCCATGCGTGATAAGGGACCCCGCACATGGGCGCGCGCCCCGCTTTGCCCAATGGCCGCGATGTCAGCGTGACCCCCATCACCGGCGCGGCGATCAGAGCATCGTCGAAGAAGACCTCATAGAAGTCGCCGAGCCGGAAGAGGAGGATTCCCTCGGGATGCTGCTCTTTCGCCTCCCGGTACTGCCGCATGACCGGGGTCAGAGCAGTGCCGTCTTTCACGCCGCAGGCAGCCCTGCGACCTGACCCGCCGTAGCCTGCAGGACGCGCAGGTTGACCAGGTCGCCGGGCGCAACCCCTGACCCGCGGAGCACAACCGCGCGCTTGCCCTGCCTGATCCGGCCGTATGGGCGGCCCAGCTCGTCGGTGCCTTCGATCAGCACCTCGACGTCGCGGCCGACCCAGCGCGCCGTCTTGCGCGTGGCGATCTCGCGTTGCAGTGCGAGGAGATCGTTGAGGCGCCTGAGCTTCTCGGCGGCGGGCACGTCATCGGCCATCTTGGTGGCGGCAAATGTGCCGGGACGCGGCGAGTACATGGCCAGGTGCACGACGTCGAACTCGATCTCCTCGAGCAGGCTGCGCGTGTTGAGAAACGCGGTCTCCGACTCACCCGGGAAACCGACGATCACGTCCGTGACCAGGCCGAGGTCGGGCATCAGCGTGCGCGCGCGCTCGACGATCGCGCGATAGTGCCTTGTCTGGTAGCCCCGCGCCATGCGCTTGAGGATTCCATCGTCACCTGACTGCACGGGCAGCTGCAGCTCTCTGCACACCACGTCGCTGGCCGCCATCACCTCCAGCAGCTCGGGCTCGAGGTCCTGAGGATGGGACGTCATGAAGCGCAGTCGCTTCAGCCCGGGGATCCTCTCCACTTCGCGAACCAGAGCCGCGAGTCCGCCTCGACCGTCTGGGTCGCGGTAGTCGTCGACGTTCTGGCCCAGCAGGACGACCTCCCGGGCGCCTGCCAGAACCGCGGCGCGGCACTCCTCGAGCACGTCGGCCATCGCCACATGACGCTCCCGGCCGCGCACGCGCGGCACGATGCAGAACGTGCAGTTGTGGTCGCAGCCCTGGATCACGCGTACGTAGTGGCTGACTCCCGTGCGGCCGGCGGGCGGCAGCGCCTCGCCTTCCGAGTAGTCGTAGCGGGCTGCGAGGCCGGCCAGGAAGTCGTCGTATTCACCGATGGGCACGACGGCGTCGAGGTGCGGGAACCGTTCTCGCAGGTCATCGCCCTCCTTGGCCACGATGCAGCCGGTGACGGCGATCGTCCGGTCGGGCGTCTTCCAGGCCTTGAGCTCGTGGAGCTTGGAGTAGACCCGATCCTCAGAAGCCTGGCGGACCACGCAGGTGTTGAGGATGGCCACGTCGGCCCGGTCGAGCGAATCTTCGGTGTAGCCGGCCGCGAGCAGCCGTCGCGCCAGGCTTTCGGAGTCGGCTGCGTTCATCTGACAGCCGATCGTCCAGATGTGGAACGAGCGCGCCCGGACTCGACTCCTGGTCGTTATCGGCTCTCCACGAGCAGGCGGATCCCGGTGCGTTCCTCGCCGTCGATCGAGATGTCGATGAAAGCCGGTATGCAAACCAGGTCAAGCCCCCCCGGGGCCACATATCCGCGCGAGATCGCGATCGCCTTCACTGCCTGGTTGATCGCGCCCGCTCCAATTGCCTGCACCTCGACGCGCCCCTTGCTCCGGATGACACCCGCTATCGCTCCGGCCACCGCAACCGGCTTGGAGGTGGCTGACACCTTCAGCACCTCCACTGGAACGCGCTCCCCTGTCATTTGCTGGAACCCCTTCAAATATGTTCGCGGTCGATTCGCTGGATCGATGTTGCCCGTCCGGTGGAAGGCCTAATGGTAACCAGTACCGAATTGAAAGTCACGATTCCAGACGCCACCACGAAGCGGTTCGGGACCCCGCTCAGGAACCGCTGCAGGACGACGTCCTTGTCCATCCCGATGCAGCTGTCTCGCGGCCCGACCATACCGACGTCGGTGACGTACGCCGTGCCCTTGGGCAGCACCCGAGCATCAGCCGTCGGAATGTGCGTATGGGTGCCTACAACGGTGCTCACACGGCCGTCCAGATACCACCCCATCGCCGTCTTCTCGGAGGTGGCTTCGGCGTGCATGTCGCAGAAAACGATCTTGGTTTCGGGATGGGCGGCCAGGATGGCGTCGGCGGCGCGGAAAGGGTCGTCCAGGGAATCAATCGTGAAGATCCGGCCGATCAGGTTCATGACCAGCACGTCGTGGCCTGCCGCCTGGACCACGCACCACCCCTGTCCGGGCGCCTGGGGTGGATAGTTGGCGGGCCGGATGACGCGCTCAAGCGCCGGCAGCTCCGCTACGAACTCCTTCTGCGCGAAGACATGGTTGCCCGTGGTGATGACGTCGGCGCCGGCGGCGCGCAGCTCGGCGACCAGCTTGGCGGTCAGGCCGAAGCCGCCGGCGGCGTTCTCCCCGTTGAGGATCGTGAGGTCGGCCTCTAGCTCCCGCTTCAGCCCCGGGAGGATCGCCTTGACCGCGTCCCGACCGGGCTGGCCGACGACGTCAGCAACGAAGAGGATGCGCAAGTCGTCAGCCACGCGGCTCACGTCTATTGCCACTCCCCACCCGCCCGGCTCGCTTCGCGCGCGGGGCGACCTCCCCACAAGGTGGGGAGGTGAAAAAAGAAAGG
>WNFA01000931.1_pt1 | contig 24493 bp, 19 predicted proteins | sample 5400481 | NCBI WGS metagenome assembly WNFA01 (sample SAMN13153340, study PRJNA577476) | soil metagenome | isolation source: 120 cm saprolite under Douglas fir tree site 2 hole 1 replicate 2 | place: USA:California | collected 2015-04-18 | reverse complement strand
GCCAAAATGACTGGGTTCGGAAGGGAGGCGCCGGCCGGCGATGCCTCCGGGTCTCCGAAAACAATGCCCGGCGCATTGGTGGGCACGATGGAGTACATGAGCCCGGAGCAGGCCCTGGGGCAGGAGGTGGACTGTCGCACGGACATCTACTCTCTGGGCACAGTGCTCTATCAGATGGCGGCGGGGCGACGCCCATTCGCCGGGAAAACCAACGGCGAGATACTTGAGCAGATCCTTCATCGAGAACCCGAGCCGCTCGCCAAGCTCAATGCCCGTGTGTCGCCATTGCTCGCGCGAGTCATCCATCAATGCATCGAGAAGGAGCCCGAGCGCCGGTATCAGTCCGCGCGGGAGTTGCTGGCGGATCTGGTCAGTCTGAGAAAGGCGCTGGAATCCGGCGTGGAGGTCAAGCTCGCCGGAATCAGATCGAGCTCCACTTGGCACCTGGCGACGCGGAGAGGTTCGGCGGTGGGTGCGACGGTCCTGGCCGTGGCGCTGCTGGGCTATCTGCTGTTTTTCAGGAACGCACTTGTGAGAGGGCGACCCGGGGTGGGCGCCTCGGAGGCGGAGACGGTCGGCCTCGGGGAGAGATCACCGTTGCAGGTGCGGCTCGCTGTCCTACCGTTCGAAAACATCGCCGCCGATCCCGATCGCGACTACCTCGCCGATGCTCTCACCGAAGAGACAATTGCGGTTCTAGGTCAGATCGATCCCGAACACTTGAGCGTCATCGGTCGGACCTCGGTCATGACATACAGGCGAACGACCAAGACTCTCGCCGAGATCGGTCGGGAGTTGGATGCTGCGTACCTGGTCGAGAGCTCGATTCGCTCCGAGGTGAATCGGGTGCGTGTCACCTCTAAGCTCATTCGGGCAGCCAACCAGGTCCAGATCTGGTCCGCTTCCTACGACAGTGAGCCGAGCAGCATGCTTGCTTTTCAGCGAGAGCTCAGCACCGCCATCGCGGAGCAGATCCGGCAGCGGCTGTCGCCCGAACGCTTAAGCGCGCTCGCCCGCCGACAGACGAGGAACCCCGAGGCGTACGATCTCTACCTCCGAGGGCGCCACGTCTGGAATCAGCTCACGCCGCGTACAACGCAGCGAGCGATCGAGTATTTCTCCCAGGCGACCGAGCTCGATCGGAACTACGCCCTCGCATGGTCTGGCCTCGCCGACGCCTACGCAGCAAGCCCGATAAACGGTGATGCGCCTCCGCTATCGGCAGGGCCGCGCGCCCGGGACGCTGCGGCCCAAGCAGTCCGGGCCGAGCCTGACCTCGCCGAGGTCCAAAGCTCGCTCGGAGTCGTGAAGTTCTGGTTCGACTGGGACTGGATCGGCGCGGAGACGGCCTTCCGCAAAGCGATCACCTTGGATCCGAGCTATGCGTTTGCGCACCGCAATCTCGGGATAACCCTCTCACATATGGGCCAACGCGAGGAGGCCGGGTCCGAGATGCAGCGTGCCCGAGCGCTCGATCCTCTCTATGCGGTACAGCACGCCCTCTCGGCTCAGGTTGCCTTCGTGGCTCGCGATTATCCAGCGGCGGTTCAGTTTGCCCGCCAAGCCATCGCGATCGATCCGGGATTCTGGATTGGTTACTTCCAACTCGCGCAGGCGTACCAGCAGACAGGCGAGATCGACTTGGCGTTTCAAGCCCTGAATTCGGCGGGTCGATTGTCAGGTGGCAACAGCAAGGTGTTGTCACTTCGCGGCTACATCCTCGCAAAGCAGAGCCGAATCCAGGAAGCCAGAGAGATGCTGAGCACGTTGCAAGAGATCTCGCGCGACCACTATGTTCCGCCCTATGCAATGGCTCTTGTCGAGGCCGGGTTGGGCGAACCGAATGCGGCCCTGGATTGGCTCGAGCGCGCGGCGAATGCGCGCGACGTGCATCTCGTTCTTCTGCCGGCAGATCCCAAGTGGGACCCATTCAGACAGAAAGTCCGATTTCGCGCTCTACTCAAACGGTGCGGCTTGAGCAGCTTCGGTCCAGGATAGGTGCCCGTCGCCGGACCAGCTAAGAGTTGCATCCGGATGCAACTCTCTCAGAGCGCCATCAATGCGAGGCAGATCTCGAGCCAACGGGCTTCGGTCCGCCCACTTCTCCCAGGCCGGCGGGCCAATTCGGAAAGCGCGTTCTTCAGCCGCGCCGGCAGGCCATCAGCGCTCTGAATGCCTTGAAACGCCGCGAGCTCTGCCGCAAGCCAGAGCGCGTCGCGTTCTTCCTGCGAGAGCCGCGTTTGAGTCCTCTGGCCAAGCGCCGATCCGTCGTCGAGGTTCGCCTTCGCCCACCGCGCCGCTGCCGCCTTGTCGCCTCGTTCGACCGCGTTGGTCGCCAATTGGCTCTCGACCAGAGTCATGGCTTGAAGATCTTCGTCGCGGTCGGACTTCTTCAACAGTTCTGCCAGAAGCTCGCGTCGGCGTTCCAAGGCGCGCGAGGCTTGCGCCAAGCGCCCGAGCTGGCGCAGGGCATTGGCCTCGAGGCCGGCGCTGATCAGCCGGTAGCTGCGAAAGACGTCGCCCGGATCGGTGTGCGGCCGAACGAATGCGCTGGCCGCGCCCGGCGCGTCCAGAATCAGGTGGATCCCAGTCAGATCCACCAAGGTCTTCTCCGGCTGATGAGCGCCGAGTGCTGCCGCCGCATGGCCGATCCGGCTGGCGACGCGGTTGCGTTGGCTGGTCGGACTCGCGTCCGTAAAGCGGAGCAATTCCTCGTAGAGAGCCAGCGCCCGCTCATAACCGCGCGCTGCGAGCGCATAGAGTGCGGCGCGATCCAGCGCAAGGACGCGATATTGGCGCAGATATGGTGTTTGGTCGGTCATCGCGAGCGCCTGCTCCGCGGTCTCGGCCGCGTGCCGCATGTGTCCGACGTGAAGCAAGGCGCGGGCCCTTGCGAGCCGCACAGCAAGTCCGGCCGAATTGTCCACGTAGGGAAGCTTCTCCCGCTCGTCCAAGGGGGTGAGGGCGATGTGGAAATTGCCAACTTGCGTCTGCAAGATCCCCAGCTGTCCCAGCAGCATCGCGCGAAGCCGGACGTCGCTCTTGAGCCCTTTCAACGCGACCTCGTAGGCCCCGCTCGCTCGTTCAGCTTGGTCAAGGTCGCCGCTCTCGATGTAAGCCTCATGGCGAATCGCACCGAACAGCGCGTAGGGCAACTGCTGCCGGCGCAAGTCGGCCCAGGACCCACGGAGCAGCGCCAACGCGGCGTCGACCGCCTTGGCGTGCGCTTCGCCCGTTAAGGTCCGCATCTCGTATGCCCGAAGATAGGCCTGCGCGAACGCCTTGAGCCACGCGGGTTGATCGCTTCGCAGGATGCGATCGGCGATCGCTTGGTGGCGTTCGCCTAGCCGCATGCTCAGATCGATCGAGCCGACCAGTGCCTCCAGCGAGTGCGTTTGCTGGACGATGCGATCATAGTCCGCCCGCGCCGTCGTCAAGTCTCCCTCGCCGCGCTCTCGACCCGCGCGCCCGATCCACGCGTGACGGTAAAGGGCCTCGGCCCGCAACCGCTCCGCGGTTCCGCGCGGCAGGTCTTCGACATAATCCTGGGCGAGCTCTTCAATTACGCCATCGGCCCCGAACGCGGACGCACGCGCGACCGCGTCCACCATCACCGCTCGTTGGCGGTCTGTCCGTCGTTGCCGCTTGTACAGATCGATTAGCGCATCCCGCGCGCCCGCGGAGCGTGTATCGCGAATGAGCTGAAGCGCACGCCCGAGCTCCAACGCGAAAGCGAGCTCGGTGTCCGGTGCCTCGGAGCGGGCCGCCTCGGCGAGCACACGGTCGGCCTCGTCATAGGGTCGACCTCGATACATTGCTCGAACCGCGGCCCGAGCGTAGCCAAGCCGCACGTCCGGAGCGAGCGAGCTGAGCCCTGCCAACCGCCGGTACGCCGCCACCAACGGCTCCCGCTGGTCCAGGGAGCGATACAGCGCATCCACACGTTCTGCGTACAGCTCAATGATCGAACGTGGTGTCTTCTCGTTGGGAACCGAAGCCTCCAACTCGCGCCGCGCTTGGGTCTTGTCTCCGAGCGAGTCGGACAACTCGCTGCGGATGACGTGGGCCAGCCACAACGCCGCCGGCGAGTCTCTATCCTCCGGCGCCAGCGCCTTCATCCGTTCCCGGGTGAGTTGATTGAAGGTGCCCACCTGCCGCCCTAACTCGCGCTCGCGCACCTGGCGCCGATGATCCACCAAGGTTTGCAACAGACGCCCGAGGCCCTGGGTGGTGGCATCTTCCCCCTCGCTCACGGCTCGCGCATAGAAGCGTGCCGCGTCGAACTCGCTTGCTTCAAGGTGTAAGCGAACCAGCCGAACGAGGCCCAAACGGCGTCCGGTGGCGGTCCTCGCATCGCGCAGGTGCCTGCGGTAGAGCAACAGCTGCTCGGAGCGGCGAGAGACCAGCCCAAGCTCAAGGCTGACCCGCTCCGACGTCCAGTCTTCCGGAACTTCCCCCGCGAGCGGAAGCTCGAAGATGTCCAGATCCTCACCTTGGTTGCAAGTCGCGACGAGGCGCGTCTTGGAGGTTGAAGGGTACTGGCAATTCCATGACGCATCCGTGAGCTGCTCGGGCTCACTGCGATTGGAACCGGGTGGAAACGGGATTCGAAAGAGAATTCCCGAGTCGGACGCGTCGACCACGCCGTCGTGGTTCGAATCCGCCAAAAACTGCACGAAGTAGAGGAAGCGCCCGTCGCGAGAGAACGTCGGTTGGGCGGTCAATCCGGGCAAGTTGATTTGAAGAGCGGCTGGAGGTTCGGAAGAGCCCAATCGAAGCAGTGCCAGCGTCGGCGTGGCGTGAGCCGCGAAGCCGGGACCGACCTGCGGGACTTCGCGCACGACCGGCACGTAGACCAGCCACCGTCCATCCGGTGATGCCGCGGGACTGGTCGCGTCCCCCGGGACGAGCACTTTCGCCGTGAGCTCAGCACCGACTGTGACTTCGAGCAGCTGAAGGTTGCCTTGGAGCGTCGCGCGGTCGACCAATACGATGCGCGAGTTGTCGATCCACTCTGCCTGAATGGCGCCGGGGAGCGCGAGGCAGGCGCGTCCTTCCGTCGACGGCAGCTTTCGGATGCACAGCTGGCCGGTCGGTTGATCTCGGTAGGAGATGTAAAGCAGCGTCCGTCCGTCGGGGCTGGCGCGCGGCCACTTCGCGTCCGCCCCTTCGTCGAAGAGTTGCCGACTGCGCCCCTCGTGGACGTCGATTGCGTAAATGCTGCTGGACGCCTCAGCGGTCGAGACGAAGTAAAGGGTGCGATCGTCGGGACCAAACTGCCCTAGCAGCTCATCCGCGCTGCCTGCGGTGAGCCGCAGCGGGGCATGAATCCCGTCTTGTCCGTCATCCTGCGCTCGCGCTGCAAGTCCAACCAGAAGCGTGCACCCGCAGAGCCCCAGGCGCTTCAGCACGGCTTTGCCTCCCATGAGCCGTCGTCGCGCTCGCGCCAGGCGCCGCAGATCAGCCCCGTTTCGTGCGCCACCTTCCAGGCGCGACGCACTTCGACCAACGAAGCCTTGGGCCGCTCGCCTTGCATCCATTTCCAAAGTTGGGCCCGGGCGCGATTTCCACGCTCCACCAACTGGGCCATTCGCTCCGAGTCCACCGCCGCGCTGCATGCGTCCGGCGTCTCGACGAGCAGGCCGTCCTTTCCTTCACCGAGGCACTTTAAACGCAAAAGTCGATCCACCCGATCCGCTTCGGTCAGCTCGCTCCAATTTGAGATGTCCTCGTTCCGGATCCCGAGCGCCTCCAGCTGTTCTGGCGTGAAGGGAACCGGATGCGGCCCGATGCCTGCCCGAGTGAGCTTGCGCTCGAGCTCGTCATAGCTCCCGCCCGCCTGTTCCTCGAGCGCGGTTGCGCGGTCGACCACAATCAGTTGAGGCGTGCCCAGGCAACTCAGCGTGAGTGCAAACGACAGCGACACGAGTGCCAGCTTCACAGTTCCTCCTTCGTTGCCTCCGTCAGGTACTTGTCGAGCAGCGGCTCCATCGGAATGCCTCGCAAGTCGTCCACCTTCACCAACTTCGCCAGGCCACCGAAGGTGATGTGGACGTTGGCGAACCCGCGGTCAAAGGTGACCTTCATCTTGTCCGGATAGCCGAGCCCGAGCGCCTGCCGGACGCGATTGAACGCCGGTAGCGCGTGCTGAGGATCCTCGAGATCGAGCAGGTCGAGCAGGTGCTGACGCCCGATTCGCAGAATCTCCGCCCGCCCGTCGACGCTCCGATCGCGCAGGGAGATCGAGATCGCTGCGTTCCCGTCGAATGGCTCTCCATGAGAGGAGAGGATTCCGACGGCGCGGAGCTCCGCTTTGGCGCGAAGCCTCTTGGGATCGGTGTCGACCAGGCACTGCCCCGCGAGGTGCCCGCCCCGCACCGACATCTCCATCTGGTCCATCGAGATCAAGTTATGGTCCACCTTGAGGTTGCCGGCGAAGGACTCGAGGGTGACCTGAGGCATCACCAGCCGCCGAATGGAAAGGTAGCTCTGCTGCCTAAACAGCGGATATTGATCCGCGAAGCGCAGGGCCGAGTACGGATTGATGTGGCGTTTCCGGATCGCCGCAATCCCATTCGACTTGAGCGCGAAAGTACCGAGCAATGGAATTTCGCTGTCGACTCCCTCGGCGATGAGTCCCCAAGCTGGCATGCGAAAATCAACGCCATTCAAGGTGAGCACCGACGAGGCATCGAAAACCCTTGAGTCGGGCGATTCCACGTCGAAGCGGAGCTCGGCGCGCCCATGCGCAGAGAAAACATCGGCGTTCCGCCAAACCTTGGATAAGTCCTGCGTGAGAGTGCCGTGAGCGGACAGCTTTGCGGGATTTTCCTGAAGGGCCAATCCGCCGCGCACCTCGAGCATCGTCCCGGCGGCGGGGTTTTCGAGTCTGGCACTGGGGAGAAACAGCACGCCGTCCGCCTGGCGCTCCAAAGAAAAAGACAACTTCAGCCCTTCGAGTGGGTAGTCGAAACCCTCGCTCTGGAGGACCGGGCCCACCTCCAGCTCGCCGTGAGCGTTCGCTTCGCCGGAACGCCGATTCAACGCCGCCGAAACGCGAAGAGAAATGGGCGTGGCGCTGTAGGAGTCATCGTCACGAGTGTATTTCGCGCCCTGGATATCGAGATGACTCTCAAGCGTCGCCTGCTGGCCGTCGCCCTTCGCCGCTGCCTCGAAACGAGCTGAAGCGATCGACGCGGATTGGTCTTCGCCAAGCCAGCGCGCATTTCGTACCGTTGCCTCGAGGCGAGCCTCCCCGCGCGCGCGTCCGAGCGTGCGTCGATCGAATCGCGAAATGCCCTGCAGATGAGCGCGTCCCGACACCGCAGCTTCCAAATTCCCCAAATCCAGTTTCGCCAGGCCCGGAACGTCCTCGAGGAAGGGGGCGAGAAATGAGGCGTGACCTGCGTTGGCCGTGAACTGCGAGACCAGCTCGTGGCGGGTTCGGTCGAAGTCTGCTTGGACCTCCGCGGAGACCGAGGGCGCGAGAGCGCCGTCTGTTTTGAGGTGAAGGCGCGTGTTCGCGGCCGCGATGTCCAGTGTCGCGTCCAACGTCTGGTCCCATGGTTTGCTCCCTCGCCACTGAATACCGGCGAGCCGCAACCCGAGCTCCGCATGGTGATCGCGATCCGTCTCTTCGGAGCGAACCTTGGCCGACACCGACTGAACCGCCAGAGGTCCGGCGGGTAGGCGAGCGATAAGGTTTTGCACCGCGATCTCGGACGTCTGATGAATCTTCAGCCGCTTCGAGCCAAACCGAGCTTGCCCGTCGATCCTGCCCGTGGCGGAAGCACTGGCCCAATCGATCGGCCAAGCTTTTGGCAGGAGTGGACGAAGCAGCGCAAGGTTTGGAAAACGGAAGGTGATGTGAGCAACTTCATGCGCGGCGTGGTGTTCGTCCTCGACCGCGAGCTGGCCCCACCGACCCTCAACGGTGCCTCGAACGCGCGCGCGGCTAAAGTCCCTGGCGACATTCTCCGCTTTGACATCTAGCTGCACATCCTCGTTGAACCATGGCTTCTCGTGTGGCGCGGCGGCGGTACAGTGGCCGTTCAACTTGGCTCGGAGCAATTGGGGGCCGCGCAGTCCGAGCGTTGCGGTGAGCGAAGCGCCGGCCAAAGAGACGGTCGCGCCACCGGCATCAACAACGAGCCTATTTGCCTTGCCATCGACGTCGATCGCATCCGTGTTCCTCGCGTGGAAATGGAGCGCGCCCCGGTCTACCGACACCGGAAGCTTCAGCGGCGCAAGGAACGAGGTAAGGCGCTCCAGGTCGACGGCGCCATCCAGATCGCGCACGGTGGGGAACGCGGCCGGATCGTCGGGCAAAGTGGCGCCGCCTTTGAGTGTCGCTGTATCGTCGAGCAACTGGGCGCGGTCCAGATCGAAGTCGACCATCCGATGTGCCGTGTCGAACTTCGACGCGAGGCGAACGCTCAAGAGTTTGCCGACCGAAAGCTCCGGCGCCCAGTCCTGTCGGACGACGTCGGCGTCGATGCTTGTCACCAACCCTCGTCGGTCGGCGCTCGCGGAGGCCTGAACGTCCAGAGTTGCCGTGTGTACAGCCTCCCCGCGCTGGTACCTCAGCTCGAGTCGAGCCGGCGTGGCTGCCGAGCCCAGTGTGACCGCCCATCCCTGAAGCGTGAGCTTCAGCCCGCTTACTCGAACGCGCTCCAAGGGTTGCCCGGGATCCACGTTGATCCAGGTAAGCGAACCGCTATCGAGCGAGGTTGCGGGGATCGGCGGAGGCTTGGAGAACAGCTCGGCCAGCACCTGGCTCAAGTCCTGATTCTTCGTCTGCGCTGCTCGGGTAATCGGTCCCTCCCACGATCGATGACCCGCTTCTTGAACGATGGTGATGTGGCCGTTGGTGATGTGAATGGCGCGAAGTCCGCCAAAGACCGACGCGTCGATGTCCACGGCCTGGGCTCTCAGAAGGTCCGGCGCTTGAGCTCGAAACGCGGGCGGCGTCTTCACTTCAAGCTCATCCACGTGGATGCCTGCGCCCAGATCAACGTGGAGTGAACGCCAATCCGCCTCGAAACCTGCGACACCCGAGATCAAGCGCTGCAAGCGAGGCTTCAGCCAGGGCGCGTCTAAATGATGAACGGCTACGAGGATGAACACCACCGCGACCGCCAGAAGCAGTCCCGCGCCAGCGAGCAGCCGCAAAGGCCAGCGAATCCACCGTCTCAAGCCGCTCCAATGGTAACAAAGGCTTTTCGCGGTTCAGCCGTTCAATCGGCCCATGATGCCGCAACTGCACCGCTTCAGGGTGCTCCGGGGATAATGTCGCGGGTTCCAATGTGGAAAGGGGGTCGAGAGAAAGCTCGACTTGTCATCTTACTGATCAAGTCCAGCGACTCTGCCGCCGGGTTGCTCGGCAGCTCACCGGGCACCCGCGAAAGTCCAAAATATCGGCACAAGCCGATGATTTTACTAGCGATTCAGATGTTGTCCCGGGACAACTTTCCTGAGTCCGTCGACTCTCTGCGCATGCCTATTGCGCGAGCCCGATCTGCTTCATGAACTCGCCATTGTCCCAGAAGAGGTACTCCTCGAACATGATGCCCTCCTTGTTCCAGTGGCCGATGCTCGCCATCGGAATCCGGTACGCGTTGCCCGTCGGCTGTATGACCTTGCCGTCGGCGAGCACCATCGGCTTGGTGAACGTGCCCTGGAGCCAGCCGCTCACCGCCGTCCACTCGCCGTCGGCGGTGCCGAAGCGCGAAGGATGCTCCTGAATCCGGTTGTCGGGCGCGAAGGTCCACATGAACTTGAGGTCCTCGATGTGCTTCTCGATGCCTTGGGTCGTGTGGCCGTCGGGCCAGTGCACGATGACGTCCTTGGTGTGGCTCTTGTGCAGGTTTTGCCACTGCTGACCGGTGTAGACCCGGAAGTCGAGGTCGTCGAAGTTGGCGAGGTTCTTCGCCAGCACCGCCGGCACGCCCTTCGGCTTGGGGGTCGGCTCGCCAGCCTTGGTGCCCGGCCACTTGTTTTCCTCGGCGCGAGCAGGCGCGGCGAGGACGAACGCGCCGAGCAAGGCCGCGCTGGAGATCAGAGCGATGCGATTGAATGCCGTCATGGCTTTCCTTCCTTTCTTGGTTTGGGTGCTTCGACTGCCTCCGGCAGAACGTCTGCCGGGCGATCCGGCGTCGGGCTGTAAGGACGGATGGGCTATCTGGAATGCTCCGAGTTCACCGCACGCGGCCTCGATGGCTCGCAACGTCGGATAGAGGCGAAAGGTCAACGCCGAAGCGGCGCGCATTGAAGGAGCTGCGGTCTGAGGCAGCAATCCGCGATCCGCTTCCAACTGTTCGCCCGACTATTTTTTGTGCGTTTGTACGGCAGCCATCGTCCCCGCACTTTCGGCTTCGCCCCAATGGGAGTGCCTGCGTGTCAGCAAGAGATAAATGACAGCCAGCACCATCACCATCAGAGCATCGACAAAGAACCAGCCATATCCCAACACGAAAATGTGACTGAGAATTACGGCAGTCATCCACACAACAGTCAATCCCGCTCCCAATCTGGCTGTCTTCGGGATCAGGAGCAGAACCGCCACTACCGTCTCGAACCCCCCTGACCCTAGCCGGAATACCGGCTGAGATACCAACCCGTGGACCGCTTGCGACATCTGCGTGAACAGGCTCACCGAATCTGGCACCGCTGCAAACTTGAGAAAGATGGCGGCATACAGAAGGTTCACCGACACCAACAGGCGAATTGCCAGTAGTGCGAGTCTTTTGCCCATAAAATCTTGCCCCCTTGACCACCTCGAACCGGCCAATGCTTCGCGAATGGTAGTACTCATTTCACAGTGTCCCATTGGAGGCTGCGCCGTTGTAGATGCTCAGCGCCCAAGCTGTCCCACGAAATCTCCCAAGCGATTTTCTGCATCGCCGGGTTTGCTAAAGCCTCGCCCAATCAAGTCCTTGATCCGCTCCTGCGTGGCTGGTCGTCCCATGGAAGCAAAGCACGCGTCCCACCCGGATTCGATTTCGATATCAGGCGGCAAACTAGCGACGTTGACAAGGCGCTTGGTATCCATGATTGCCTGTTTGTCGAAGGAGGCGATCCGGGTGGCAAGCGCATCGACAAATCCGTCAAGGTCAGCATCCGGCAACGACCGATTCACATAGCCGTAGAGCTCGGCCAAGTCGCCAGGGATGTCGTTTGCGCTTAAAATCACTTCCAGGGCGCGTCCTCTTCCCATGAGGCGCGACAGTCGCGCCATCGGGCCACCGCCAGGCACCAGACCGGCGCCAACTTCAAACTGCGACAAGATGGCTTTTTCGCGACTGGCAAAACGCATGTCGCAGGCAAGGGCAAGCTCACTTCCCATGCCAGTCGCCCGCCCGCGAATCAACGCTATCGATACGACAGGTGCACGACTCAGGCGCACCAGTATCTCGGGCCATGGATGCAAGCCTGTGGGTCCAGGAGGGAGACGCGCCAAATCGTCAAGTTTTGCAAGAAAGTCTAAATGAATCAGAAAGAAACCTTCAACAGCACTGTCAAAAACCACCACCTTAACCTGCTCGTCAGTTTCGAGTGCCGTGATGATCTCGTTCACTTGCGGAAGCGTCTCCGGACCGAAGATGTTGAGCGGCGGGTGGTCAAACGTGACTCGCCAATACTCGGGCGAGCGCTGGGCCAGACGTATCTCAGTAGTCTTTGTTGCTGCGTAATTCTGGTCTTTCATCTTTGTTGTCTCCTTATCATTTGGTTTCATGTTTGATTTGGCGTTCCAGTCGTCTGATGGGGCGGTTTCGTCACGCGGCTTTGGTGAGGGGGTCCCAGATAGGGAAACTCGAGTAACAGATCGCCGTGGGGCCCTACGTTGTCCCCCGTGACCTTTCCATTTGTGAGAACGCGCATGAAAAAATCGAACCCATCGTCGGTGAGTGTCCGGCCGTTATCGGGAAAAGACGCCGGGCGCGTAGGGTCATAAGGCAGAACATCTGGGAGCAATGTCCCCGCCACGCGCTTCGCCTCAGCCGGCGTATATCCACCTCTGTGCTCCAGAGCGTGCGCGAAGGCAGCAAGGAAACGCCCATCGTTCGCCGGTTCACCTCCGAGGTAGGCATCTCTTTCTTCGACAAGCAAGACAGCCTGGGCAGGCCGCGCTCCGCGCTCCACTTGGATCCAGCCGCCGCCATCACCTGGCGTAAGCGTGCGCGCCCACAGGCGAACCTCTTTTGCCCCCAGAGCAGAGTTAGGTACTTCAAGAACGATGCTGCACACATCTTTGTCAGCGAAGAAATCGTCGCCCGTGAACCGCAAGTTGTTCTTCGCGCCTTCCACGTCGCAGAAGAAAGGGTCGCTGCGCCAGCCGGCAAAGAAGCGGGTATCGCCTGCCTCTGTAACCCTCGCCTCGCGCCCCATTGAAACCGGCACCCCATCAACGATCACCCGCCCGCCATCGCCGGTACCGGCGGCTTGCGGGCCATCAACGCGGTGGAGAATCGCGGCTTGTGCGCCGTGCTCGAAAGCTGAGAAGCGGACCCGGTACGCGATATCGGCAACCGCATCACCATCGGTGTCAATCTTGAGCTCGTACAGTGCTTCGGGTGCGAAAGGCTCGGTCGTAGTAGGCCCAGGAGGGTTTTCGCCGGCAGACGGATGCACGTTCATAATCAGGATGGATTTCCCAGTGTCTCCCGGTTTGGGAAAGGCATACAGATCAGTGAAGTCCAGTCGGGCGTCCCCTTGGGGAAAGCGGAAGTCTGGGCCAGAATAATGATGCGACATAGATTAGTCCTCCTCTTGCGACCAGCTTGATCCATCGGCCCACGCACCGTGAACAATGACAATGTTTCTAACCCCGTGAGGGGAGTTCGCCTGAGCGACCGGTCCCGTGTGAAACACCGCTGTCAGTAGGAATCCTGCAATTGCAATCAAAGCAGTTCGGGATGTTTGCGAGAGTGTCATATTTTTCTCCTTCGTTGCATCAAGATTGAAGTCATAGTTCGTCACGCTCTTGTCGCAATCACAGCCCGCGAGAGCCGACGCAGTCCTTGTAAAACGGTCTGCTACAGGTCCGGTTTGCGAAATGACCGCCGTCGAGAATGTGAACTTGAGCGTTTGGAACGTCCTTGCGGTATCAAAACAGAGGTGCGAAGGCGAAACAATTAGACGAAGGTATCGTCGATACCTTCGTATTAGTCGACGTCTTCGGCGAATGACCGATCATGCCGTAGTGATTGCCAGGGAGTGCGCCAACCAGCCCGTCGGTCGTTTGTTGCGTGTTAGTCTTTTATTGCGCGTTAACCCAGGTGTCTGAACCCGTCAGCTTAACGGCCACATCTGAAAAGAAAATCCGCAGCGGCTTGCCGTCGCCTTTCCCGCGATGGTCCAAGGAGACAAACAGAGGACCGACCTTCTTGTAATCCAGCCACTTCGCGATAACGATTTTAACGATACTCGGCTCCCCGGGGCCCCGGCGCCAGAGAAGTTGCTGGATCCGGTTGTCAGGGCCGACGTACATTTCCCAGGTGTCGCCTGGAGTATAGCCGCCGCCCTCGGGCGGGTATGTCATAACGACACGCCTGGCGGAACCCCCGCCCATCGGCAGTTTGTGCATGCCAGTATCTTCCACTTTAGCGGCGGTGTCCCAGCAGGCATGAAAGGGAAGGAACAGCCAATACTGATTGTTGTTGAAACTCGGATCGATTTCTTTCTTCACGCTGTCAGGCTGGCTGCTGAGCTGTGAACGGACGTAGGTAACCTTCACCGGATTGCCTGCCTTGTCCTTTCCCTCATAGGTGACCCGGTCGGCTTTGGGCTCCCAGATCCAGCTCTGAGAGATTTTGAGTCCGGGAAAATCTATGTTGAAGGTGGAGCGAATCGCATCAATTTGCTCGAACGAATCGAGACCGTACGCCTTGGCGAGCCCTTCCGCGGCTGGCGGGCACTGCTGCGCCCAAGAAGCTGAAGCCACAAGCAGCACACCGAAAATCAGATTTGTCATGAAAAAGTCCCTCCTCGAAAGTGGCACGCACGAATCTATTGGACGATGGTATTAACTAGAGTAGGGGTTCGTTGAGCCGCCGGCTTACGCTCCGCCGGTTGCGGTGCGGAGTGTCAGCCTTTCGGCCATCTTCACCAACTCAGCGAGGGAGTCGGCCTTCATCTTCTGCATCACTTTGCCACGGTGTGCCTTCACCGTGATCTCGCTTATGCTGAGCTCCCCACCGACCTGTTTATTCAACAGACCGGAAACCACCAGCGCCATGACTTGCCGTTCGCGGCGGGTGAGCGACGAGTAGCAGCCCCGAAGCGCCCGCATCTCCGCCTCATGACCCAGAGCAATGCGGCTACGTTCGATGGCTTGCCGGATGGCGCTCAATAGCACGTCATCACTGAATGGTTTGGTCAAGAATTCGACCGCTCCCGCCTTCATGGCTTGCACCGTCGTGGGCACATCGCCGTAGCCGGTGATGAAGATGATCGGCATGTCAGTCCGCTCAACCGCGACGCGCTTCTGCAGGTCGAGGCCATTGAGGCCTGGAAGAGAAACGTCAAGTACGAGGCAACTCGGGACAAGGGTTGGTGGGCGGATAAGGAATTCTTGTGCGGACGCGAACGTCTCTGGCTGCCAGCCCTCGCTGCGGATCAACAAGTCCAGCGATTCGCGCACCGAGACGTCGTCGTCCACAACGAACACGACTGGTGTTACCTGCGACATGGGTGCCAACTCCAATTCATGGGCCAAGGCGCGTGCTGGATTCATCGAATATCGCTCCAGGCCATAAAAAAGTAGCGAATCGCTCAGCTCCCTCGAAGTGCGGCATTGAGTGCCTCAAGCAGAGCAGTGTCGCTGAATGGCTTGAACAGGCACTCCACCGCCCCCTCTTCGAGCACTCGTGGACGAACAGTCTTATCTCGGTGGGCGGTAATGAAGACGATCGGAATGTCTTGCCGGCGAAGCTTCAATTCCCGTTGCAGATCAGGTCCGGTCATGCCCGGCATGGCGATGTCGAGGATCAGACATCTGGTCTGGCCGACGCAATCGGACGCGAGGAACTCTTCCGCCGACGAGAACGCGCGGGAAGCAAAGCCGAGCTCCCCCAACAGGTCGGGTAGTGACTCGCGCACGGACTTGTCATCATCGACCACCGATACAAGGGAACGTCTGATCATCATTGATTCCTCATGCGACATCCGTTGCGAACACTGTCGGTGCCCGCCGCACTCTCGGTCCGCGAGGAAGAGAGAATGAAAATGTCGCTCCCGGACCATCATTCAGTGTGGCCCATAGACGGCCATGATGACTCTCGATAATGGAACGACTGACGGATAGCCCGATTCCCATACCGTCATTTTTCGTTGTGTAGAATGCGTCGAAGAGTCTGTCCGCAGCTTGAGGCTCGAAGCCGACTCCCGCATCTTGCACGGTCAGGCGCACGCGATCGCCTTCGTCTCGTTCGGTTCTGATCAGCAACTGCCTCGGACGATCGTCGACGGTGCTCATCGCCTCTGAGGCGTTCCGCAGTAGGTTCAGGATGACCTGCTGGAGCTGCACACGATCGCCTGTGACAAGCGGGAGGTCTTCAGCAAGTTCAGGCCGCAGAACCACTCTGTTTCTCTGAAGTTCACTCAACGACAGAGCAATCACCTCTCGAGTAGCCTCATTCAGGTCCACCGATTCCTTGTTGGCGTCCTTCTTGGCAAAGAGCGCGCGCAATCGCGTAACCACATCAGACGCACGGTGGCCATCGCGAATTGTGCGCCGTGCGGTCTCGCGCGCGCCATCGACGTTTGGAGGATCGGCGGCTAGCATCCGTAGACAGGTGCCGGCGTTGGTGATGATGCCCGCCAGCGGCTGGTTGACTTCGTGGGCGATCGACGCCGTCAACACTCCAAGGCTCGTGACCCTGGCTACTTGTGCGAGCTCTGATTGTGCCTTCCTAAGTGCCTCTTCCGACAGTCTGCGTTGTGTTACATCCTGAACCGCGCCGATGTACTCGAGGTGGCCATCCTTGTCTCGAGCCCCGTGAGCGATCAGGTGCAGGTACTTGACGGAGTGGTTAGGCATCAGCAGCCGGTGCTCGTATTCAAAGTCGCTGACGCCGCCTCGCGCCCGTTCGATCATGTCATCCATCATCGGGATGTCTTCCGGATGGACTCGAGTGCCGATCAGTTCGAGAGTCACGGGCACACGATGGTCGAACTCGAACATGCGATAGAGCTGCTCTGAGCAGACGAGTTCGTCTGTCGCCACACGCCAGGAAAAGCTGCCGATTCGAGCAAGATATTGAGCTTGTGCGAGAAATGCCTCGCTGCGCCGCAACTTCTCCTCCGCCTCTTTGCGGTCCGTGATGTCGCGCAGGTAGCCAGTGAAGGAAGGTGGCCCGTCCAGCGGGATACGGGTAATTGCGATCTCGACGGGAAATTCGCTCCCATTGGCACGAACCGCCGTCATCTCGAAGCGCTTGCCGAGCACTCGCGACTCGCCCGTGGCAAGGTAGCGGGCGAACCCCCGCCGGTGCCTCTCTCGGAGTGACGCGGGGATAATGACGTCGGCTAGAAGCTTCCCCACGACCTCGTCCCGACGGTACCCGAAGGTGCTCTCCCCAGCCGGATTGAACTCGGTGATACAGCCTTTGTGATCGATTGTCACAATACAGTCGAGTGCCGAGTCGAGGATGGCCGCCTTTCTCACCTCAATGCGCTTCAGCTCTCTTTGCTCTTGACGGACCCTCTCTTCCGCCAGCCTGCGTTCGCCAATTTCGTTTCTCAGCTCTTCATTGGCTTTGGCGAGTTCTCCAGTTCGCTGCGCGACCCGTTGATCGAGTTCGCTGGCGACCCGCTTCTGTTCCCTTAGGAGCCGTGCCTCTTGTAGCCCGATCAACGCCTGATTCGCCGCTGCGCTCAGAATAAGCCTCTCGGTCTGTCCTGGAAAATCCGCTCGCTGAGACCCTGCTACGATTACGCCGATTTCACCCCGCAGCCCCAGTCGCAAGGGCACGATCGAAATGTCTCCATCTCCAATATGGTTCCGTACCAGCGGAGGCCATTTCAGTGGGTCATCTCCCAACCGGTGGTTGAGCATCTCGCAGATCTCTTGCGGTCGGGGCATCAGTTTTCGTGATTCATCGACCCTGACCATCTCGATGTGCGCCTCGCCGACTGGGTCTTTCAACCACCCGTAGACGATATCCAGGTGGAGCGTACACAGCAGCGCGTCGAGCAAGGTATGAAGAATCTGGGATGGCTCGCCGCCACTCCAGATGGAAGGAAGGGCTAGGATCCTGACAAGATCGTTAATGCAGCGCTGAAGGCGCTTAGTCTCCTCGGCGGGATGTTCGAGTTGCACTTCCACGTTAGGCCGCCGTCGAGGGTGACCTAGTCCGCCTGGCCCGCCGTTCCCGAACTTCACGCAGGAACTCCTCCGGGGGTACAAAGAACGGATTCTGCCAAAGAATGCCGCGGATGATGACCATCGGATGCGTCTGCATGATGTCCATCACCGTGTCTCCTCCAAATTTCGTAAGATGATACGTGCAGATAACCGCATCATCGTGGCGACTCCACACATCATTCACACGCGATTCAAACTCAACGACATTCTCGACGTGCGATTCACCTTCAACCGCCCAGTCCATGCGGCAGACAATGCGACTGAGCGGAAATCCTCCCTTGGCGTTGCCGCTGGCCAACTGCTCGAACACCTCTAGCATCCGAGCCGGATCGAAATGGCCGTCCCGAAGGTACGTTTCGGTGTTGGTCCGAAGCTCGAATTGCCCACTCTGCTGAGCAGCCGTCGGGTCGATCCCCACAGCTGCCAACCGTTGCAAATGGTCGCGTCGTTGACCCGGATTAACGATGTGAACCGCCTTGTCGCCACACTCGAACCCGTCCTTAATGAACGGAAGCAACACGCGATACTCCTCATCGTCGCTGTTAAAAAACGCACAGACATGACGTGCTTCGTCGAGCTGGGAGCCAGCAAGGGAAATGGGTACCGCGACCCTCCTCATGGCTTATGCCTCTCGCGATACAGACCTCTCGCAGCGCTGGTCGTTACATCGCCGTGGTCTCCTGGGTGGTTCGAACGGTTGATCCTCTTGCCCGCAGCCTTGACGACGCGAGCGACCTCTTTTGGGATCTCGTGGGCGACTCCGAGCGTTCGCGCGTCGGGCGCCAATACCAAGGTGTAATAGATTTTTTGCGCTGGTTACGCATGCTCCAGCAGTCGGGTAAGCGAGATCCACTATGAGCGACCAGTGCCAGTCTGTTTACGTGGTCGACGACGATGCGTCGGTGCGCGAATCGGTTGAGGGCCTGATCCGCACGGCGGGCCTGAGAGTGGAAAGTTTTGCGTCGCCGCAGGAATTCCTCAACCGATGCTGCAGCAAGCTCCCAAGCTGTCTCGTGCTGGATATGAAGCTGCCCGGGATGAGCGGTCTCGAGGTGCAAGGGGAGCTCGCAAAGGCTGACGTCCACGTTCCGATCATCTTCCTTACCGGCCATGGCAACATCGAGATGTCGGTGCAAGCGATGAAGTCGGGCGCCTTAGACTTCTTCACGAAGCCCCTCGACAGCGAGGCGCTCCTGGTCGCCATCCGGGACGCGATCGACCACTATTCCGAAGTCCCGAACAGCCAAAACAACGGTTCCTCAAACGATTCCCACGAGATGATTGGCACCGGTTCGGCGTTCGAGGCAGCGGTGAGGCAGGTCGCGCTGGTAGCACCAACCGACTCGACCGTGCTCATCCTCGGAGAAACCGGGACTGGAAAGGAGCTGGCGGCACGTGCAATCCACGCGCGGTCGAATCGCTCGTCCGGGCCAATGGTGAGCGTCAACTGTGCCGCCATCCAGCCATCCTTGATCGCATCTGAATTGTTTGGTCACGAGAAGGGCGCGTTTACGGGAGCACTGCACCGGCGGCTCGGACGATTCGAGCTCGCGAAAGGCGGGACGATCTTTCTCGACGAGATCGGCGATCTGCCGTTGGAGACTCAGATCGGGACTCCACGAATCGAATCGCTTCCGATAAAAGGGTCGGAAACTCCTATCATGGTTCCAAAGCTCAGGATGGTTTGAAGGCCCTGAGCAGAAGCCATTTCAATTCCAAGCACAAATATTCCCAAAACAACCAACATTAACTTTTTCATCGTTCTTCATTCCTTTCTGAAAACTGCGTGAACAGCCTCGCCCCGATTGCTGGCCAAGACGGCGACTGCAACTGTTGCGCCAAAAGAGCCGCCGCAGATTCTCGTCAGATTTCGCCCAAGCGTGCGGGCAGGAATGTCGCTTTGAACGCTGGAGTGATCAGGAAATTGACTTTCTCTGCTTGGAATTGATCACCCTGCGTGCTGCTACGCGGGCTCTCGCAGATCCGCCGGTGATGGCCGATTCGATTTCGATCGATACCATCGTCCAATAGATTGGTCTCGATGCTTCGCTTAATCGCAAACAGTGTATGGAATTCCACTTTCACACAAGGAGCTTGTATGTCAGACAAGAAAACAGCCGTTGCCATAATTGGCGCTGCCTTGCTCATCGGTAGTCCGATTTGGGCGCAACAGCCCACGGCAGCAAATCCCCTCGATCTCGTGCCAGAAAACATGCCGTTTGATACGCCTTATGGCGCCTCGATATCGCTCGAACGCGCCCAGGCAGCCATTAATGCCGCCGTGGCAGAGGCCAAGAAACGGAATTGGAAAATGAATGTTGCCGTAGTCGACTCCGGCGGTAACCTCGTTGCCTTCCAACGGATGGACGGAGCGCAGCTTGCCTCAATACAGATCGCGGAACACAAGGCGCGCACGGCCGCGACCTTCCGCCGCGAAACCAAGGTCTTTGAGAACAGTATCCAGGTCAACAATTTCAACTATCTGCTCACGCTCGACGGAATCATTGCGTCTCGCGGCGGCATTCCACTGGTCGGGCAGGGCAGGATGATCGGCGCAATCGGTTGTTCGGGAGGTACCAGTTCACAGGACGAAGTAGTCTGCAAGGCAGGCGCGGCCGGTCCTTAAACAGTACCCGGCGCCGAGTGCCAGTGTTCCACCCTAACCCAGTTCGGATCGGAACGATGGAGCCGAAACGTCTCAAAGGAGAAGAAATCATGACCACTGCACCGATGACAACTCGCCCGCCCTTGCCTCCGTTCACTCGGGAGCGTGCGATTCAAAAGGTGCGCCTCGCCGAAGATAGCTGGAATACTCGAGACCTGGCGCGAGTGGCCCTCGCATACGCGATCGATTCACGATGGAGGAACCGCTCGGAGTTGATTGAGGGACGAGAGGAAATCATTGCCTTCCTAACTCGCAAGTGGGCCAAGGAGTTGGACTACAGGCTAATCAAGGAACTGTGGGCGTTCACCGGGAACCGCATCGCGGTCCGTTTCGCCTACGAGTGGCACGACGACTCGGGTCACTGGTATCGCTCCTATGGCAACGAGAACTGGGAGTTCAACGACGACGGGCTCATGGCATCACGATTTGCGTCGATCAACGACCTTCCTATTTTGGAATCAGATCGCAAATATCGCTGGCCACTTGGACGCCGTCCCGAAAATGATCCAGGCCTGAGTGACCTGGGCCTCTAGTCCACGTGGCCAGCAGTAAGCGTAACGAGAATCGGACGGAGTCAAAGCCGAGGCACCTTGCTGCGAAGCTTCTGTCAGGAGAAACAAGAAATGGGAACGTCACATACTGCAGACAAAGTCGTAGTAATCACCGGAGCCAGCAGTGGCATTGGAGAGAGCACTGCGAAGCTGCTTGCGCGACGCGGAGCCAAAGTCGTGCTCGGAGCGCGGCGTCAGGACCGGATCAACGCGATCATGAAGGAGATTGTGGCGGCGGACGGTAAGGCTATCAGCTTTGCGGTCGACGTCACGAAGCGCTCCGAAGTGGAAGCACTGATCAAGGGAGCCGTCGACAGCTTCGGCCGCGTCGATGTCATCGTCAATAACGCCGGTATCATGCCCATTGCGCCGATTCAGGCCCTCAAGGTGGAGGAATGGGATCGGCAGATTGACGTCAATATCAAGGGAGTCCTCTACGGCGTTGCCGCCGTCCTGCCTCAAATGCAGAAGCAGAAGAGCGGTCACATCATCAACATCGCTTCGGTTATCGGGATCAAGGTGTTTGCGCCCGGCGGAGTGGTCTATGGTGCCACCAAGTCTGCGGTACGGGTGTTGACGGAAGGGCTCCGGATGGAGCTGCATTCCCAAAGCATCCGCTGCACGATGATCTCGCCGGGCGCTGTTGCCACGGAGCTCCCGGAAGGCAGCTCAGAGGAAGCGACCAGAAAGAATCTGCGCGAGTTTTACAAAATAGCCATTCCGGCCAACTCGATCGCAAGCGCGATCGCTTACGCCATCGAGCAACCGGCCGAGGTGGAAATCGACGAGGTTGTGATCCGGCCCACGGCGCAGGATTTCTGAGGCGACCATCTCGTCTTTGCAAGCCCTGCGCTATTTCGACGCGGCAGGCAAAGACACCTGCGCCTTGTAGATGCGCCCGGTGAAAGAGGGCCCGCCGCTGTATCCAGCGGCCCAGAGGTCGAAGGTCGTCTCCGAGGTCTGCAGCGCCTTGATCGCGCTCATCTCGAAGCTCGCATCGAGGTCGAGCGTCCAAGTGTCGCCGCCGTCGGCGGTGCTGAAGATGCCGCCGACCCCCGAGTAGATGTTGCCACCCACCGCGAAGCCCAGGCTCGCATCCAGGAAGAGCAGCGATCGGATCGGGAAGGGCGCGCGAAGGATTCGATCGCTCCAGGTCTCGCCACCGTCGGTGGTCCGGTGAACCCATCCCTCAACGGTGGGTGAGATCGAGCCGCCGGCCACCCAGCCGTGCTCGAGGTCCGGGAAGGAGACGCCACCGCCGTCGAAGACGGGGTCGACGCTGTGCCGGCAGTCCCAGCTCGCGCCATAATCCAGGCTGTGGCAGAAGCTGATCCCGGCGATCCAGGCGTTGCCGTCCGGCAGCAGGGTGAAGTTGCCCTGGAGCCAGCCGCCGGTAGGGTCGGCCTGGACAAAGCCCCAGTCTTCCGCCTGCAGGCCGCCGGTGCTCGTGTAGTGAATGCCCGCGAGGCTGAGGTCGGCGATCATCCCAATCTGGTCGTCGACGAAGAGGGCGCGCGTCGGCCAGCCGATGCCCTGCAGCACCTGCGCGTCCGACCAGGTGTTTCCGCCGTCGAAGGTCCAGCGAAACAGCCCCGCGCTGGTCGAGTTGTTGAACCCGGAGATGATCGCGGTCTGCGAGTCGAAGGCGTGAACGCCGTACCAGTAGTAGGGAAAGCCCAGGTTAATCGAAACGGTCCAGGTCTCCCCGCCATCGCTGGTGGTGAGAACGCGTCCCAGCTCCGCTACCGCGAAGACCGTTTGCGAGTCTCCTAGCGACAGATCGCGAATCACCCAGTTCGGCCCCTGAAACTTCTGTTCCCAGACGATGCTTCCGTCGAGGCCTGCGCCCGCGGCCGGCAGGGACGAGGCGGAGCCCAGCTCGGTGGGGGCGTAGGACAGAGTCGAGCCCTTCCCGAGGTATTGCCCGGAGGCCAACGCCGGCCCGGCCGCCACCACCAGGATGAATGCTGAAAAACGTCTCATGATGTCTCCCTCGTTCGAGCGGTCGAAGGAACCATGGGCCGCGACGGGCTACCCCCCTCGGCGAGCGTATCCTGCGGGCATCGAAACGGCAGATCAAGGCCCGAGGATGTTATGCTGGAGCAGACTCTCGAGGCGCTCTGAGCGGGGGATAGCCGGGAGAATCAAAAGACGATCACCCCGCGCGCGTTCGTCCCCGCGAGCATCGCCGCGAAGGCCTCGTTGATTTGCTCGAGTGAGTAGGTGCGGGTCACCAGCTCGTCGAGCTTCAGCCGACCGGCGCGATAGAGCGCAAAGAGGCGCGGAATGTCTCGGTGGACGTTGGCGCCCCCGTACCAAGAGCCAACCAGGCGCTTCTCCATCAACGGCAGCATGAAAACATTGAGAGAGATCGAATCTTTGATGCTGCCCAGCCCGATCACCACGCAGGTACCCGCCTTGCGGGTTGCAGCGTAAGCCTGCTCGATCGTCTCCTTGCGACCGATCGCTTCAAAAGCGTAGTCCACGCCGCGCTTTTCGGTCAGCTCGCGGATGGATTCCACCGGATCTACCTTGCTCGCGTCGATCAGGTGCGTCGCTCCGAAAGTGCGGGCCATTTCGAGCTTTTTCGGTTGCGTGTCGACGGCGATGATTCGTTCCGCGCTGGCAAGGAACGCTCCTTGAACCGCGTTTAGCCCAACTCCGCCCGCGCCGAAGACCGCCACGCTGCTGCCGGGCGTCACCTCGGCGGTGTTGAACACCGCGCCGACGCCGGTCATCACCGCGCAGCCGAGCAAAGCGCATTTGTCCAAGGGAGCATCGTCGGGCAGCTTGATCGCCGCATTGGCTGGAATGACGGCGGATTCCGCCATCGTGCCGAGTGCAGAAAATACGTTGAGCTCTTGCCCATCCTGATGCGCGCGGCTGGTGCCGTCGGGCATTCGGTTGGTCTGATTGATCCGCTCGCCGACCTCGCAGAGCTGCGGCTTGCCGATCCGGCAGTAGAAACAACTGAAGCAAGGCGCGACGGCGAGCCGGTTGACGCCCTCGCCAACCTCCTCCACCGTGCCTGCTCCCTCGTGGCCAAGAATACAAGGCAGCTTCCCACGCAGAATCCCATGCACGAAAGAGAGATCGGAATGGCAGACTCCAGACGCCGCGAGCCGCACGCGAACCTCATCGCGCCGAGGGGCATCAAGGATCACCTTCTCGATCCGCACGGGCTGGTTTCGTTCGTAGCAAATAGCCGCTTTCATCGAGACTCCTTCATACCGCCAAAAATCGCCGCAGCGTCGCCTCGTCGCGCAGTAATTCCTCGCGCGTTGGGCGGTGCACCAGTCGACCCCGGTCCATTACCAATCCCCTGAATCGCCGTTCACGTTTCCACCGACCTCGGCGACTGATAAGGGCGAAATGGCATGGGCAAGAACACCGTCAAAGGACGAATCGTGCTCGAGGGAACCAGTTAGGATCTTCAGACGCAGCCAGAACTGTTGCAGCGCTATCTGGGTATCTGAATCACTTAAGCTGGCCTCGAATTTCGCCGCCGGGATGCGCTGCCGTGTGAATGTTGACGTAGGTATTCCCGGCTCGGATCTGGGCAATGAGGTCGTCCAGGGTTTTGACGGCCGGATTTGTCTGCGGCTTGATGTCCGCCTCGGCGAACGAACCGGAGATCGTAACCGAGCCGTTGGCGCCGTTTTTGATCGCGGTCGGGGGAAAAGGCACGACCACCGGTCCGGCGGCGGTGGTTGGGCCGAGGTGGATGTGCGCAGCAGTCGCGTTACCCGACAGCCCAGACGCGGTAATTTTATACGCCACCGAGGTGCCCGAAACAGTCAGTGTCGCAGTCCCAGTCGCTTTGGTGTCGACAGGTGGAGTTTCGCTGGCCCCGTTGAGTTTCGCTCCGCACTTGCCCTTGCCACTTGCACCGTTGGCGGCCAGCGCCGTCGC
>WNFA01001668.1_pt1 | contig 24559 bp, 19 predicted proteins | sample 5400481 | NCBI WGS metagenome assembly WNFA01 (sample SAMN13153340, study PRJNA577476) | soil metagenome | isolation source: 120 cm saprolite under Douglas fir tree site 2 hole 1 replicate 2 | place: USA:California | collected 2015-04-18 | reverse complement strand
ACGATCACCCCAGTGTTTCGCGGCGCCGAGTCGCACCAGGTCGATGCAGGTACCAGCAGTCGGGTGATTCCGCCTTCGATGCGTCGCGCTTTGATCGTTCGCGACAAGCACTGCAGGTTTCCCGGCTGCGACCGCCCGGTGGCGTGGACAGATGGCCACCACCTCAAACACTGGGCGGACGGCGGACCGACGCTGCCTTTCAACCTGGCCCTGTTGTGCGGGCGGCATCACTACCGGACGCACGAAGAGGGATGGCGGCTGGAATGGGGCGCCGATGGCGAGCTGGTGGCGATCCCGCCCTAGCCCACCAGTCTCTTGGCGTCCTGTCTTAACAGCCTGGGCTGTCATCGCGAACCCGGCCCACTAACTTCACCGCGTGCTCGCCACCGTCGACTCCTGCGTGCTCGCGGGCCTGGAAGCACGCCGCGTGGAGGTGCAGGCGGACAGCGCCAACGGCGATCCGGCCTTCCATCTAGTCGGCCTCGCGGCCACCTCAGTCAAAGAAGCTCGCGAACGGGTGCGATCGGCGATCAAGAACAGCGGATTGGCGTTTCCGCGTAAGCGATTGACCGTCAACCTCGCGCCTGCGGAAATGCGCAAGGAAGGCAGTGGGCTCGACCTCCCGATCGCCGTTGCCATCGCTCTCGCAGAAATCGGAAAACGGCCGCCTGCTCGTACCGCGTTCCTCGGCGAGCTGGCGCTCGACGGTGCTGTCCGGCATGTGGACGGAGTCCTTGTCGCGGCTCGCAGCATGAAGAAGACAGGCTGCGATCGGATCTTTGTGCCTGCCGCCGACGCGGCCGAGGCTGCGCTGGTTGACGGACTCGAGGTCATCCCGTGCGCACACCTGAAAGAAGTCGTCGCGCATCTTTTGGGCGAGACGCAGCTCACTCCGCAGCCGTTCACCGTCGAATTGCCGGACTCGAGCGCCGGAATTCTTGAGCACGACCTCATCGAGGTTCAAGGGCAAGAGGAGGCGCGTCGGGCGATCGAGGTCGCCGCCGCCGGCGGGCACCACCTTTTGCTCAGCGGCCCGCCGGGTTCCGGCAAAACGATGCTGGCCCGCTGCCTGCCTGGCATCCTGCCATCTCTCGACCAGGACGAGGCTTTCGAGGTGGCGCAGCTGCGGAGCCTGCTCGGCGACCTCGTGCCGGGCCGGCCGCTTGAGTGGACGCGGCCGTTCCGCGCGCCGCATCACGGCGTATCAATGGCTGGGCTCATCGGCGGTGGGACCGGCTTCGCGCTGCCGGGAGAAATTTCGCGGGCCCACCATGGCGTGCTTTTTCTGGACGAGCTCGCCGAGTTTCAGGCGAACGTGCTGCAAGCGCTGCGCCAGCCGCTGGAGAACGGAAGGGTGACGATCACAAGGTCCGGCGGCTCGGTCACGTACCCTGCTCCCTTCACGCTGGTAGGGGCCACCAATCCTTGTCCTTGCGGCTGGCTTGGCGATTCCATTCGCACCTGCCGCTGCACACCGGCCGTGGTCGACTCCTACCAACGCCGGCTGTCCGGCCCGTTGCTGGATCGTATCGACCTTCAAGTCGGAGTGCGTCGGGTGCCCCTTGCCGAGCTTGCCGTAGAGCCTCGGGGTGAGCCGTCCGCGGCCGTCAGGGAGCGGGTCCTTGCCGCGAGAACCCGCCAGCTGGATCGCCAGGGATGCCTCAACGCGCAGCTCAAACCGAAGCGGCTTCGCCTCGTTGCGGTCCTCGAGCGGGCTTCGCGACGCACGCTCGAGCGCTGGGCTGAACAGAAAGGGCTTACCGCGCGAGGTTTCCACCGGGCGTGGCGGGTGGCGCGGACAGCTGCAGACCTTGAAGGCGCGGAGCTCATCGGCGACCGTCACATCCTCGAAGCGTTGGGTTATCGACTGAATGACGTTGCCGCTTGATCTCTCGGCGCTGCACGCGCGAGGCAGGTGGCCACCACCGGATGGCCCGCGCGTGGCGATCGTCGGCTCGCGCCGCCCGTCGCCCTACGGCGAGGCGGTCGCCGAGCAGCTGGCTGCGGACCTTGCTCGAGCCGGCGCGATCGTCGTCAGCGGCCTGGCGCTCGGCTGCGATGCCGCAGCACACAGGGGCGCATTGGTCGGAGGCGGCGTGACCGTCGCCGTCATGGGTACGGGCGTGGACATCGTCTATCCCGCGGCCCACTTCCGGCTCGCCGAAGAGATAGTCGCCGCCGGCGGCGCGCTCGTCAGCCAGTTCGCAGACGGTACGGCTCCCCGGCGCCACCACTTCCCGGCGCGCAACCTGACGATCGCCGCGCTCTCCGATGCCGTCGTCGTTGTCGAGGCGGTGCAGGGCTCGGGCGCGCTCATCACGGCCGAGGCCGCGCTGGACCTACATAAAGAGGTAATGGCGGTGCCGGGGAGCATCTTCTCGCCGCTGTCCGTGGGTACCCATGGCCTAATCCGGGATGGAGCCGGCCTGGTCCAGAACGCCCGCGACGTTCTGGCGGCTCTGGGGGTCGGTCGGGAGGTACTGGACGACCCGCTCACCACCCCCGGCCGCCTCGGTTTTGAGCTCCCCGCGGGGCGTGACGGCATCCTCGTTCACCTCTCGGACGTGCTCACCGTCAGCGCCGCCGAACTGGCTCGAAAGCTACATCTGCCGGTCGCCGAGGTCCTCGGGCGGCTGACCTCCCTGGAGCTGGACGGCGCTGTGCGCCGTCACGGGGCGGGCTACGTAAGGGCATTGCGAAGCAGCAAAGAACGGGCGTAGGATTGCCCGCCTCAGAAGCCGGGCCCGGCGTCCGAGAGGGCCGCCCAGGGAAGAAAACCGGCTAACGGGGAATAAAGGAGTTGCTGTGTCCGAGGGTTTGATCATCGTCGAGTCGCCCGCCAAGGCGCGGACTTTGAAGCGGTTCCTGGGGGATCGTTTCGATGTCTTGGCCTCGATGGGCCACGTCCGCGACCTGCCCGAAAAGGAGATCGCAGTGGACGTGGAGGCCGGCTTCAAGCCTCGCTACGAGGTGGTCGAAAGCCGTCGCAAGACGATCAACGAGCTGTCCGCGGCGACCAAGAACGACCGGGGGAACGTGATCCTGGCCTCTGACCCGGACCGGGAGGGGGAGGCGATCGCCTGGCACCTGGCCGAGGTGCTGAAGCTGACCTCGCCCAAGCGCATCGAGTTCCACGAGATTACCTCGGAGGCTGTCCGCAAGGCCCTGGAGTCACCGCGGGAGATCGACATGCGGCTGGTCAACGCCCAGCAGGCACGCCGCGTGGTCGACCGCCTGGTCGGCTACCGGCTGAGCCCGTTCCTGTGGAGCAAGGTCCAGAAGGGGATAGGGGCCGGCCGCGTGTCGTCGGTCGCACTCCGCCTGGTCGTGGACCGCGAAGAGGAGATCCGAAAGTTCGTCCCGGTGGAATCCTGGACAGTCGACATCGAGCTGTCCAAGCTGGCGGACGAGCGCCGTTTCCTGGCCCGGCTAAACCGCCCACGCAATGCAGCGGGCAGCGCCGACGCCGAGCCCAAGCTCGAGGTCAAGACGCAGGCCGAAGCCGAAGCGATCGTGCGCTCGCTCGAAGGCGCGACTTACCGCGTCCTTGGCGTGGAGAAGAAGCGCAGGACCAAGAGCTCGTACCTGCCTTACATCACGTCCACGCTCCAGCAGGACGCATCGAGCCGCCTGCGCTTCCGGCCGCGCAACACGATGCGCATCGCCCAGCAGCTCTATGAGGGCATCGAGCTCGGTGATGAAGGCTCGACCGGACTGATCACGTACATGCGCACCGACTCGACACGCATCTCCGCCGAGGCAGAGGGCAGGGTCAAGGGCTTCGTCAAAGAGAAGTTCGGCGAGAAGTACGTCGGTGGACCGAGAGCCGCGAAGTCGAGCCCCGGAGTGCAGGATGCGCACGAGGCCATTCGCCCAACGGACATCAGCCGCACCCCGGACTCGATCCGTCAGTACTTGAGCGCGGATCAGTTCAAGCTCTACGACCTCATCTGGCGGCGGTTCGTTGCTAGCCGCATGGCGCCGGCCGTGTACGACCAGACTCAGGCCGAGATCGAGGGCGGGGATTACGTTTTCAGAGCCACCGGGTCAGTGCTCACGTTCGACGGCTTCTACAAGGTGTGGGAGCGCGATGAGAACGGGGAGACGGACCTGCCGGACCTCGCCGCCGGCGAGGACCTCGAGTATCACGGCATCAAGCCCGAGCAGCATTTCAGCCAGCCGCCACCGCGTTATTCGGAGGCTACGCTGATCAAAGAGCTTGAGCAGCGCGGCATCGGACGGCCGTCGACATACGCGCCCATCGTCGAAACCATCAAGGACCACGGCTACGTGGAGATCAAGGAGCGCCGCCTTCACCCGACCCGCATCGGTGAAGCCGTGAACGCGATCATGGTCGATCACTTCAAGGTCATCTCCGACGACGACTACACGGCGACGTTGGAAAAGCGACTGGACCAGGTCGAGCAGGGCACCCAGGAATGGGTGCCGGTGGTGAGCGACTTCTATGGCCCGCTGCAGAAGATGCTCGTGGCTGCCGAGAAGGCGATGCCGGCCGACACAGACGAGGAATGCCCGCTGTGCCACGAGGGCCACCTGGTCCTGAAGGCGAGCCGGTTCGGTCCGTTCATGGGCTGCTCGCGGTACCCGAAGTGCAAGTTCCGCCGCGCGATGACGCCAAACGGCGAGCTCCCTGAGCCGAAGCTGCTCGACGAAGCCTGCCCTGAATGCGGCAAGCCGCTGCAGCAGCGAACGGGCCGTTACGGCGAGTTCATCGGTTGCTCTGGATATCCCGACTGCAAGTACATCAAGCGCGATGCTGCGCTGTCCGAGGCCAAGCCGACCGGCGAGAAGTGCCCGCAGTGTGGGGAAGGGCTCCTCGTCGAGCGGACCGGACGCTACGGGCCGTTCGTCGCCTGCTCGCGCTACCCCGAATGCAAGTACCGCGCGAACATCGGCAAGGATGGCAAGGTTCGCGAAGGCCCCAAGGTGCTGGACGAACCGTGCCCGGTCTGCGGCAAACCGCTGGTTGAGCGCCGTGGCAGGTACGGACCATTCAAGTCGTGCTCCGACTATCCGAAGTGCCCGGGCCCGAAAGGCGCCAAGAAGGTCGAAGCCTAGGTCGGCCCGCGCGGATAGAGTTGTCGCCGATCAGATATGCGACAGCGCGCCCTGCTTGCTGCATGCGTCTTCCTGGCGGTTTCATGCGGGCTCTCTCCGTCGACTGCCCAGCGCAGCCCGGGCCCGTCGTCCTCCGCCAGGACATCCTTTTCGCCGTCGCCGAGCGCCAGTGCATCGCCTAGCCCGGTCGCGCTAACAGGAAGCTTTGGCCTGCTGCTCTCCGCTGGGACCCTCTTCATGCTCCGGCCGGATGGGGGCGTCGCCGCTTCTGTCGCGCTGGCGAATCCTTCGGTGCAGTACTGCTCATCGGCCCACGACGGCGCTGTGCTCGCTCCTCCAGTGAGCAGCTCGAGCACAGCGGTTTACTTCCGTGACGGCGACACGAAGATCCGCATGGTGGTCCCACCTGCCAGCGCGGCGGACGTGACCACCGTCCCCGGCGGTCCGACCACGATCAGCTTCTTCTCGGTCAGCCCCGACGACACGCGCATCGCAGTGCTCGTCGAGGATCTGTCGCCCGCGTCGACGATCAACCTGCGCCTCTATGTCGAGGACCTTGTCGGCGGCGGCCACCATACGGACATCTACACGACGTCCACGCCGAAAGGGAAAAGCGGATCGACTCTGTGGCCGATGGGCTGGCATTCTGACCAGCTTGTGCTCGCCGTGGTCCCGGCCTGCACGTTCGAGCCCGCCGGTCTCACCCCGTCGGAGTGGCACGTTTCGGATGCGGCGACCGCCGCTCGGAACGCCACCATCAAAGGAAGCTGCGTCCTGAGCTATTGGCCGTCGCCGGCCGGCGTCGCGTGCGTCGCCGCCACCGGCCTGCAGGCCAGGATCTACGACTGGACGGGCAAGCTCACCACGTTGGCCCCGGCCCAGCCCGATGACTTGAATTCGGGCATGTCGCCGTCTGGCCGGAGCATGTTCTTCTCGACCGGTCAGGGCGTTGGGGCGCCGCCGCCATCGACCCGGATGGTCAACCTGGGACCGGGACCGACGGCCAGGTTGGATGGCCACTCGGCTTGCCTCTGGATCGATGAGGATCACCTGCTCGCCCCCGATGCCATCCTCTCGTTTCCTTCCTCATCCCCATGCCAGTGCACTGTCACGGCCACTGCGACCCCGCTGGCGACAAGCGGCGTCTGCGCCGGGCGCTTCCCGGGCGGCCTCTGATTCGAATAAAAAGGCGCTGGGTATACTTCAAGAGCCAGTCTGCTGGAGGCGCGCCCTGCGCGCGCCCGGCGTCGACTGAGTTAGCACGCCCGGGGCAATGCTCCTGTCCTTCACTCAAGGCCAGAACCGGGCGGAAGTGGAACAGGGAGGCAATCGAACGTGGCTCAGGTGACCTTGAAGCAGTTGCTGGAAGCGGGTGTCCATTTCGGCCACCAGACCAGCCGCTGGAACCCAAAGATGCGGACGTATATCTTCACCGCGCGCAACGGCATTCACATCATCGACCTGCAGAAGACCGTGCGTCTCCTCGACGACGCGTGGGACTTTGTCCGCGGGGTCGCGGCAAGCGGGCGGCCGGTGCTGTTCGTCGGCACCAAGAAGCAGGCGCAGGAGACGATTCAGACCGAGGCCGCGCGCTCAGGCATGTACTTCGTAAATCGCCGCTGGATGGGCGGCATGCTGACCAACTTCAGCACCGTCAAGAAGCGCATCGAGCGCCTTCAGGATCTGCGGAAGCTGCAGCAGGAAGGGCAGTTCGAGCAGATGCCCAAGAAAGAAGCGAAGAAGCTGCAGGACGAGCTCGACCGCTTGATGTTCCACTTCGACGGCATCGCGGACATGAAGCGGCTCCCTGGCGCTCTATACGTCGTCGACCCGCGCAAGGAGCACATCGCTGTCACCGAAGCGAACCGCTTGAAGATCCCGGTGGTGGCCATTGTCGACTCCAACTGCGATCCGGACCTCATCACTTACGTCATCCCCGGCAACGACGACGCAATCCGCGCCGTCAAGCTGCTGACCGGGAAGATCGCCGATGCCTGCTTGGAGGGACGCCAGGAGGCACAGGCTCGCGGAGAGATCCCGGCCGAAGTCGAGGAGCGCGAGTTCCTGGAGACGCCGCGATACGAGGAGATCGAGGAGTACCTCGAGGACGAGGAGGACTACCTGCCGACCGTGTCGGAGGATGAGTTCATCGGTCGCACCGCCGACGAGGAAGAGGCGCGCTGATGGCAAAGGTTCCTATGGAGCTCGTAAAGAAGCTCCGCGAGATGTCCGGCGCGGGCATGATGGACTGCAAGAACGCGCTCGAGGAGGCCGACGGCGACCTCGAGAAGGCGTACACGATTCTGCGCGAGAAGGGAATCGCAAAAGCGGCCAAGCGCGCGGGCCGGGCGACCGGCCAGGGCGTGGTCGAGGCGTACCTCCACCGACCGACTCCCGACTACCCGCCGCAGGTTGGCGTGCTGGTCGAGGTCGACTGCGAGACCGACTTCGTCGCCAAGGGCGAAGAGTTCCGCAGGTTGACCAAGGAGATCGCCCTGCAGATCGCGGCCGCCAAACCGAGGTGGGTCTCGCGTGAGGCCGTGCCTGATGAGGTTCTGGTCAAGGAAAGAGAGATCTACGAGCGCAAGGCCGAGTTGGACGGAACACCCAAGCAGGCCGTCGCCAAGCGGGTCGACGGTCAGGTCGAGAACTTCATCAAGGAGAACGTCCTCCTGGAGCAGCCATACTTTCGAGAGCCGAAGCACACGGTCAACGACCTGATCGCGGAGAACATCTCAAAGCTGCAGGAGAACATCACGGTGCGCCGGTTCGCCCGGTTTAACGTCCGCGAGGCCGATGAAGACGCCGGCGGCGACGAGGGCGTCGCCGCAGTGCCCGCCGGCCTGCGTTAATAGCTCGAATGGGCGATCGAACGCCGAAGTACAACCGCATCCTGCTGAAGCTGAGCGGCGAGGCGCTTGGCGGCAAGCGCGACTACGGCATCGATCTCGAGGTCGTACAGACGATCGCCGGCCAGGTCAAGCGCGTCCACGAGATGGGCGTTCAGATCGCGCTCGTGGTCGGAGGCGGCAACATATTTCGTGGGCTCGCCGCGAGCGAACGCGGCTTTGACCGCGCCACGGGCGACTACATGGGCATGCTCGCAACCGTCATCAACGCGCTGGCGCTGCAGGACGCGCTCGAGCGCACAGGCATCCCAGCGCGAACGATGACGGCGATCCAGATGCCGCAGGTCGCAGAACCCTACATCCGCCGCCGCGCGGTGCGCCATCTCGAGAAAGGACGTGTCGTGATCCTCGCGGCCGGCACCGGCAACCCGTACTTCACAACCGATACGACCGCAGCCCTACGCGCGGTCGAGATCGAGGCTGATGTCATCCTCAAGGCGACCAAGGTCGATGGCGTGTACACCGCGGATCCCAAGCTCGACCCGAAGGCGGTCAAGCTGCAGCATCTCGACTATCTGGAAGTGCTGAATCGAGGCATCGAAGTGATGGACAACACGGCCCTGACGCTCTGCATGGACAACAACGTTCCCATCGTGGTCTTCAACCTCCTCGAGCCAGGAAACATCGAGCGGGTTGTGCTCGGCGAGGAGATCGGCACCCTCGTTGGAGCACTGGGATGATCGACCCCGTACTACGCGATGCGGAGTCCAAGATGTCCAAGTCGGTCGACCATTTCGGATCCGAGCTCGCCACGATTCGCACCGGCCGTGCGAACCCAGCCCTCATCGACAAGGTCATGGTTCCGTACTACGGGACGCCGACGCCACTCAATCAGCTGGCGCAGATCAGCGCCCCGGAACCGCGGCTGCTGGTCGTGCAGGTCTACGACAAGAGCCAGATCGGCGCCGTCGAGAAGGCGCTCCGCGCCGGCGAGCAGGGGCTGAACCCCGCCAACGACGGCCAGGTGATCCGGGTTCCGATCCCGCCGCTTACAGAGGAACGCCGCAAGGAGTACGTCAAGCTCGTGCGTCACAAGGCAGAGGAGGCGCGCGTTGCGATCCGCAACGTCCGCCGCGACGAGATCCACCGCATCGACGCCATGCAGAAGCAAGGAGATATCGCGGAGGACGAGAGCAAGCGCGCCCATGCCCGTCTGCAGAAGCTCACCGAGACCCACGTCGAGAGGGTCGACGCCCTCGCCGGCCGCAAAGAAGCCGAGGTAATGGAAATATGAGGGAAAACCTGCCTGTTTTCCCTCACGCCCTCCCGCGACTGCGTCGCGGGGGCCCCAGCGGACGCGCGTGCTCCCATTCCCGCCGTTCGGATTTTCGAAATGCACTACTGGCCACGTTTGGCAGTCGTTGGGGACAAAGTTGCGGCCGGGGTAAACCCGGCCGCCAAAGCCGGGCGATTACCCGGACGTAACCCGGCAGGTCCGGGCAACGTAGGTAGAGTTGCAAGGCTTGGACGCGTCAGTTCCTCGGCACATCGGGATCATCATGGACGGCAACGGCCGCTGGGCCCGCCGCCGCGGACATCCGGCCAGCTTTGGCCACCGGGCCGGCGTGCGGGCGATCAAGCGGGTGCTGGAGGGGTGCGAGCAGCTCGGCGTGGAGGTGCTCTCCGTCTACGCCTTCTCGACAGAGAACTGGTCGCGACCCCGCGCCGAGGTCCGCGCGCTGATGAGGCTGTTCCACGAGACGATGCAGCGGGAGATCGATGAGATGCACCGCCGCGGGGTGCGCATCGTGGTCAGTGGCCGGCGAGAGGGGTTGTCGTCTCGAATGCGCGATCGCATCGACGAGGCCATGGCGCGCACCGCGCTCAACACCAACGGCGTCCTGAACGTTTGTCTGAACTACGGTGGGCGTGCCGAGCTGGTGGATTCGGTGCGCCGCCTGGTGGAAGAAGGCGTGCCGCCAGATCAGATAGACGAGGCCGCGATCGCTTCGCACCTGTACAACCCCGACCTGCCCGATCCCGACCTCATCATCCGGACGGCGGGCGAAAGCCGCGTAAGCAACTTCCTCCTGTGGCAGTCCGCCTACTCGGAGATGCTAGTAACCGACACCCTGTGGCCCGACTTCGGGGTCGACGAGTTGAGGTCGGCAATCTCCGAATACAACTCGCGCGTGCGCCGGTTTGGCGGCCGGCCCGAGGATGGAGACTCACGCGGGTCTGTTGGGCGGACCTCAGCGGTCTCGCGGTGACAACCGGGACGCCGGCGGCCTCACTGCCGAAACCGAGCCCTCTGATGGTCCGGATCCTCAGCGCATTCGTTTTCCTGGCGGTGGTTCTCGCCGGAGTCTATGCCGGCCTCTACGGCGTGTACGCGTTGGTGCTTCTGCTCGGCGGCCTGGCGCTGTGGGAGTTCCTCGGCCTTTCCGAAGGGATGGGCTCCCGCGCCCCGGCGTGGCTCCTCTTTCCGCTTGGCGCCTTCTTCGCGTTCAGCGGCACCGTGCTCAGGCAGGTGGATGTCGCCCTCGTGCTCTCGCTCGCCCTGGTGGGCGGCCTCGCCGCATTCCTGGTCGTGCCCGGCCGCCGCCAGGGCCTGGGCCGGTGGGCGATGGGCCTCGCCGGCGCGCTCTACATCGGCATGCCGTTCAACTACTACCTGCTGCTCTACACGTCGAAGCCCAGCGGATTGGTGTGGACGCTCTTCACGATTCTCGCGGTCATCACCAACGACACCGCGGCGCTTCTGGTCGGCAGCCGCCTGGGGCGGCACCAATTCTTCGCTTCGATCAGCCCGCACAAGACTGTCGAGGGCGCAATTGCCGGTGTGATCGCGTCAGTGATCGTGATGTTGATCGGGGTCTCCGGGATCCTCGGCTTTTCGCCGTTGCACGCCATCCTTATCGGAGTGCTCGTCGGAATCAGCGCGCTCGTCGGCGACCTTGTTGAGTCTCAGATGAAACGAATCGCCGAGGTCAAGGATTCGTCGCACCTGATCCCCGGCCACGGAGGAGTGCTCGACCGACTCGATTCGATCCTCTTCCCGCCGATCCTCGTCTACTTCTACGTGTCCATGTTCCATCTGATCCACTGATGACCCGACCGATCAACGTCGCCATCCTCGGCGCCACTGGCTCGATCGGCCAGCAGACGCTCGATGTCATCGATCGCAACCCGGCCCGCCTGCGGCTGTTCGGGATCACCGAGGGAAGACGCTCAGCCAAGCGCAGCGCCGAGCACGTCATCCAGGGCCAGGCCGGCGAGCCCGACTTCGACAAGCGGGTGACAGCGATGGTCACCGATACGCGATGCGACCTCGTCGTGGTCGCCATCCCGGGCGCGCGGGCGCTCGCGCCGACGCTGGCCGCGCTCGAGGCGGGGAAGGAGGTTGCGCTCGCGACCAAGGAGGTGCTGGTGATGGCCGGCGCCCTAGTCATGAAAGCGGCGGGAGAGCGCGGGATCCGGCCGATCGACTCCGAGCACAGCGCGATCTGGCAGTGCCTGTGGGGCGAGCAGCGCGAGAGCATCCGCCGGCTGATCATCACCGCCAGCGGCGGGCCGTTCTGGGCCCATCCCGACCTGGATCTCGACCAGGTGACGGTGGAACAGGCGCTCAACCACCCCCGCTGGTCGATGGGCCCCAAGGTGACGGTCGATTCGGCGACCCTGATGAACAAAGGCCTCGAGATGATCGAGGCCCACCACCTCTTCGGAGTGCCGCTCGAGAAGATCTCGGTGGTCATCCACCCGCAGAGTGCGGTCCATTCGCTGGTGGAGTTTGTCGACGGCTCGCTCAAGGCGCAGATCGGCCGTCCCGACATGCGCCTCCCGATCTCGGTGGCGCTCGGCTATCCGGACCGCCTCGCCGACGCCGTGCCTACGACCACGCTGGAGGACCTGGGGCCGCTCGAGTTTCACCCGTTGGACGAAACCCGGTTCCCGGCCGTGCGGCTGGCCAGGGCCGCTGCCCAGGCGGGCAAGGGCAGGCCGGCGGTGCTGAACGCGGCGAACGAGGAGGCCGTGAACGCATTCCTGGCCCACGAGATCGCCTTCACAGGCATCATCCGGACGGTCGAGGAAGCGCTGAACGCGTTTCCCGGCGGAGGAGAGTCGCTGGAGGCGATCCTGGAAGCGGATCGATGGGCGCGCGAGTACGTGAGAATGAACTCCGGGAGTCTCCGGTAGTCTGAAGACGTGAACCAGGTGGCCAGCGGGATCCTCTCTGTCGTCGCCGTCGCCGGGGCGTTCCTGATCCTGATCGGGCCGCATGAGGCCGGCCACTTCCTCGTCGCCAAGCTCTTCAAGGTGCGCGTGATCGAGTTCTCGATCGGCGCCGGGACCAAGCTGCTGTCGTTCACCCGCGGCGGCACGCTGTATGCGCTGCGCCTGCTCCCGATCCTGGGCTACGTGCGCATGGGCGGCATGGAGGCGGGCGACTTCGACGAGCCCGACGGCTTTCACTCCAAGACGCCTCTGCAGAAGATCGCGATCCTGGCCGCGGGCCCGGCAGCGAACTTCGTGGTTGCGATCGTGCTGATCACCGGCCTCGGGCTGACCCAGCTCAACAGCGACCCGGGCAAGATCCTCAGCGTCCTGCCCGGTTCTCCCGCAGCCCAGGCCGGCATCCAGTCTGGGGACAGCATCCGCACCGTCAATGGCAAGCCCCTGAACGTGCCCGGCATGATCCTGCAAGAGGAGCACGCGACCAACGGAGCGCCGCTGGTGTTGACCGGCGTTCACGCCGATGGCAGACCCTTCACGATCACCGTCAAACCGCAGTGCACCACATCGGGCAGCGCGATGACCTGCCAGATCGGCGTTGGCCTCCCGCGCAGGATCAGCACCGTCGCGACTGCTGTCACCGATGGTGTGAGCTTTCCGGTGGTCGCCATCGGCAGCATCGTCCAGGGTCTGGATGCCCTGATCACGGGACAGGTCAAGGGCGGCCTGCTCGGCCAGAACGGCCTGACCGGCCCGATCGGAATCGCGACGATTACGGCTCAGACCGTCAATCAAGGCTTGATCAACTACGTCTTCCTGATCGCCATCCTTTCGGTGGCGCTCGGCTTCACGAACCTCCTTCCGATCCCAGCCCTCGACGGAGGCCGCATCGTCGTCGCCCTCGTCGAGTGGGTGCGGCGCCGGCCGTTCGATCGCAAGAGTGAGCTCAACGTCCAGCGCTGGGGGCTGGTCGCGCTCCTGGCCCTCGCAGCGTTCATCAGCTTCCTCGACATCCAGCGGCTCGCGACCGGCCAGTTTCCCGGGACTCATTGATGGCGAACGTTCAGCGACGTAAGTCGATCCCCGTCAATGTGGGCGGCGTGGTCATCGGCGGCGCCGCGCCCATCGCGGTGCAGACCATGACCAAGACCGACACCCGCGACGTCAAGGCGACGCTGCGCCAGATTCACGAGCTGAAGGACGCCGGCTGCGAGATCGTTCGTCCGGCTGTCCCGGACCGCGAGGCGGCGGAAGCTCTGAAGGAGATCGTCAAGGGTTCGCCCTTGCCCGTGATCGCCGACATCCACTACGACCACACGCTCGCGCTGATGGCGATCGAGGCCGGCGTGCACTGCCTGCGTCTCAACCCCGGCAACATCCCGGATCGAGACAAGGTCGTCAAGGTCGTCAACGCGGCCAAGGAACGGCAGATCCCGTTTCGGATCGGGGTCAACGCCGGATCGCTGCCGGAAGAGGTGCACAAGAGCATGCGCGAGGATCACGCCATCGACCGCGACAACCGCGAGCAGACCGCGGACCGCATGGTCGAGGTCGCGCTCGGACACTGCAAGATCCTCGAGGACCTCGACTACGGACCGGGATTCATCAAAGTCTCCTTGAAAGCGACGGACGTGTGGACCAACGTGATGGCGAACCGCAAGTTCGCCGCCGCGCGCGCATATCCGATCCACCTGGGTGTCACCGAATCGGGTCCGGTAGAGGCGGGCAGCATCCGCAGCGCGGTGGGCCTGGGCATGCTGCTCGGGGAGGGCATCGGCGACACCATTCGCGTCTCGCTCGCCACGTCGGATCCCCGAGAGGAGGTGCGCGTCGCGCACGAGATCCTCAAGACGTTGGCCTTCCGCATCGAGAGCGCGACCCTGGTTGCCTGTCCGACGTGCGGCCGGCTGGAATACGACATGGTGCCGACGGTCAAGGCCGTCGAGGCGCACATCGCGAGGCTGAAGATTCCGATCACTGTCGCCGTGATGGGCTGCGTCGTGAACGGACCGGCCGAGGCTCGCCACGCCGACATCGGCGTCACCGGCGGGCGCGGCAAGGGCGTGATCTTCAAGAAAGGTAAGCTCTATAAGACCGTGGCCCAAGAGGAGCTCCTCGCCGTCCTGCTGGCTGAGATCGATGGAATCGCGGCCGAGCACGCCGCCGGCCCGGCCCCACTCCCGCTTTAGCCCGCGTCGCGACGCGGGCGTTGTTCGTGACTCATCTCATGAATACTTTGGGAGCTGAATAGGTGAAGGAGACTTTGGAGGAGCAACAGGACTTCGTGAAGGACATCACCAAGATGTCCGACGACTTCGACCGCTGGTACACGGACGTCGTCCGCAAGGCGGAGCTGGCGGACTGGTCGGGTGTGCGCGGCATGATGGTTGTGCGCCCTTATGGCTGGGCGATGTGGGAGGCGATCACGCGCGCCTTCGACGACATGATCAAAGAGAGTGGGCACGAGAACTGGGCCTTCCCCCTCTTGATCCCACGCTCGTACCTGATAAAGGAAGCAGAGCACGTAGAAGGCTTCGCCCCCGAGGTCGCGTGGGTCACCAGGGCCGGCGGTGACATGGAGGAGCTCGAAGAGCCGCTGGCGGTTAGGCCAACCTCGGAAACCATCATCGGCGCGCTTATCAAGCGCTACATCCAGAGCCATCGTGACCTGCCCAAGCTCACGAACCAGTGGAACAGCGTCGTGCGCTGGGAGATGCGGTCGCGCCTGTTTTTGCGCAGCCGCGAGTTCTGGTGGCAGGAAGGACACACCTTCCACGCGTCCGGGCAGGAGGCGATGGAGGAGGCTGAGCTCATCCTGGGTTACTACCGGTCGATCGCCGAGGATTGGCTGGCGGTTCCGGTGCTGAGCGGCAAGAAGTCGCCCGCCGAGACCTTCCCTGGCGCTGTTTACACGCTGACCGTCGAAGGACTGATGCGCGATGGACTGGCGCTCCAGATGGGCACCTCTCATTACTTCGGCCAGAACTTCGCACGCGCCTACGACATCTCCTTTTCCAACAAGGACAACGAGCGTGAGCTCTGCTCCTCGACGTCCTGGGGCATCAGCACACGGTTGGTGGGGGCAATCGTGATGGCGCATGGCGACGACTCGGGTCTACTCGTGCCACCCAACGTGGCGCCAATTCAGGTGATCGTCGTGCCCATCTTTCGCGACTCAGAGAGCCGAACGAAGGTGGATCGGTTCATCGACGGTTGGGCGCGCGAGCTGAAGGCGGTCGGGATCCGCCACCGCGTCGACTGGCGAGACGAGCGACCCGGCGACAAGTACGCACACTGGGAGCTCAAAGGCGTCCCCCTGCGCCTGAACGTCGGCGCGCGCGATGTCGACGCGGGCCAGGTGGAGCTTGTGGACCGCCTGTCGCGGGAGCGTCGCCCGGTGCCGGTGGCCGGCATCGCGAAGCGCTTGGAAAAAGAGCTCACCGGATATCAGGCGAAGCTGTTCGAGCGGGCGCGGGAGTTCTTGGCGCAAAACACATTCGAGCTCTCAACGCTGGACGAGGTGGTCGCGCATTTCAGGGAGCGCGGCGGATTTGTCTGGGCTTCGTGGTGCGGCGACGCCGAGTGCGAAGCGAGGATCAAGGCCGAGGCAGGCGGCGTCACCATCCGCACGCTCGATCCCGACGAGAAGCCATCCGGCAAGTGCCTGGTGTGCGGCAAGCCTGCGAAGTACCGCGTGGCGCTGGCGAAAGCCTACTAATCAGACAACAGTGGAGCTCTAGGCCGGATTTACTCCGGCCGTCGCAACGCGTACACCTTCCGATCGCCTACAGACAAAGTGTTACTCGGAGGGGGCACCGCGGGGGAGGCCTGCCTCCCCCGCGCTATGTAGTCGGGTTTTCGAATGCCCCGATCGTGGGGGCGTCGCGGTAGAGCGATTCCTGTGGGATGGCCTTAAGCGTGCCGTTGCCGATGGCGTCCAGCACCGCCTCGGCGACATCGGGATGAAAGTGCGTGCCGGCGCCCTCGCGCACCTGCTGGACAGCGACGTCCATGGTCATGCCCTTGCGATATGGCCGGTCCGACGTCATCGCGTCGATGGCGTCAGCCGCGCTGACGATCCACGCGAACATCGGCAGTTGGTCTCCCTTCTTGCGGTCTGGATAGCCCTTGCCGTCGTAACGCTCGTGATGTGAGCGCACGATGACCAGCTCGTCGGTCAGCATCCTGAGGCCGGCCAGGATGTTGAAGCCGACGATTGTGTGCTCGCGCATCTTCGCGAACTCTTCGTTGGTCAGCTTGCCCGCCTTCTGGAGCACTGCGTCGGGCACCCCGATCTTGCCGATGTCGTGAAGGCGCCCGCCGCGCTCGAGGCGCACCCACGCGCTCTGATCCTTCGGTGAGTACCTCATCTGGCGGGCGATCATCAGCGCGTACTTGGTCACCCGCACGGAGTGTCCGGCCGTGTATGGATCGCGCGCGTCCACAGCGTTGGCGAGCGCTTCGAGCGAGGCAAGGATGACCTCCTCGCGGTCCTTGAACAGGCGGGCGTTTTCGATGGCGACCGCCGCCTGCGCCGCAAGCTCGGTGACGAGGTTGCGGTGATCCGGCGTGAACGCATGCCCGACCTTGTAGTTAGCCAGGAACAACACGCCCGTCTGCTTGCCGCGCAACGTGATCGGGACGCAAAGGACCGCGCGCGGATTCAATGGGCTGTCGTTCTCGCTCTCCAGCGCCATCGCTTCCATGTAGGCCTTGCCCGATGCCATGACGTCGCGGCAGATGTCGCCCCCAAGGCCAAGCGCGAGCTTCTCGGCGGTGGCAGAGTCGGTGCCGAAGCCGCCCTTGAGGATCAACCGTCCAGACTCATCGAGCGCCAGGCAGCCAATCTGGGCGGATGACGCCTTGGCGGCTCCGGCCAGCACCTGCTGAAGCACCTGGTTGAGGTCGAGGGTCGAAGTCGCCGCCTGCAGCGCCTCTTGAAGATTCTTCAGCTCCCAGATGCTCCGCTGGTTGTTGTCGTACAGCTCGGCGTTCCGTACCGCGACGACACCCTGGTTGCCGAGCGTGGCGAGCACGCGCTGGTCGTCGGTGGTCCATTCGCGCTTCTTGACGTCGAACACCGAGAGCGTCCCCCAGAGGCGTCCGTCTTCCAGCATCGGCATGCAGATGGCCGCATTCAGGCCATGGGCCTCGAGATCGGGCGGGGAGCGCAGCTCGGAGCTCGCCGAGAGATCGGGCACTGCGATGGGCCGGCCGCCCAGCATGACCGCGCCGATGATGCCCTGCCCGTTCTGAACCTCGAGCGCGTTGACCGCGGCCGGGAACCCGAGCGCCATGATCACCGACTGACTCCCCTCCGCCGTGCTCCGCGTCAGCAGGCCGGCGCTCGCGCCCGTAACGCGAATCGCAGTCTCGACTGTCTTCTGCTCCAGCACCTTCGATCCCTGGGTCACGGTCGTCAGTGCCTGCGAGACCTCGCCCAGAGCGTCGAGCGCGGTGTCGAGCTTGGAAGCTTGCCCGGTGACCGCCTGCAGGATGCGCGAGTTCTCGACCGCCACGCCCGCTATCGAGCCGAGCTCGTCCAGGGCGGCGACATCCCGCTGGTTGAAACCGGTGGACCCGTTGCGGCCGAGACAGATCGCGCCGAGCACACCATGCTGCGCGCGAATCGGGATCAACGCTTCGTTGGCGGTGCCGCCCGGATACGAAGGTTGCAGGCCGCTGAAGATGCCCTCTTCGGCAGTCACCAGGCTCCGCAGGACGGTTTCGCCGCGCCGGACCTTCGCCATCGGCCCTTCGATGGGTGCGGGGTCGAAGCGCTCACCGACGAATACATACGTGTCGTCAGCCTGGAACAATGCCACCCGGCCCGCGTCGTAGCGAATGAGCTGGGTACCCTTGTTGAGCACCAGGTCGAGGACCTCGGCCATGGTCTTGCCGGACGCCTCTTTGACCAGCTCGTTCTGCGACAGCGCGACGGCGTGGGCGCTGGCGAGCTGCGCGCCGGCCCTGTGCATCAGGGTGGTGGCGAGGCGCAGGTCGTCGTCGGTGAAACCGCCGCGCTTGTTCCCGAGCAGGATGAAGCCGCCGATGTGCTCGCCTATCCGCATCGGCACGGCGAGCAGGCTCTCCACTTTGAGGTCGTCGGGGAGGTAGTTCACGAGCTCCGTGAGCCCCGACTTGTCATCGCCGACGAACTCCCTGCCGGCTTCGATCGTGGACAGTAGCGTGCCCGAGCCCTCGCCGGCCCTGTGCACGGCCTGCGGGTGCAGGCGGTCAAGGCCGAACCCCGGCGGCTGGGGTACAAACTGCTTGCCGTCGGCCGAGGCCAGGTAAAAGCAGGCGAAGGCCGCCCCCATCTGCCCGGCGATGCTCGATGTGAGCGCGCCGACGTCACCCGACTTAACCGGGCTCTCGGCTTCCGAGGTCGCCGCGACGAACACGCGCTGCTTCTCCTCCAGCTGGGTGACCAGGCTCTCCATCTCCTCGAGCTGGTGATGCAGCGCATCGGTGAAGTTGTTGTAGGCGATGCGTCCGACAAAACCGCCGATGGCAATCAGGAGCAGGCCGCCGAACTCGAACGGCAGCTGAGCATCTCGGATGTCGAAGCGGGCAGCGTCCAGCGTGGCGAGCACCGCTGCGACACCGGCGGGGGCGGAAAGCTTCCAGTTCTCGTTCAGCGCGCCTGCCGCCACTGCGAACAGGCCGCCCACAACCGCCAGCACCGCCGCCTCGCCTTGCCGCCCGCTCACATTCAGGGATGCGCCCGCGAGGATCAGGACCGCGGTCGCGGCCAGCAGGCCGATCCGAACGGCCAAAGTCCCTCGTTCCGACCCCATCAGGCGCAAGTCTAGGAACTTGGTCCCTGAACTGATCCCGTTCAGCGCCTCTCCTAAACTCTGTCCCAGTACCAAGTGACGGTTTCCGAGCTGCTGCGCATCGCCGATCATCTCGAGCCAAAGGACCGCGAGCTGGTCCGGAAGGCCTACGAGCGTGCCGCCACAGCCCACCGGGGTCAGCGCCGCCTGTCCGGCGAGGACTACGTCAACCACCCGCTGGAGGTGGCAGCCATCCTCGCGGACCTGCAGCTCGACGCGCAGACGCTGGCCGCAGCCCTTCTCCACGACACGGTCGAGGACACCGCGCTCACCGCTGTGGAGATCGAGACCGAGTTCGGGGCGGAGGTCGCGCGGCTGGTCGAGGGCGTCACCAAGCTGGGTCGCATCTCGATCCGCACCGACCAGCAGCAGCAGGCCGAGAACATCCGAAAGATGATGGTGGCGATGGCGGAGGACCTCCGGGTAGTCCTCATCAAGCTCGCCGACCGCCTCCACAACATGCGCACGCTCGACCCTCTGCCCGAGGTGAAGCGCCGGAAGATCTCGCGCGAGACGCTCGACATCTACGCGCCGCTGGCCCACCGGCTCGGCATCGGCCAGATCAAGTGGGAGCTCGAGGACCTTGCATTCCGCAACCTCGAGCCGGAGGCTTACGACGACGTTATCAAGCGGATCGCGCGCAAGCGGCATGACCGCGAGACGCTGGTTTCAGACCTGCGCGAGATCCTCGCCCGCGAGCTCGACACTGTTGGCATCACTGCCGAGATCAGCGGCCGGCCGAAGCATATCTACTCGGTCTGGCAGAAGATGACCCGCGAGAAGAAGGACTTTTCGGAGATCTACGACCTTTCGGCAATTCGCGTACAGGTGGACTCGGTGCGCGACTGCTACGGCGTGCTCGGCGTGGTTCATTCGCTTTGGAAGCCGGTCCCTGGCCGGTTCAAGGACTACATCGCCATGCCGAAGTCGAACGGCTACCAGTCGTTGCACACGACGGTCATCACCCACACAGGCGAGCCGATCGAAATCCAGATCCGCACACACGAGATGCATCGCGTAGCCGAGTTTGGCGTCGCCGCGCACTGGACCTACAAGGAGGGCGGCAAGGATGCCAGCTTCGACCAGAAGCTCTCGTGGCTGAGGAGCCTGCTCGAATGGCAGAACGAGATCGGTGACTCGGAGTCTTTTCTCGATACCGTCAAGGTCGACCTGTTCCAGGACGAGGTCTACGTATTCACGCCAAAGGGCGACGTGCTCAACTTGCCCGCGGACTCCACGCCGGTCGACTTCGCTTATCGCATCCACACCGAGGTTGGGCACCGATGCATCGGCGCCAAGGTCAATGGGCGAATGGTCCCCCTTGACTACGAGTTGAAGAACGGCGAGATCGTGGAGATCCTGACGTCGAAGGGGCCTCACGGCCCGAGTCGCGACTGGCTCAACTTCGTCAAGAGCGCCTCTGCCAAGGAGCGCATCCGCAAGTGGTTCAAGAGCCAGCGGCGCGAGGAGAACGTGGCCAAAGGCCGAGACCTTCTCGACAAAGAGCTCCACCGCATGCACCGGGTGAGCCTTGCCGACCTGCCCGAGCCGAAGCTGGTCGAGATCGCCGGCATCCATCGCTTCAATGGGGTCGATGACTTTCTGGCGGCCATCGGTTATGGAGACCTGTCTCCGCACGCGGTCGTCATGCGCATGTCGCTGACCGCGGACGGGGCAGGTGGCGACCTGCGCGCCATCCCTCTCATCCCCAACGTGCAGCCCACACCGCGAGTGCTGGTGCGCGGGGAGAGGGGAATCCTGACCAAGATCGCCCCGTGCTGCCAGCCGGTGCCGGGCGATGCCATCGTGGGCTACACCACGCGGGGACGCGGCGTGACGGTGCACCGCGCTGATTGCGTAAACGCGATCAACGCACAGGACCAGGCGCGGGTCGTGGCCGTCGACTGGGACTCGGAGGCGACCCACATCTACCCGGTCGCGATCAAGATCGAGGCCTGGGACCGCCAGGGTCTGCTTCGCGACATTGCGACAGTGGTGGCGGAGAACCGCGTGAACATGTCGTCGCTCGAGGTTCATGTGTACGACGACAAGACCGCAGTCGTTTCGACGACTGTCGAGATCGATTCGCTCGCTCAGCTGTCGCGCCTGATGGAAAAGCTCGAAGGCGTCAAGGACGTGCACACGGTCGCCCGCGAAGCGTCGTGAGCGGCTCGCACTCGATCGACATCGAGGTCGCACCCGATGCGGTCTGGGAGCAGCTTGTCGCTCCGGCCCGTCGGGAGTGGTACTACCGGCTGACGCCTGAGGGCGACTTCGCGGCGGGCACGCACATCCGCTGGCTCGACGTGCGTGGTGACCTGGTCGAGGAGTCGGATGTGGTCGAGGTCGAGGCGCCACGCCGGCTCGTGATGCGGACCCATTTTTTGTTTGCGCCCCCATTCGCGGCAGCGCCACCGCACCTCGTGACCTGGGACGTGACAGGTGGCGACGGCGGAGCTCACGTCCGGATGTCGTGGGAGGCGGACAAGGTGGTGGCGGACCTACTGGAGTCCCAGGGAGATGCAATGCTCCAGGGGTTGCGGCTGGCCGCAGATCCCGCCGCGCGTGCCGAGCTCGAGCGCTTGCATGAGATCGGCGAGGTCGAGATCCGCGATGTCACGCCGGAGTTGTTGTCGGAATATCAACGCTTCTTTGACGAATACGCCTTTCGCGACTACCCGGCTTGGCAGGACTGCTACTGCATGGAGACGCACCGAACGCAGAGTGACGAAGAGTCGTCCGTCCGGACCGCGGCGGAGAACCGGCGGGACATGTCGGCACTCATCCAGGGCGGCAACGTGACGGCGCTCCTGGCATTTGCGGACGGCAAACCGGTCGGATGGCTCAATTACGGAGAGTCGACGCGCGTGGCCGGTGTGATGAAACGATTCGGCCTCGATGCGGCTGAGCACGAGGGAGTCGGATCCCTCGCTTGCTTCGTCATCGCAGCTCCGTACCGAGAGCACGGGATAGCTACCCGGCTTCTCGACCGCGCGCTGCAGCGGATGCGCGAGCGCGGCCTGCGAGCAGCTGAGGCTTATCCGGCCGAGACTGATGACACTCCTCAGAGCAACTACCGGGGTCCTATGCAGATGTTCATGCGTGCGGGCTTCGAGCCTTACCGCGAAGCCGGCAAACATCGGATCCTACGGAAAACACTCACCTGAAGCTGCGCGTCACCGCCACGGCCGACCGAAGATTCGGCACCAACTCGTACCTCGTCGAGGACGTCGACACGCACGACGCTGTCGTCATCGACGCCAACCTCGAGCCAGGGCTGATGGTCGACCTCGTCCGTGAGCGCGGGGCGATCGTGAAGGCCGTCCTTTTGACCCACACGGACGTCGACCACATCGGCGGCCTGACCGAGCTACTGAACGAGCTCGGTTCCATGCCGGTTGCCGTTCACGACGCTGAGCGCGACGTGCTTGTCGAGGGCAGGCCGCTGCGGCGCGAGTTTGCGGCGGAGTCGCCGCGCGTCGGCAACGTCGTCAGCCTGATCCCAGGCAAGTCTTTTCAAGCGGGCTCACTGGAATTCGAGGTCCTCCACACCCCTGGCCACAGCCCTGGAGGGGTGTCGCTGATGATCGGCAACGCGCTGTTCACGGGCGATGCCCTGTTTGCGGGCTCCATCGGCCGCTCGGACTTCCGCAACTCCGACCGCCAGGCTTTGCTCGAGGGGATCAGGACCAGGCTTCTGACGTTGCCGGACGACCTGACCGTTTACAGCGGTCATGGGCCCGCGACGACCATCGGAGTGGAGCGCCGCTCGAACCCGTTTCTGAGCTAGTGACGGGTGTTGATGCTGAGGACCACCAGCAGGGCGGGACCGAGGAGGATCAGCCACAGCGTCGGGAAGACGCAGCCGACGGTGGGGAGGAGGATCTTCAGCGATGCCCGGGCGGCTTCAGCACGAATGTGGAGCCGCCGTTTGACGCGCATCTGGGCGGCGTGCGCAGCTATCGTGCGGGCGATCGGCACGCCGGTCCGCTCTGCATGGATGATCGAACGGATCAGCGCCGTGAAGTCTTCGACACCAGTGGACACAGCCATCTCTTCGAGGGCTTCGGCTCGAGGGCGGCCCAGCTCGATCTCGCGGAGCGCGCGCGCAACGAGCAGCGTGAGCGGGCCCTCCTGATGACGGACCAGCTGCTCGAGAGCCCGGTCCAGGCCGAGGCCCGCTTCCATGCTGATGGCGACGACATCGAGAGCGTTTGGCAAGGCAGCCTCGATTTCCGCGCGTCTTGCACGGACCAGCTGGTCGAGCCACAGGACCGGGAGGTAGAAGCCGACGGCAACGCCTATGACCAGAAACACCGCGATCCCTACGGACGAGCCCATCAGCAGCCCGAGGACTGTGCCAATGGTCCCCAGTGCGGCCGCAGACGCAACCCTGAGCGTCTGAATGCCGGCGGGGTCCAGCCCCAATGGCGTGCCGGCGAAGTCGAGCTGTCGCTGAAAGTTCGCGGCCTGCGCGGCGGGCGTGAAACGCTTCATTCGGCGCCCGGACCAGCGGCGCAACGGGGCTACCAGGCGCTCACCAAGTGGCTTCTCCAGCTCGAGGGCGATCGCGCTCTGGCCCAGGCCGAGCTCCTGGCGGGCGAGCCGCTGACGAGCCAGCGTGGCAGCATCGATTGCGCGCGAGCTTCTGACTCCCAGTGCGATCATCAATGCGCCGATAGCCGCCAGCACGCCGACAAAGATGGGCAGCACGTCGTTCATGCGATCGCCGTGATCCGCCGGATGATGACATTTCCGATCGCCAGCAGGCCCGCCGCGAGTCCGAGTATCACCCAGCCGATCGGGTTGACGAACATCGGCCGGAAATAGTCGGGGACTACGAAGTACAGAAAGGCTGCCGCGATCACCGGGAGCAGCGTGATGATGAGGCTCGAAGCGCGCGACTGCGCGGTGGCGGCCATGATCTCATCCCGCATCTCGGCGCGCTGTCGCATCGTGTCGGCGAGCGTGGTCAGAATCGCGGGCAGGTCTCCACCAATCGCGTGCTGAATCGTGATCACCATCACCATGAGCCTGAGGTCGGCGCTGCCAATCCGCTTCACCATGTTGCTGAGCGCGCTTTCAACCGAGGCCCCGAGCTCTACCTCGCGCTGCGCCAGGCGAAACTCATCCGACACCGGGGGCGGTGCGTTCTCCGTAACCGCGCCCAGCGCTTGCGATACCGACTGGCCTGCCTTCATGGAGTTTGCGATCAGGTCCATTGCCCGCGGCAGGCCGGCTTCGAATGCGCGCAAGCGGTGGCCGCGCCGGTTGCGAAGGTAGAGGGCGGGAAGGACGTAACCGAACACGGCCAGGACCGGCACTGCCAGGTTCACATTGAAGCGGGCATAACCGATCAACGCGAACACGATCGCACTGATGACTTGAAGGATCCGAAATTCGTACGGCCGCAGCTGAAGGTCCGCGCTGGCAAGGTCGGCGGCCAGCCGGTTGGGGTTTTGCTGCGCGATCCACACCGGTGTCCCGGTTGGCTCAAATCGCCGCCGCAGCTGTTCTCGGATATCGGCAAGAGTGCGGTATGTAACCCGAGCAGCC
>WNFA01000856.1_pt1 | contig 24563 bp, 21 predicted proteins | sample 5400481 | NCBI WGS metagenome assembly WNFA01 (sample SAMN13153340, study PRJNA577476) | soil metagenome | isolation source: 120 cm saprolite under Douglas fir tree site 2 hole 1 replicate 2 | place: USA:California | collected 2015-04-18 | reverse complement strand
TCCCATCCCCGGGCATGGTCACAACCGTACGTTTCGCCATCCACTCTCCTCACAAATCAAAATCGTGAACTGCAGGGGACGCCGAGATAGAGAATCACTCAACAGTTTCCACTATGTTGATTAGCGCCAGCCGCCCCTGGAACGATGCGGAAGAACACCAACACTTCATAATGCCTTCAATCGCCACCTGATTTTCGCCCAATAGTGCGCCGAAAACTTTCCTCTTGCCATCAGAGCCGTCTGCCAGCATGCTCAGCGCAGCCCTTGGTGATCTCGCTTTCACTTGGCGAATGTAAGTTCCTCCACGGAATTCAAGGATTAAAGTGAACTTCGGCAATTTGTCTCTCTTCGTCCTTCGCGTGCTCGGCGGTTTTCTTGTCTACCCCAACCCCAGCCGCTTCGCCACTAGATTTTCCACGCCCTGTGCGATGACCAGCGACTGCGGCACGCTCCCCAACGGAGGAAACGCAAACTTCTCACCTCGCCAGGCGATCACACCCGAGGTGAAATCAATATCAATCTCGTCGCCGGGAATGATGGTCTTTTCTTTAGCGCCGATTTCTTTGGCGAACTGAGTTCGCAGGCGCTTCACCAGCTCCGGCACCTCGATGCACAAAAACCCGTTGTTATAAGCGTTGCGCAGATAAGTTTGCGAGAAACTCGCTGCGATCACCAGCGGAATCCCTTTTGCCTTGAGACAAGTGACCGCCTGCTCCCGGCTCGATCCGGTGCCGAAGTTAAAGCCGCTCACGATCACATCACCCTGATGGGTCCGCGCGGAAAACTGCGGATCGTAATTTTCCATTGCCACCTTGGCCATAGTCTCCAGCGTGACGTCGTCGCGGTAAGTGTAGTCCTTTCCATAAATGGCGTCGGTGTTGACGTTGTCCTGTGGCATAAACACCAGCCGTCCCCGTACTCGCTCGGGAAAGCCGGGAAGGATGTCTACTTTTTCGGCTGCGGCGTTCGCGGGAAATTCCCGGTAAATCCGAACCGGGGTGCGGTCTTCCATCTTGAACGGGCCGCGAATATATCCGGCCAGAGCGGACGCCGCCACAACTTCCGGGCTGGCCAGATAGCATTTTGCATCGCGCGATCCCATGCGCCCCTTGAAATTGCGGTTGGTGGCGGAAATTCCTACCTCGCCTGCCTCCAGCAGTCCCACGCCCAGGCCGATGCACGGCCCGCATCCCGCGGGCAAAGGATGCGCGCCGGCATCGAGCAAGGTCTTCCAGATGCCACGCCTCTCCGCTTCTTCCTGCACCCATTTGCTGGCCGCGCCCAGATAAAGTTTCACGCCCGCGGCAACCTGCTTGCCTTGCAGCACATTCGCCGCCGCCGCCAGATCCTCGATCCGCGAGTTCACGCAGGAAAGCAGGTACGCCTTCTGGATGGCAACTTTGTTCTTTTCCATCTCCGCCAGCGAAGACATTTTCTGCACGGTGTCAGGTCCGGACACATGGGGAGTGACCTGCGACAGGTCAAGCACAATGCGGGCGGCGTAAGCTGCGTCCGGATCAGGCTGGGGAGGGTTCCTCACCCAGTCTTGAATGTCCTGATCGGTGAAACGCTCGATCCGCTGCGCCGCCAGCCGCTCCTTCACCCCTGCAAGATATTTGATGGTGACCTCATCCACGGGAAACCAACCTACCAGCGGTCCCCACTCGGTGGACATGTTGGAAATGGAAAAGCGTGCGTCCATGGAAAGGCTGGCCACGCCCGGCCCGCTGAATTCGACGGCCGCGTTCAGGACTTCGTCGTGGTTGTAGAGCCCGCACAGCGTGATGATGACGTCTTTCCCGGTGGCTCCCGCGGGCAGCGTACCTTCCAGCACCACCTGGATGGAGCGCGGAATCTGCCACCAGAAATCGCCGGTTGCCCACGCTGCGGCCGCATCGGTGCGCACGATCGGAGTCCCCACCGCTCCCAACGCGCCGTACATATTCGAGTGCGAATCGGATGCAACTACAAAAGACCCGGGCAGAACATATCCGCGTTCCACCATGATCTGGTGGCCGATGCCCGAACCCGCCGGATAAAAATCCACGCCGTGATACTTGGCGAAGCCTTCGATGGCCTGGTACTTGTGCAGGTTCGATTCGTCCCTGTTCTGGATGTCGTGATCGAGAGCAAACACCAACTGCCTGGGATTCTGAAGCTTCTTCGCGCCGATAGTCTGAAACTTCTTTATCACTGCGGAAGTGTTGTCATGCGTCATGACCCGGTGGGGGCGGATGGCCACGAAATCACCCGTCCGCAGCGGACGCTTTGGCCCCTCGGCCAGATGTGCCTGCGAGATTTTTTCAACGATGGTCTGACCCATACATCGCCCCCTGCTTGTGTGGGACCGGGTCTCCGACCCGGTCAGGACGCGCCAAGCTCGGCAGATTCCGGCAAAGCTACGGTACTCTGCACCGGAAAATCAAAACCCAGATTCCTCGCTTTGCGAGGAATGACAATTCGATGTTTACAATCCGCGAGCTATTGGAAACTGAAAACTGAAAACTGAAAACTGGATTCATCAACTATCGCCGTTTCCGAATCTTCTTTCCCGCAGCCTTGCCTGGTCTTACATCTGCCTTCATCAACCCCATCAGCTTGCTTACCGATCCTACTTTCTCCAAATTCCAGATCGCGTTTTTCAATTTCTTCTGCGCGCCTTCCGAGAGCACGCCCTCCGCCAGAGCCGCGAATTTTTCTTCGATCTCGGCGTCCGAGAGCGGATTCCGCGGATCGCCTTTGGGATAGTCCAACTGCTTGGTGAACGTCCGCCCGTCGGTGGTCGTAAGGTTCACGATCACGCGTTGCAGTGCGGGAAAGACCTTCTCAATCTCGGGATCGGCCACCACCTCGACTTTGTTCAACTGCGCGCGGATGGTCGGATCCATGATTTTGTTCATCTCGAACTGCACTGGCGTGACCTGCCGTTCAGCGATCGCCGCCGCAATCACATAGGGCAGCGAGTGGTCTGCGGTCTCCTTCGACTGCGGATCGTACTTGCTGGGGTCGGAAAGAATATCGGCCGCGCGCGCCAGAGAACGAATCTGAACCTTCGCAACTTCGTCTGGTTTCAGGTCATTGGATTTGACGATGTCAAGCACCGCAGAAATGGGTGTGTGGGTGAGGGCTTCGGTGGGAAACGCCTTCATACCGCATTCCGTAATTCGCCAGGATTCGCCCAGACCGTCGGTCAACAGATTCAGTTTCCACTCTCGCCCGAAGCAGTGAACCAGGCCTTCCTTGCCATCGATTACATGCTCCGGCCCGGTGTAGCCCTTTTCCGCCATGAGCGCCGCTAGCACTCCGCTTTGCGTTGCCATGGGATCGACCGTGTTCTTCATCATGGTCAGCTTGCCTGCCGTGACCGCGCCCAGGGTGGCGTGGCGGCTGGCCGAGATGCCGACAGCATGCTGAATCTGCTCCCAGCCCAGATGCAAGGCGCGCCCGGCAACGATGGGCGAAACAAATGCCGTCAGCGTGGCGTGATGCCATCCGCGTTCACGGATGCCGGGGAATGCCGCCTCGCAGAAGCGCATCTCGAACTCATGTCCGAGCGCCAGTCCAACGATCAACTCCTTCCCGTCGCTTTTCGCGCGCTCGCAGCAGGCCAGCGCCGCGGGGAAAATGTCGGAGGGATGCGACGGGTCCTGCTTCCAGTAAATATCGTTATAGTCCATGCAGCGGATCATGAGTGCGTTGGCCAGCGAGGCCGAGACTGCGTCGATGCGCTCGCCCGTGCCGATCACGGTGGCGGGCCCGCTCCCGGCGATCTCGTCAAGCACTTGCAACGCGATCTTCACATCGTGCTGCTGGTATCCGCCCAGCGCGCAGCCGATGGAATCGAGCAGGAAGCGCTTTGCCTGGTAGACCGCATCCTGGGACAGCTGCGGGTAGGAGAGTCCAGCAGCCCAGCGCGACATCCGGGCGGTGATGGTTTCCTTGGCGGGAGCTTCTTTTGTAGCCGGCACGTACTCTCCTATTTCATCCTGATGTTTTTCGGATTCTTGAAAGGCAAGAATGCCATGAAGTCGGCGTGATGCACGATGTAGGCCTCGGTGGTACGTTTCACCAGGTCGCCTTCGGCCGCATGGGCCGCGATGATGTGGCAGACCGCATCGGGTACCCCACACTCTAACGCCAGGGCGACTCCGGTAAAAGGGTGGCGCAACGCCTCGCCGCGTTCGCTCTGGCGGCTCTTGCCATCCGGGCCCAGCTCATATTCCAGCAGCTTGCCCACATCCGCCAGAATCGCGCCTGCGATCACGGTGTCGATATCGATCGGCAAGGCACGCCCCATAAATTGCTGCATGGCCTTGGCACTCTCGCGAGCAATGTGTACGACGCAGCGTTTGTGCTCCATGAAGGTTATCGGGCAGTTGGGCACCAGTAGCGTGAACGGAATGCGATTCAGGTCGTCAGGCTTCAGCGGGCTGCGCTGCAAAGCCTTGATCCAGGTCTGCGTGACCTGGTCGCGCAGATTCTTGTCTTCGATCCACTGAATCTCCGGCCAAAGTTGCGCGACGTCTTCCTGCATCGGTTTCGCCCTCTGGTTCAAAACTATTCAGCTTACCGTGGGGAAGCAGTGGGAGTCGAGTGGGGGATGCGAATGTGATCGCAGGCGACTCGCCCGCGCTGGCAAACGTTAGGGCAGAGCCTGTCCTGAGCGAAGTCGACGGATGTCCCACCTGCCTGGCGGAGCGAAGCTCCGCGGTTCTGGTCGTCTCGGATACAAAATCTTGGCGAGCTTCGCTCGCCCGCCCAGACGGGGACGTCTGGGCCTACGCAGGTTGTGGCGCTAGAGGCTTTGTGGTTTCCCAGTCTTTGTGCGACAATCTGTCGCCGAATCGGAGGAAGATCAATGTACAAGCGCGTTTTGACCGTTCTGCTGTGTGTGCTCGCACTCAGCTTTTCCAGTTTTGCCGCTTCAAAGTCAAAGAAGAAGGCCGCATCCGGCGCCCCGGACAAGGCGTATCTGCAAAAGATTCTGGACGGGTGGAACGCCATGAATGTGCCCAACATGGCCCAGTACTACGATCAGGGTGACTATAACTTCTTCGACATCGCGCCCCTGAAATACAACAATTGGGCCGAGTACCAGAAAGGCGTGACCGAACTGCTCAAGGGATTCAAAAATCTGAAGCTGACATTGAATGATGACACTCAGATCCATACCGACGGCAATCTGACCTGGAGCACGACCACGGTCAAACAGGATGCGGTCACAACCGCCGGGAAACATGAAATGGCCACCCTGCGCTGGACCCTCATTTTTGAAAAACAGAGCGGCAAATGGATGATCGTGCACGAACACATGTCTGAGCCATTGCAGTAAAGCGGACGATTCCGGACGGGGCCTCGCCCCGTCCGAACTCCCGCCATTCCCCGGGGCGCCTCTCTGCTAACATGTTGCTCCCATGCCCGATGCTCAATCGATTCTTGGGCAGACGGTCTCCCACTATCGGATCGTCGAGAAGCTGGGTGGCGGTGGGATGGGTGTTGTCTACCGTGCCGAGGACACCTCCCTGGGTCGCTTCGTGGCCCTCAAGTTTCTGCCCGATGACATCGCCCACGATCCGCAATCTCTCGAGCGTTTTCGCCGCGAGGCCCGCGCGGCTTCCGCTCTGAACCATCCCAACATCTGCACTATCTACGAAATTGGCGAACACGAAGGCCTGCGCTTTATTGTGATGGAGTATCTGGAAGGTAAGACTCTGCGGGAAGCCATACTGGGCCGCCCGCTCGAAACCGACCGTCTGGTTGACTTAGGGATCGAAATCGCCGACGCGCTCGATGCGGCTCACGCCAAAGGGATTGTTCATCGCGATATCAAGCCTGCGAATCTTTTCGTGACCGATCGCGGCCACGCAAAAATTCTCGACTTCGGCCTGGCCAAGATCAAGGCGCCCGTCGGTTCGAAGTCCAGCGAAACCCCGACCATGACGGAGGAGCATCTAACCAGTCCGGGGAGCGCGCTGGGCACCGTCGCCTACATGTCGCCCGAACAGGCTTTGGGGAAGGACCTGGATGCGCGCACCGATCTGTTCTCTTTTGGCGCGGTTCTTTACGAGATGTCCACCGGGACGCTTCCCTTCAAAGGTGACACCTCGGCTGCGCTGTTTAATTCGATTCTCAACAAGGAGCCGGCGTCGGCCCTGCGCGCGAACCCCGACCTGCCTGCGGAAGTGGAGCGTATTATCAGTAAAGCCCTCGACAAGGACCGCGACGTCCGCTACCAGAGTGCGGCGGACCTGCGTGCGGACCTGACCCGTCTCAAGCGTGACACGACCTCCGGCAAAGTGAGCGCCGCCAAGGCACCCTTCGCGGAATCCGGAAGGAAATTTCGCTGGGCCTGGGCAGGCGTTGCCGCAGCGCTGGCAATCGCGGCCGTAGCGGCAATTTGGTGGATGCGGGCGCCCCTGCCGCCACCGAAACTGGTTGGCGTTACCCAGATTACGCGTGACGGCCTTGGCAAGGGTGGGGCCATGCTCACGGATGGTGTGCGCCTTTACTTCGGCGAGTTCTCCGCTGAGCGCTTCGTTTTCTCTCAGGTCTCGACGACGGGAGGCGAAGTGGCAACCATCTCTACCCCGCTTCCCAACGTCACCACCTTCGACATCTCTCCCGATCACTCGCAGCTACTGGTTGAGGCTTGGGTGGGCACGGAGCCCGAAGATCCGCTTTGGGTTGTGCCGTTGCCTGCCGGTTCCCCGCGTCGCCTGGCTGACGTAACCGGCCACGACGGCGTGTTTTCGCCCGACGGACGCCAACTGGTCTACGCCACCGGGAACGATCTCTTCCTGGCCAAATCAGACGGCAGCGAGTCTCGCAAGCTGCTCACGGCGCCGGCGAGACCTTACTCCCTCAGGTTTTCGCCAGACGGTGCGCGGATTCGATTCACCGCAGTCGATTCGCAATTGAACGCCAGTTCTCTCTGGGAAGCCAGGGCCGACGGCACTGGTCTTCACGCCCTGCTTCCCGGCTGGCGTAACCCGCCATCGGAGTCTCATGGCCGGTGGACGTCCGATGGCGCCTACTACCTCTTTACCCACAGTGATGCCAGCGGGTCAAACATCTGGGCTTTGCCCGAGCGCCACAGCTTTTTTCACCAGGACTCCCCAACGCCGGTTCAGCTCACCACCGGCCCTTTGGATTTCGATGGAGCCGCACCCACTACCGGCCGCCAGGTATTTGTTTACGGACTACAGCCGCATACCGAGCTGGTGAGCTACGACTCCCGCTCCCAGAAATTTGTGCCTTATCTCTCTGGAATTTCAGTCCAGGAAGTTGCCTTCTCTCCGGATGGACAGTGGGTCACATACGTGACTCTTCCCGAGGGGACGCTCTGGCGTAGTCGCCTGGACGGCAGCGAGCGTCTGCAGCTCACCTACGCACCGATGTATACCAGCCTTCCCCGGTGGTCGCCTGACGGAAAGCAGATTGCTTTCGACGGTGTGCAGTACGGAAAGCCCTGGAAGATTTTCCTGATTTCTGCGCAAGGCGGCACGCCCCAGGAATTGTTATCGGAAAACCGTGGCGAGTTCGACCCCACCTGGTCACCCGACGGCAAGCAGATCGCCTTTGGACGTCAGGACGTCCCCGACGCTCAAGTGATCAACGTTCTCGACCTGCAGACGCACCAGTTTTCCACCCTCCCGGGCTCGCAGGGCGCGTTCAGTCCCCGCTGGTCGCCGGACGGCCGTTTTCTGGCGGCGCTCTCCACCGACTCGCAGAAGCTGCTGCTTTTCGACTTCAAGACGCAGAAGTGGACCAACTGGCTGTCGGAACCCCACGCAGTCGGCTTTCCCACCTGGTCGCGGGACAGCAAGTATCTCTACTTCGACAGCACCTTTTCGAATGACCAGTCTTACCGCCGGCTGAAGGTCGGAGAGACCAAGCCCGAGCCGGTCGTCAGCCTGAAAGATATCCGTCGCTACATTAACTGGATTGGATCCTGGAGCGGCCTTGCCCCGGATGGCACTCCGCTTTTCGTCCGCGACATCAGCACCCAGGAAATCTACGCCCTCGACGTGCAGTTGCCATAGCTCCCGGCTGTCATCCTGAGAAATGTTGTCCTTCGCTCCGCTCGGGATGACAGTGGTTTCATCAATAGGCTTGGACGAAGAAGTACACCGTCATCCCAGCTCCGACAAGGATAACGAACCACCGAATCCACGCTTGCGGCAGCTTCTGCGCATAGTGGGCGCCGAAATATCCGCCCACCAGGGCGCCTGCGATCATGACTACGCCGTGCGGCCAGTAGATGGCGCCCTTGAGAATGAATACCAGTACGGCGACGCCGTTGATGGCCATCCCCAGGACGCTCTTCAGGGCGTTCATGGCGTGAATGTCGGTCATGCCGACCGTGGCCAGCATGGCCAGGTTGACAATGCCCACGCCGCCTCCGAAATAGCCGCCGTACACCGCCACCACCAGCTCGAAAATCGACGCGCCGGCGATGGCCGCCGTGGTGGCGTCACGTCCCACGCTCGAGGCGCGGCCTCCCGCCAGGCGTTTACCAAATATGAACAACAGCGTCGCACCCAGCATCAGCCAGGGCAGGACGCGCATGAAAGTTTGGGCGGGAGTCTTGAGCAGCAGGAAAGCGCCGATGATTCCGCCCACAAAGCTGGTGATGAGCAGAGGAAGCAAAACCCGGCGAGGCACATCCAGCCGGTCGCGGTACGCGCCACCACTCGCAGTCACTCCCGTCCAGAGGGCGAGCGCATTGGTCGCGTTGGCCGGAATGGGCGGTACGCCGGTGAACAAGAGGGCAGGAAAGGCCACAAAACTGCCACCGCCCGCGACCGCGTTCAAAGCTCCGCCCATCACGCCGGCGACGAAGAGGAAGATGGGGTGTGCGGGAATCAAGGGTAAAGGTTTACCACAAGAGGTGAAGCCGTCACTACGACATCACACGGGGGCGGCTGTCCCCACGTAGTTTGTGGTGTGGTGCATTGTTTCGTCTTGCTACCGTTTTGTATTCAATGCCGTCTGATGGCAAGAACATTCGCGGAGGGACGGTGATGCAGAGATGGAAGACGCTGACCCTTGCGGTGCTGATGTTCGCCTGCACCACCAGCGCGCACCCGAACAGCACTACGGCGCAACCGAAGCCCTGTTCAGAACCGGAACAGAAGCAACTCGAATTCTGGGTGGGCGAATGGGACCTCACCTGGCCCGGCAATAACGCCGGCGAGACCGCTCATGGCACCAACAGTATCCGGCGCATTCTGGGCGGTTGCATTGTCGAGGAAAATTTCTCCGGTGGCGACGCCATGCATCTGCGCGGCCGGAGCGTCTCCATCTTCGACGCCACCGCGGGCAAATGGAAACAGACCTGGGTGGACAACGAAGGCGGCTATCTCGATTTTGCCGGCGAATTCAAAGACGGACAGATGGTCCTGTCGCGCGAGGCCGTCCGCCCCGATGGCGCCAAGCGAGTGCAACGCATGGTCTTCAAGAACATCACCCACGACGAATTCGACTGGAGTTGGGAAGGCTCGAAAGACGGCGGCAAGACCTGGACCGTGGTCTGGCCCATTCACTACAAGAGGAAGTAAGGCGGGCGGACCTCGGACTTCAGACCTCGGACATCGGATCTCTCACGTCTACAGTGCTCAGGGATCCGCTTACAATTGGAAGCTCGGCGGCTGCGGTCCGAAGCCTGACGCCCGACGCCGAATTTAGACTCCGTACGTGCCGGTCGCGCCTTCACGCGAGGAAACCCGCTCGCGGATGTTGCGAGCCTTTTCGACCAGGATGTTGCGAGTTTCTTCTCCGCTGGCGGGAGCAAGCAGCAATCCTATGCCCACGCCAATCCCGAGTCCCAGCAGCGCTGCGGCCGCAGTACCCAGAAGATTGCTGTCTTCCCCACGGATGACATCGGTAGCGCGGCTGACCCGATCAGAAGCGGTTTCGTAGGTGTCCTGCGCCTTGGACTTCAGGTCGTCGACAGTGCCCGCCATGCGACTGCGCATCGTATCAAGCAGATAGATTCCAGTACCGAGCAACAGGTTATAAAGAACTTTCTCTTTGCGCGACTTCATTTGTGACCTCTCCGGACGGGTAGACCCGCCACCACCAAGATGCAAGACTCAGGCTATCAGTTGGCGCGACTTTTTCACAGAGATTGTGTGGCAGTCTTGTGTGGCGAGGGCGCCCTCGCCCGCGTGTTTGCTGAAACTAGTCCCACTTCGGCACAACTGCGTTGGTTCAGTATGCCATGTAGGCGCGGACGCCCTCGTCGGGCGGGCGAGCGAAGCTCGCCAGAGGGATGGGCTGTATTGTGAGAACTGCGGAGCTTCGCTCCGCTGGGCGGGCGAGGGCGCCCGCCCCTAGGTAGGCGGTGGGATGTTGGCGGCCGAGCGCGGGCATTTTTCTACGACACTGGCCAACTCCTGTTGTATAGTTCCGATTACTTACTTTTACTTTCGTTTCAAAACGCCGGAGGTTGGCATGGGTTCGAAAGCGAAATGGGTACTGGCGTTTCTGGCTTGCGTCCTGACTGTCCTGGCTCAAACCGCGAACCCACCCGGCGCCCAGATCGGATACAAGTCAGCCGCAGACGCCGAGCAGAAGAAAACTTTACTGTTAAAGGATTTTCATCCTGTCCCCATGCTCCACGTTCCTACCCACGAAGTCCCCAGGGCGAAGTTCTATGTCATTGACGTGCACAATCACATCAACGACGCCGCTCGCATCGAGGAGCACATGCCTGCCGAACGGGTTGTCGAAGTGATGAATAACACCAACGTAAAAACCGTGGTTATTCTGACCGGCATGTGGGGAGACAAGTTGCAGCACGTGATCGACGAGATGGTGAAGCCCTATCCCGGACGGTTCATCGTCTTCACTCAAATCGACTGGAGCAAGATTGACGATCCGGATTTCAGCGCGAAAATGGTGCTTCAACTGGACGATGCGGTCGCCAGAGGGGCTCGCGGGCTGAAGCTGCTGAAGGACCTGGGCCTGGGAGTACGTGACAAGGCCGGCAAGCTGATTACGGTCGACGATCCGCGGCTGGATCCAGTCTGGCACGAATGCGGACGCCTGGGCATTCCGGTTTCCATCCACACCGGCGATCCCGAAGCTTTCTTTCATCCCACCGACGCCAGCAACGAACGCTACGAGGAATTGATCGAGCATCCGGACTGGAGCTTCTACGGGCCACAGTTTCCCAAGCTGGAAGAATTGCTGGAAGCACGCAATCGCGTGTTTGCCCGGCACCCTGAAACTCTTTTCGTATCGCTGCACATGGGTTGGCCGGAAAATCTCGACTGGGTCTCGCGTATGCTCGACCAATATCCAAACGTCATGGTCGAATTCGGAGCGCGCGAAGCGGAATTGGGACGGCAGCCCCGCCGTACCCACGATTTTTTTCTAAAATATCAAGACCGGATCATGTTCGGCACCGATAACGGCATGGACGAAGCCATGTATCGCAATCATTTTCGCTGGCTGGAAACCGGGGATGATTCCTTTGACCCATGGGGCTATCCGGCGCAGGGGCGCTGGGAAATCTACGGACTGGAGTTGCCCGATCCGGTGCTGGAAAAAATCTATCATCTGAATGCAGAGCGGATATTTCACCAGTTCAAAGGCGTGGACAAGGGAGGACAGCAATGAACACGGGACCATTGAAATGCGCTGCTATTTGCCCGGATGGGACAGCGCGAGCTTTGCTGATGCTGGCTTTGGCGTTCTGCTTCGGCGTGAGCTGTACAACTCCGCCCGTCAAAACAGAGTCCGCGCCGCAGCCCGCGCCGGTGCCGCAGCGCTCCAATATCAAAGTAGATGTAAGACTTGGGGGGCCAATCGTCGTGACCACGAGCGCCGCCGAGTTTCAGATACTACCTTCCGGGTACGTGCAGGCCTCCCTGCTCAAGGGCGATCAGAAGCTGACCCTGGACCAACCGGCCGCGAGCGGCAGTGATTTTCTGGTGCACGATGGCAGGGAAACTCAATATGCCCTGGACCTAGGCCAGGTGAGGCTTCAGGACAGCGTGGGCAAACTGGGCCGCGGCAAGCGGATGGAAATTCCTGCCCATCCAGTGGATCCGTCCGTAACCAACATTCAGGGCACCGTGCGGATCGAAGTCTACGACGATTTTCCCACCCTCCTGCTGTCGAGCGCGGAATACAAAAATACCGGCAAGGAGGATCTGCACATTGATCGCGCAGTCGAGCAGCAGCACAGATTGAACGCCAGCCTGGCGAACCGGAAGGCTCAGCCCTATGATCTGTGGAGTTTCCACGGCTCCAGCTACGACTGGGGAAAAGACGATGTCATCAAGCTGAGCCGCAGCTTCACCCAACCAAATCTCATGGGCGCGGAAGTGAAAGGTGGCTACGGCGGCGGCATTCCGGTGGTTGCATTCTGGACGGGTTCCGTAGGCGAGGCCATTGGCCATGTTGAAACCCTGCCGCTGACGCTCTCGCTGCCGGTGCAGGTCGACGCCGATGGCAGCGTGAACGCTGCTGTCGACATTGCCGTGGACGCCGTACTCAAACCGGGAGAAACATATTCCACCCCGCGCAGTTTTGTCGAGGTGTATGCCGGCGATTTTTATGAGCCGCTGCACGACTGGTCGAGGGTGTTGCAGAAGGAAGGCTGGGAAATCCCCAAACCTTCCGGCGAAGCCTACAACGTGAGTTGGTGCGGCTGGGGCTACGAGTTCAACGTCACTCCGGCGCAGATGCTGGGCACGGTTCCGAAGTTGAAAGAGCTCAACATCAAGTGGGCAACGCTCGACGATCGCTGGTTCGACACTTACGGAGACTGGAATCCGCGGCGCGATACCTTCCCCGCAGATTCCATCAAGAAAATGGTGGACGACTTCCACAAGCAGGGAATCCTGGTGCAGCTGTGGTGGCTGCCGCTCGGTGTCGAAGACGGGCAGGGAAGATGGGAGTCGCACAAATACATTGTGTCCAAGATCGCACAGGAGCATCCGGAGTGGCTCCTGCTCGACAAGAACGGCAAACATGCGCGTATGACCCGCGACCTGGCCACGCTTTGTCCCGCGGTGCCTGAGGTGCAGGCGTACTACAAGAAACTTACGGAGAAGTTCATCGGAGACTGGGGATTCGATGGCTCCAAGCTGGACAATATTTACAGCGTCCCCATGTGCTACAACCCGGCGCATCACCACAAGTCTCCGCAAGATTCGGTTAACGCAATGGCCGATGTGTACAAGACGATCTTCCAGACCAGCCGCGCCATCAAGCCGGAAAGCGTGACCCAGAGCTGTCCCTGCGGCACGCCACCGTCGATGGCCTGGCTGCCGTTTATCGACCAGGCGGTGACGGCTGATCCAGTGGGCGCGGTCCAGGTTCGCCGCCGCATCAAGATGTATAAGGCGCTGCTGGGTCCGGAGTCAGCGGTGTATGGCGACCACGTGGAACTCTCGGCCATGGATCGTGTGGGCAAAAACTGGCGCGAGCACGGAGACGATTTTGCGTCAACGATTGGTCCCGGCGGCGTGGTAGGGACCAAATTTGTATGGCCCGATCCCGGGCCGAAATTCAAACCGGTAATGCTTACCCAGAGCAAAGAAGAACACTGGAAGAAGTGGATCGACATCTACAACCAGAAAATGCTGTCGAAGGGCACATTCAGAAATCTTTATGTCTACGGCTACGATGCGCCTGAGGGTTACGCGATCGAAAAAGATGGCAAGATGTACTACGCATTCTTCGCGCCGTCGCGTTCGCTGTGGAAGGGCGAGATCGAGCTGCGCGGTCTGCAGCCGGGCAGCTATCACGTGCTGAACTATGCTGAAGGCAAGGATTTGGGGACGATCGAGGCGACTGCGGGAGCGGCTCCCAAACTCAAGACCGAGTTCCGGGACCATCTGTTACTGGAAGTAGGGCGGTAGATTTTCGTAGCGCCGGCATCCCTTCGACTTGGCTCAGGGCAAGCTTTGCCGCCGGGACGGCGGCGCTACCTTGCTCCGCGCTCGCGCAAAAAGCGTTCGCGATATTCTTTGTCGCGGAAGGCTTCCGTTCCCCCCGGGCGGGTGACCGAGAGCGCTCCTGCGCGGTTGCCACTGGCCAGGCAGGTGGTGAGATCGGAGCCGCGCAGATACTCGTGCAGAAAGCCGGCGTCGAAGCTGTCGCCCGCGCCCACCGCATCAACAGCCGTAACCTTCAGTGAAGGACTGGTGAATCGCTCCATCCCTCGTTGGGCGAGCGCTCCCTCGTGCCCCAGCTTCACCACCACCAGTGGAACCATCTCCGCCAACTGCTGGATCGCCATCTCCGGGTCGTCAGTTCCCGTGATCCGGGTGGCTTCACGCTTATTGGGAAGCAGCACATCGACGTATTTCAGCAAGTCCATCAAGCCACTGCCCCAGCGGTCTTCTGGATCGTCGTTCGTATCCAGTGAAATGGTCAGGCCGGCTGCCTTTAACCGGCGAAAGAGCTCGCCAACGTCGGGTTGCAGGGCTCGCTGCAAATAGAGCGAACAAAGATGAAAGTGGCGCGAGTCCGCCAGGTAATCGAAATCCAGATCTTTCAGAGAAAGCTCTGCGATGGTTCCGGCGTAAGTCAATATGTTGCGCCAGCCGGTGCGTTGCAGGATGACGGTCAGTCCAGTCATGGTGGGACCATGGACTCGCCTTACCCGAGAGACGTTGACGCCGCTCTCGGCCAGACGATCCAGAGCGATCTCACCCAGCGAGTCGTCGCCAACCAGTGACTGGAATCCCACCCGGCTGCCCAGCGCCGCAAGATTGTGGGCCATGATCGCGGAAGAGCTGCCCAGGGTGAGCATCATGCGGTCGGCCAGCAGTTCCCGCTCCGGCGGAAGGTCGTCAGGAAGACCGTACAGGATGAGGTCGAGGTTCAGTTCTCCGGCGGAGGTAACGTCAAAGCGCGGCATGTTGGGAACGGGCCCTGTGGAAGCGGGCGCTCAGACTAGCAGCGGCCCAAAACAGTGTCAATCGGCCCCGGGGCGAGGCAGCCCCTGATCACCACAAAGGACACGAAGGAACCCTGAAATCACCGCGCGCAGCAGACCGCCTTCGAATTTCGGATGGCGGACCCGGAGAGACTTGAACTCCCAACCCCTGCGTTCGAAGCGCAGTGCTCTATCCAGTTGAGCTACGGGTCCGATTTCTTTCAGACTGGCTGAATCACCCATATTGTAGCTCCGAAAAGCACGGCCCGGCCTCCCCAAAGAACGGAGAGACGAGGACTGGGCAACCCGGTTCGCGGAGCAGCCACGAATAGAAAGTCTTATCATGGGCAGAGATGAAGCATGACTGGACACGAAGCGCCTGAGCCGTGGTTGCGAGGTACGTTGCAGGAAGTTCCGCCAGTACAGCGGGCCGTCTTGCATGCCCTGGAGTTGGCCCGGGGGGATCTGAAGCGCTGGTGCGGGGGCTTGACCGATGATCAGCTGAACGCGCGTCCAGCCGGGCTGCCGCCTGTGGCCTTTCATCTGCGCCATATCGCCAGAAGCCTGGACCGGTTGTTGACCTACGCCGAAGGGCAATCCCTCAGCGACCAACAGCTGGCCCTGATGAAAGCCGAGTTGGATCCAGGAGCCACGCGAAGTGATTTGTTCAGAGAACTCAATGCCAGCCTGGAAGAAAGCGCCAGGCGGGTTCAAGCTTTCGCATCAAATATGCTCGATCAGAGCAGGAGGGTTGGAAAAAGGCAGTTGCCTACCACGGTTGCCGGCCTGCTGGTTCATATCGCGGATCACACTCAGCGTCATTTAGGGCAAGCCATAACCACCGCGAAAATTGTTCTGGCCCAGCACGCTCCCTGACAGGCACTTTTCTGCGCAGGTAATCGATAACCTACAATCTAACGCTGCTGTGGCTCCTGCGATGTTATGATGCTGGCAAAATCGCGCGATCCTGCGCCAGATATTTCCAGCGACCGGCAAGCGAGAGCTAAAACCCATGGCAATTGCAAACATGCAAACCTCTGCCGGTGCGGTTGGCTCGCCGGCTTCCAGCAACAAAGTCGCGCTGTCGGTGGTGACCACGCTGTTTTTCATGTGGGGCTTTGTCACCGTTTTGAACGACGTGCTGGTGCCGCACCTGAAATCCATTTTTGACCTGAACTATACCCGGGTAATGCTGATCCAGTTTGCTTTCTTCTCGGCCTACTTCCTGTTCTCGATTCCCTCCGCCAAAGTGATCGATTGGATCGGGTACAAGAAGACCATGGTGGCGGGTCTTTTCACCATGGGTCTGGGAGCACTGTTGTTCATTCCCGCTGCAAGCGTCCCGTCCTATCCGCTGTTTCTGGGAGCGCTGATGGTTCTGGCCGCGGGCATCACCGCTTTGCAAGTGGCTGCCAACCCCTACGTAGCCGTGCTCGGGCCGGCGGAGACCGCCTCCAGCCGCCTGAATCTGGCGCAAGCCTTCAATTCCTTGGGGACAACCATCGCGCCCTACCTTGGCGGCATGCTCATTCTGAACGCAACCCGCCAGAACATGGACACAGTGCGGCAAATGTCCGCCGACGCGCTGCAGGCCTACCGCGTCCAAGAAGCATCATCGGTAAAATTGCCCTATCTGATCATCGGCCTTGCACTCATGGCATTAGGCGTGGCCATCGCGATGTTCAAGCTGCCGGCGATGCCGGAAGCGGAACGTCATGGAGCCACCGGGGTGAAGGTGAGCATGTGGAAGTACCGTCACCTGGTGCTCGCAGTGATTGGAATTTTCGTGTACGTGGGCGCCGAAGTTTCAATTGGCAGTTTCCTGATCAACTACTTTACCCAAACCAATATCGGAAACGTTTCCGAGGTGGTCGCCGCCGGTTACGTTTCCTACTACTGGGGCGGGGCCATGATCGGCCGGTTTATCGGTTCGGCGATTCTGCAAAAGGTTCGCACTGACAAGGTTTTGGGGTTCGCAGCCCTGGTCGCATGCGCTTTGGTCGTGATCTCGATGCTTACCTTCGGCCACATCGCGATGTGGACCATCATTCTTGTGGGTTTGTTCAACTCCGTCATGTTCCCCAGCATCTTCACCCTGGGGATTGCCAAGCTCGGCCCGCTGACCGGCGACGGCTCCGGCCTATTGGTCATGGCCATTGTTGGCGGCGCGATTATTCCCCTGCTGCAAGGAGTCTTGGCCGACCGGTTCGGGATTCACCACGCCTTTATTCTTCCGGCGATCTGCTATCTCTACATCGCCTACTTCGCTTTCAAGGGATCACGGCCCGTGGTGCCAGCATAAAGTCAAAGTGCATCCCCCCAGCCCGTGCTCTCCGCACCGGCAGTTCCGACCTTGCGCCATCTTTCCTACCGTGATCGGTGGTAAGTGATATGCTTCCCGACCATGGCAGTCACCATGCTCGACATCGCCAGGGGCCTGAATGTTTCGGTGGTGACGGTGTCCAAAGTTCTCCGCAACAAGGGCAAAATCAGTCTTGCCACCCGGAACCGGGTGTTGCGGCGGGCGAAGAAACTTAACTACCAGACCAACTGGATCGCGCGCAGCCTGGTCACCCGGCGTACCTTCACCATCGGATTGCTACTACCGGATTTTACCCATCCCTTTTTTGCCGAGATCGCCAAAGCGGTGGCGGAAACGGTGCGGCCGCACGGCTATCACGTCATCATTTCGCATTTCGAAGAAAATCCCCAGCTGGAAAAAAACGAAGCCGAGTCTTTGTTGGCCCGACAGGTGGACGGTCTGATCCTGGCCTCGGCGCAATCCGGAGCGAACGCCTTCGAACAGATCCTGAAACGGAAGGTCCCCCTGGTCTTGATTGATCGCCCCATCGCGGGTGTCCAGGCCAGCTTCGTCGGGGTCGACAACCAAGCCATCGGCCAACTGGCTACGACTCATCTCATCGAGCGCGGCTGCCAGCGAATTGCCCATCTGCGCGGTCCGGGAATCGGCATCGCCACCATGCGCATGGAAGGCTATCGCCGGGCGCTGATAAAACACGCGCTCACGGTGTGTCCACGTCACGTCCTGGAAGCTGGTTATCAGGATCAAACCGGCCATGAAGCGATGCGCAGGTTGCTGCAAACCCGGCCAGTGCCGGATGGCGTCTTCTGCTATAACGATCCGGTTGCAATTGGCGCGATGCGGGCCATTTCCGAGGCGGGGCTTCGCGTCCCGGAGGATATTGCCGTGGTTGGGGCCGGCAATGTCCATTATTCCGATTGTTTGGCAGTTCCGCTCACCACCGTCGATCAGGGCACCTTCGAGATCGGCAAGCTCGCCGCCGACCTTTTGCTCCAGCGAATCGCTTCAAAGAGCGTACTGCGTCCGCAGAAGGTCTTGATCGAACCCAGACTAGTCACACGGCAATCGACGGCACGTTCGAGTTCGGAGCGCGGGTCAGCTTCTTCCGCGGATAAAACCAGCAACAACTCACGGCGAAAAAATGCAAATTCAAAATCATCCAGTCCGCATGAGCAAGCAGCGAGGGCGTAAACGCATGTTGCGAAGAGCACGAATCATGGACGCGGTCGTCGGTCTCTTGATGTTGGGTCTGCTGATGTCGCCGTCGCTGCTGGCGGCACAGGACCAGGGTTTGGCCAGCACTCCGCCCATGGGATGGAATAGCTGGAATAAATTCGGGTGCAACGTAAGCGAAGACCTGATCCGGCAAATGGCCGACGCCATGGTCAAGTCGGGCATGAAGGACGCCGGCTATCAATACATCGTGATCGACGATTGCTGGCAAGTGGAACGCGATCGCAACGGTAATATTGTGCCAGATCCCAAACACTTTGCTTCGGGGATCAAGGCGCTGGCCGACTACGTTCACTCCCGCGGTCTCAAGTTTGGAATCTATTCCGACGCCGGCAGCATGACTTGCGCCAAGCGTCCCGGCAGCCTGGGGCATGAGTACCAGGACGCGCTGCAATATGCCGCCTGGGGTGTGGACTATCTGAAATACGATTGGTGCAACACCACGTCGCAGGACGCCAAGGCGGCCTACGCGCTGATTCGCAATGCGCTCAATGCCTCGGGCCGGCCCATTGTATTGAGCATGTGCGAGTGGGGGACCGCCAAGCCGTGGCAGTGGGGCAAGTCGATCGGCGGAAATCTTTGGCGCACCAGCGGTGACATCAGCGACATGTGGCAGAGCAAAGACAAAGATCACCTTGGCATGCTTGACATTCTTGATCTGCAAGTTGGGCTGGAAAGTTACGCTGGACCGGGGCATTGGAACGATCCCGATATGCTTGAGGTCGGAAACGGTGGCATGACGACGGATGAGTACCGTGCCCACTTCAGCCTGTGGTCACTGCTTGCCGCTCCCCTGCTTGCCGGGAATGATCTGCGCGACATGAAGCCGGAAATCCACGACATTCTGACCAACAAAGAAGTGATCGCGGTGAACCAGGACCCGCTGGGAAGTGAGGGCCGCCGGGTGCGCAAGGACGGAGGCCTGGAAGTCTGGGCCAAGCAGATGCAGGACGGAAGCCGGAGCGTCGTCCTGCTCAACCGCGATACCAGCGAGAAGGAAATCACGGTCTCATGGGAAGACATTGGCTATCCCGGTCATCTGAGCGCCAGCGTTCGCGACCTGTGGCGAGCCAAAGATCTGGGCCAATATAAAGAAAAGTTTTCTGCCCGCGTTGCGCCGCATTCCGTTGTGATGGTCAAGGTGGCGCCGTAGCAATTCGTGGTCTGAACAAGCAGCGCCCTCCGGACAGCCGCCGGGACGGCGGCGTTACGTAACCCCTACAGTACATTCCCTATCCAAGTACCCTTTCTTTCCGATATTTCAACTTCCGTTCGGCGAGCTAAGTTGATAGTGCACTTTCAATCAAGTATCGCGGAGGAATCATCATGGATAAGGATCGAGTGGAAGGCAAAGCAAAGGACATTGCCGGACGAGTGCAACGCCAGGTTGGAGAATGGACTGGCGACACCAAAGATCAGGCCGAGGGCGCGGCCAAGCAGGTAGAAGGCAAAGTCCAGAATGCCTGGGGCAAAGCAAAAGACGCGCTAAAGAAGCCGAGCAGCGATCAGACCGACGCCGAAAGAGAAACCGAACGGCGGGATCGAGCGGCTAACGAGTAGGAAAATCAGCCACGGATTTCACGGACCAAGATTTCACGGATTTTCACGGATCAAGACCTTATTGTCTGTTGCGGTTACCTGTCTTGCTCCGTGCTCATCCGTGGCTTCAGTTTTCTTGGTAGTTCCGACAGTGCGAGTCAGCGCCGCACTCAGCTCATCCGGCAGAAATCCAAACGGCCCCGGCTTGCTTTTGTAAACCACACGGCCCTGGGAATCGATCAGATAAATCCGGTCGGGCCAGCCTGTGTAAGCCCGTTCGGTAGAGTTGCCAAACTCGTCGAGTACGCTGGGGAACTTTATACCCAGCTTGCGTACACAAGCCCCCGCGATAAAAGCGCGCTCCTCTTCATTCTTCGGGCTGGCGAATACGACGTTGTCTTTGATATTGCTCTGCATCTGCCACACGTCGCTGGGATGCGCTTCCGTGATGTACACCACCAGAAAGGCGACGCGACTCCCGTACTGCTCGTAGAGTTTGTTGAGGGCGGGAACCTCCCGCCGGAATGGCGGTCAGGTATAGCTTCCGAAAACCAGCACGACGGGTTGCTGTTTGTTCAACGCCGAAAGCTGAACCCGCTCGGTCTTGTCCAGATTGAGTAGTGCGAAATCAGGAGCCGCGTCTCCTACTTTCAGAGTTCCGGCGCGGGCTTTCATCCAAAATGTCTCAAAGGGGAAGAGGAGAAAGGGAACCGGTCCCGGCATCTTTGCCATGACCCGCCCGAAAGTCTCCGGCGGCTGATTCATGGCCCACCAGACAAGACTTCCGAAAGCGAGATAAACCGCCAGCAGGACAACTGCAACCACGCCCAGCCACTTGCGTGCGGTCGGGCTTAGTTTGATCCGGAGCCTGGACTTGTCCCACTTCATGGCAGCGAACACTCTAAGCGTGAGTGACGACTAGGGCAATAGTAAGGAAATACTATCTGACGATCCCACCGGCTGTGCGCAATATCCCTTCGCAGGCCCAGGGCAGGCTCGGTCAGTAGATCAGCTTCAACGAGAACTGAATCTGCCGTGAAGACCCTGCAGTCTTGCTGATGATTCCAAATCCGCTTCCACGCAGGATGTTGGACGGCAACCCGAAATTCACCACGTTGAATATGTTAAAGAACTCCGCCCGAAATTCCACCGTACCCAGTTCCCCGTTCCCCCGGCGACCGAAGGGAGTGTCTTTGATCAGAGCCACGTCAAAGTCCTTGAAAGCCGGCCCTCGGAAGGTGTCGCGGCCCAGCCTGCCAAAACGGCCGCGATTGGGCCCGGTCCCGCCAGGAACATTAAGCGGAATCAAAAAAAATGAGGCGTTATCCGCGCCCAGTCCGAAGTAATCTTCGCGCACCGCACCGCTGGTGGAAAAATGCGGGTGCTTCACCAGATCGGGACGGTCCGCTCCCGCTGAACCGACACCGGTCTGCTGGACTCCGGAGTAAACGGTGAAAGGCGATCCGCTGGTCAATGTGGTGATATTCAAAAATTGCCAACCCTTGGTAAGTGTCTTTCCCAGAGGCCGAAGAAATCCTGCGTGGTCGAGCGGCAGCACCTGAATCAGACTCACGGTGAAGGAGTGAGTCGCATCGAAAGTCGAAGGCCCCTTCTCTGCGCCAGGATTCCAGGGATCCTGGGGCAGGGTTTGCAGCACCACTCCGGCACTGCCAATGAGGCCGCCCAGCACCGAGCTGGTGTCATCGAGAGACTTGGAATAGGTGTAGCTGGCCTGCAGCCCCAGGCCAGCCCGCGGGGAATTCTTGCTGACGCTGGTCTGCAGGGAATGATACGTCGAGTGCGATTCGGTGCTCATTATGCTTTCCGGACCAAAGCCTCCGCTTGCCCGTCCGGCCGAGTCGAACTGGGTAAAGGGAGAGAAGGCGGGATCCGCGCCGCCATAGCTGTTGGGTGAATAGACGCTGGCCAGGTGAATGCCTGCTGTCCCCACGTACGCGACGCTGAACTTCACATCGTGAAAATCATGGTCGATGCCTGCGGTGTAGCTTCCGATATAGCCGTTGCGGAAGTTCTTGGCCAGACCGACCATGGAGAGCAGCTGCACCTGGTGTCCCGGCGTGAGCGCGGTCAAATCATTCTGATATCGCTGCAAGTCCACTTGTGTGTTTGGAGGCACACGGCTGGCATCGCCGCCGGGAAACAGAAGCCCTCCGCCGCTGGTAAACGGAGGCGGAAGATTTACCGGCACCGCCACATTCTGAAATGGTAGGGGGACGTTTGGCAGGGCGCTGGCATAAAGGCTGGTCGCCAAAGGGATTGCGCCGGTCAGAAAATTGTCCTGCCACAAGTTGGGAAGAATCGTGGTAATCGCGCCGCCCGCATGCAGCACGGTGTGGCTGGTCAGCGCGTAGTCCATCGAGAGCCGTGGGCCCCATCCGTTCCAATCCTGATCATAGGGAGGCTGCGGATTGTATAGAAAAATCTGTTTCGCGCTGTGGTCCCAGTAGGGCACATCTTTTCCATCTGCTCCGATAAATTTTGGCAGCGAAGTACGATTTTCCGCCTCGTGAATCCGGCTGTTCACTTCATAGCGCAATCCGTAGTTGAGGGTCAGACGAGAACTGGCTTTCCAGGTGTCCTGGAAGTAGAAGTTGTAGGCTTCGCGGCGGACGGCGGCTTCGTCGAAGCGGTCTCCAATCGGGGTCACGTCCGCGGCGGCGATCACGTTGTACGAATAAGGTGTGGCGGTAAGCAGCCCAGTGAGAGAATCTGGCAACGGCCCTCCCACTGGAATGTCATGGGTGCCACTGGCCGATTTGATCAGGACAGGAGAATAAGCGGTTCCACCGCCGAAGCTGTAAAGGCCATTCGGATTGGTCCCGAAAATCGTGGCATCGCGGTTGAGCCGGATTTCCACGCCCCACTTGAAGGCGTGGGCGGAATGCACGTAGCTCATGTCCTGCTTGACCTGGTAGAGATTGCCAAACGACCCGAAGATCGAGCCCCCCGCCGTGTTGAAGCCTTGAAAGAGACCGTCTCCGAATTCGATCGCAGGCTGCGTGTGATTGACGGCGGGAAAGAACGGCGTGCTGCGAATGTAGCCGAAGGAAGTGTCAGAAACGAAGTGCGGAGAAATCGTCCGCAAATATCTCACGCCGGCGTTGCGCTGATGATCGAAGAACCGAACCTCAAAACTGGAATCGATTGCGGTCTGGTCGGGATTGGTCAGCGGCCCCGTAACCTGGTTCAGGCTGAAGCGCGTCAACAGCGAGGCTTTGTCGGAAATGCGGTGGTCGATGCGCACCGAAAACTGATCCGTCCGGGTGTAAATCTTGGAAGACGCCGCGTAGGTGCGATCGCCGAATGCACCCTTGGGATCGTTCGGCAAAGGATAGCGCTCCAGGATCAGGGCCACCGCGGGATTCACCGGAACCGTCAGCGTATCCCCGGGAAAAGTCAGAGTATCGATCCCCTGCCGTTCCTCCGCCGTCGGCACGGGGAAAACTTGCGTGGTTCCCAGCACCTGGCGAAAGCCTTGGTACTGGCCGAAATAGAAGGTGCGGTTGCGACCGCCGTAGATTTTTGGAAGCACAACCGGGCCGCCGTTGGTAAATCCAAACTCATTGCGCACAAAGGGAGGAATGCGCCGTTCGTCGGCCACGCTCTTGTGATCAAAATAATTCCGCGCATCGAAAGCGGCGTTGCGGATAAATTCAAAGACGCTGCCGTGGACCTGGTTCACCCCTGACTTGGTCACGACATTGGTAAAACTTGCCGCTCCGTGGCCGATCTCCGCCGCCACCACTCCCGAACTGGCCTGTACTTCCTGGATTGCATCCACGTTGAAGTTGGAAAAAGTAGCGCCGCCCAGCTCCGGATCGGTGGTGTCGAAACCGTCCAGGGCAAACACGGTGGCGGCGCCGCGTTGGCCGTTCACCGCGAATTGCTGGGTGAAGTTGGCGGCGCCATTGGCGTCTGTCATGGTCCCAGCCGCGAGCAGAAGCAGTTTGCTGAAATCGCGCGCGTTCAAAGGCAGGCTGGAAACTTCTCCGCTGGAAAGGTGCTCGCCACCGCTGGCCTGCGCGGAGGACTCCTCGCCGGATGCCACAACCCGAAGTTGCCCCGGCTGAGAGGTAAGCTGCAGCGCCGAGCCGAGCGTGGCCCCGTCTTTCACAGTAACGGGATTCGCCACGGTCCAGGTCTTCCCGGCGGTCTCTATCGAGAGTTTGTAGTCTCCGGCCACAATCGCGTTGAAAACGAACTTGCCGTTCGCCGATGTCCTGGTCGCATACTCGCGATCTCCCGATATCGCGCGCAGCCTGACGGTTGCTTCGGCAACCGGCTTTCCAGCATCATCGCGCAGCACGCCGTTCCAGGAAGCCGCCGAAAAAGCGACGGCCAGCGGGGCTGCCGCCAGAGTCGTAATGAGACACAGCCCGCGAACAAGATTGCTGAGACGGAAAAGCATCGCACGGAATTATAATTGCAATTCCTGCGGATCATGCGAAGCTTGAAGGGCACTCCTATCTTTGACTCAAAGACAAAAAACAAAAGACAATTGAAAGACACCCGACTGGATCGATCCAAATCTTCGGCTTATGATTATCG
>WNFA01003761.1_pt1 | contig 24592 bp, 29 predicted proteins | sample 5400481 | NCBI WGS metagenome assembly WNFA01 (sample SAMN13153340, study PRJNA577476) | soil metagenome | isolation source: 120 cm saprolite under Douglas fir tree site 2 hole 1 replicate 2 | place: USA:California | collected 2015-04-18 | reverse complement strand
CCGGTGTGACCGTGCTCCTGATCGAGCACGTGATGCGCGTCATCGTCGGCGTCTGCCGCCGCGCGGTCGTCCTCGACTTCGGCCACGTGCTGGCCCAGGGCGAGCCCGAGGCCGTGCTTCGTGACGAGCGGGTGATTCAGGCATACCTGGGCGAGCGGTATGCGAAGCGGCTGCGCGCCGATCCGCGCGATGGGCCGAACTGATCTCAAGCCCTGAGCCACTGCTCGAGGTACGCGGACTCACGGCCGGATTCGACGCCGGGCCGGTGTTGTTTGGGATCGACCTCGACGTCGGCCCCGGCGAGCTGATCGCCCTTGTCGGCGCGAACGGCGCGGGCAAGTCGACGCTGCTCGGTGTGCTGAGCGGCCTTGTGCGCGCCACCTCGGGGAAGATCACGCTTGCCGGCGACGATGTGACCAACGCACGCCCGGAGGTTCTCGTCCGGAAAGGGATAGCCCACGTGCCTCAGGGCAGGCGGCTGTTTGGGACGATGACGGTCGAGAAGAACCTGCGTCTCGGTGCGTTCCTGCGGCGGGATCGAGAGATCCAGAACGACCTGGAGCGGGTCCTCGATCTCTTCCCCACTCTCAAAGACAAGCAGTCGCGCGAGGCGGGAACGCTGTCAGGAGGAGAGCAGCAGATGGTCGCGATCGGGCGAGGAATGATGGCGCGGCCAAAGCTGTTGATGGTCGACGAGCTGTCGCTGGGCCTCGCTCCCAAGGTGGTCGACCACTTGATCGAGGTGGTCCAGCAGATCAACCAACAAGGCACCGCCCTGATCCTCGTCGAGCAGGATGTGCTCGTCGCGCTGGACGCGGCCAGCCGCGCCTATGTGCTCGAGAACGGGAGGGTCGCACTCAGCGGAGCCGCCGCCGAGGTGAAAGAGGATCCTGGTGTGCGCCGGGCCTACTTGGGCCTGTAACCGATGTGGTCCGTTCCTGATTTCGCCCACTAGACTGCAACCGTGAACAGCGCCGGCGACGCGTTCGGCTTCCCGTTCCGCGACCCTGGATGGCTGGGCAAGATAGTTGTCCAGGGCCTCATCCTGATCATCCCGATAATCGGCCTGATCGCAACCGCAGGCTGGATGCTCATGACGTTCGACAACATTCGAGCAGGTCGGCAAGAGCTTGCGCCCGCCGGGTTCCATCTCAGCCGGGGCATCGGCCTCTTCGGGGCGTGGTTCATCTATGCGCTGGTTCTGTCCATACCTGCCGACATCCTGGACGTGATCGGGAGCGCCATGAATGCAAACCAGTCGTTGTCTGGCGGCCCCATCACCGCGCTCGGCTCGCTCGTAGGCCTCGCCGCTCAAGTCCTGCTCTACTTCCTGTTGCCGTCGATCATCGTCATGACGTACCACCGCGGCTTCTCGGGCGGCATGGACGTGCAGGGCGTCTGGCGTCTGGCGACCAGCAACGTGAGCAACAGCGTTGTGGCCGGCCTGTTGATGTTCGCCGCAGGTATCATCGCGGCGCTCGGAATCGTGGCGTGCTGTGTCGGGGTGTTCTTCACGGGCGCCTATGCCGCGGCCGTGATGACTGGCATCGCAGGCTGGTTCGAGCGGATGCAGGCCACGCCGGCAGCGGCTCCTCCCGCCACGTAGCTCCCTATCGAACGACGATGTGCAGGTCGACCGCGGGCGCATCGTCCTGCTTGCCGATGATGACGAGGGCCGCCCCTTCAGCCGGCCCGATTGTCGTCGACGTCGAGTTGTTGAAGAAGTTCTGGTTGCCGCCGAGCCTCCCCGCGGTATAGCTGGGCAAAGCTTCGACCGCCTTGCTCTTCGCGCCGATCGACCCGGCCACGGTCACATTGCTCTGCGTGAAAGGAATTCGCACGGACACCCCGATCCCCACGCCGGCGTTGAACAGGCTCAACAGGATGCCGACCGTCAGCACGAGGAAGAATCCGCCAAAGCTGCAACCGCAGCCCCGGTTGCGATAGCGAGTCCGCCACCGCGGGCGATCGTTCCTCGTCACGTCATTCATGCGCCCTCCTAAGAGCGTCCTAGCGTCGATCCGGCGCCGTTTCCGCGAGCGCCGACGATGCGGTCGCGGCTCGGCATGTAGTCCCGAATCACCCGTGCCGCAAGGCCGGCGTTCTCGACCGCAGCAACGTACTCCTCGGTAGGAGTCAGCGCCAGCCTATGCGCTTCCGAGAAGTATTCGATGCCGGCACTCGTTCGCACGAGGTGGTGCATGTCCAGCTCGGTGATGTTGCCCTTTCGCCCGGTGAACGCAAGCCGGACGACCATCACCTCGTCGTCGTTGGCGATGTCCGGCTCGCCGCGGAAATCGTCGCGCCACACATCGGGACGAACCCAACCGTCCAGGATCAGCACTCCGCCTGGCGCTACGTGCGCCGCCAGGCGCCCGACCGTCGATCGCATCTCGGCAGGATCGGTGACGTAGCCGATGCTGCTGAAGAGGCAGATGACCGCGTCGAAGGACTTGCCTAGATCGAGCGTCCGCATGTCCGCGACATGAAGTGGCACGTCACCGAGCCGAGACTTCGCCGCCGCGAGCATCGCTGGACTCAGATCGACACCTTCGACCGTGTACCACCGGCGCAGCTCGGCCAGGTGAGCGCCGGTGCCGCAAGCCACGTCGAGGAGGGTTCGCGCGTTGGGGTTTGCCTCCTGGATGATGCCGTGCAGCTCCGCCGCCTCCGCGGGGTAGTCCTTGATTCCGGCCCCGACGTACAGAAGGTCGTAGATCTGAGCGCTCTTGTCGTACACGAAGGCATCATGCGATATCGCCGGACGTTCTTTCGGCTGGTGCCCCCGAAGCCTGGCCGAGGGCTCTCATGAACAGAGGCAGCGCAAGCCCGAGCAACGCGGCGCTTCCGACCAGCGCGGCGCGAATCGACACCCCCGAGGCGACAACGCCGATGACCGGCCCTCCTACGATCTGCCCGAGCGCATCGGCCTGCCCGTCGACCGAGAACAGCGTCGCGCGGTTGTCGGGATCCAGCGACTGGTTGAGCCACGCCCGCTGGACGGGCCCGAACGCCTGCCTCATGACATTCGCCACCCAAATGAAGGCGATCGCGACCACTAGGTTGGTGGCGAGTGCGAAGCCGACCAGCGACAACGCCCGCGTGCCCATGAAAGCGAGCAGCGACCGCGTTACGAGTTTGTGATCGCCGAGGTCGAGGCGCCGCCGGATGACCTGCGTCATGCCGATGCCGAGTAGCGCCGAGCCGCCGCTGATCAGCCCGAACCACAGCACCGGTGAGAGCCCGCCGAACCTCGGCAGCCCGATGTCCTTCAGGAAGTGGATCTGGTTCAACCGATCGACACCCTCGCTGGAAAGGCCGCCAACGATCGTGACCGCGAGGATCGTGATCAGCAGCGGCCGGGCGCGGATGGCGGCGAGCGAAGACCGAGCGCCGGCGACCATTCCGGCGAGGCTGCTCCTGTCCTGATGGGATACTGCGCGATAGCCGGCTTCGGTCATGGCCAAGAAGAGGTACACGGCCAGCAATACGAACAGCGAACCGCCGACCACGATCGGCAGGTTCAACCGGATCGAGGCCAGACCGACCCCGACAAAGATTCCAACCAGTCCAGTCGCCTGCCCGATTTGCGACGCTCGCAGAAACAGACGGCCGGCAGGCTCCTGGCCAACCTCATCGGTTATCCATGCGTCGTCGGCTCCGTCTGAGAACGTCGCTCCGGCACCCCACATGACCTGGGCGATCGCTATCGCCACGAACTGTGGAACCAGTCCCTCGAGGATGAAGCCCGCTCCCACGAGCGCGGTGCCGATAGCGACCGCCCAGCGGCGGCTGAAAGCGTCGGCGAAGAGTCCGGTCGGCACCTGAAGGACGAGGCAGGTCAGCTCGAGGACGGTGCCAACCAGGAGCAGGTGGAGTGGATCGAGATGGGCGACCTCGATCTGGTAAACGAGGTTGGTCGTCGCGAGCACGTTGAAGAAAAGCGGCCACGCCGCCTGCATCACGAGATATACGAAAGTCGGGTCTTTGGAACGGATGGACAACTGAAGGCTCTCCTCATGCCGGCCCGAGCGCACAGCAAATCAATCGGAAGAATCGGGAGGAGCTCCAGTTGGACGGCCCGGAGGCCGGGAGGCTAGAGGTCTCCCGCGACGTCGGAGACGTTCGCGGGTGCCTTCATGACGCGGAATCGTAACCGCTTTGGCGTGCCGGTGCCGTGCCGCCTCATCCCTTGCCTCGTTCCAGAATCGCGATCAGGTCGCCTGCGGAGAGGAGTCCGATTGGTGAGCCATCCTCCTCAACCACCGGCAGGTGCCTGATTCCCAGGGCCATCATCTTGACCGCCACCACAGAGACGTCCTCGTCGGCGCCCACGGTTGCCGGGTCGGCCGACATGATGACCTCAGCCGCGACCTGCTTCGGATTGACACCGTCGGCGATGGCGCGCACCAGGTCTCTCTCGGTGACGATGCCGACCAGCCGGTCCCCCGACATGACCGCAACCGAGTCGGCGTCTTTCAGTCGCATCAACCTTGCCACCTCTGCCAGGCTGGTCTGCGGATCGACTGACTGCAGGGATCCTGGCGGGAGATCTCTGACTTTCACCTCACTCAACCTCGTACTTGACTGGGACCATGCGCTGCGAGCTCTTTGGGGGACGGTTGTAGCTGCGCTTTTGTCGGGTCGGAAGCTTGATGTCCTCGTGCGGCACCTCTTCGTAAGGAATGAGACCCAGAAAGTGAGTGATGAGGTTCAGATGCGCCGCACGCTTGTTGTCTGTCTCGACGACATGCCAGGGCGCTTCTTTGATGTCGCAGTAGGCGAACATCGTGTCCTTCGCCTCCGAGTAGTCGACCCATTTCGCGCGGGCCTGTAGATCCATCGGGCTCAGCTTCCACCTTTTGCTCGGGTCATCAATCCGAGCCTTGAATCGCCGCTCCTGCTCCTCATCGCTGACCGACAGCCAGTATTTGATCAGGATGATCCCCGAGCGCACGAGCATTCGCTCGAACTGGGGGCATGTACGCATGAACTCCTCGTATTCGGCATCGGTGCAGAAGCCCATGACTCGCTCCACACCCGCTCGGTTGTACCAGCTCCTGTCAAACAGGACCATCTCGCCCGCCGACGGCAGGTGGGTGATGTAGCGCTGGAAGTACCACTGGGTCCGTTCTCGCTCCGTTGGAGCTGGAAGAGCCACCACGCGGCAGTAACGAGGGTTCAGCAGCGCCATGATCCGCTTGATCACGCCACCCTTGCCGGCGGTGTCCCTTCCTTCGAATATGACCACCACCCGTAGGTTGCGATGCCGGATCCACTCTTCGAGCTGCACCAGCTCGACCTGGAGGCGCCTGAGCTCCTTCAAGTACTCCTTGCGCGCGATCGTGACGGGCCCCGACGACCTCTTGTGCTTGTGCTTCTTCGCGGTCGCCATTTAACGGCAGCACTGTAGCAACCGGGGGCGGCTGGTTGGTTAGGGACCCTCCAGGTCCGTGCTGCACTGGGTCTTTTGCGCCTGGTCCACGGCACGGGCGTCGGCATCCATCGCTTGAGCCTGCCGTGCGAACTGATACGCCCCACTCACAACCTCGCCGCGTTGATTGTCTTTGTAACCTTTCAGCGCGAGCTGGAGGGCGACCTCCATATTGACAAGGTCGGTTCGAAGATTCTTCACGGGCGCCGAAATGCAGAGAGGGATTGTCGCGTGATCGATCACGGACAGAACCTTCTTGAGCTCTGGGTCAGTGCTGGTCATCGCGTCGAAGCAGCTGTTGGACAAGTTTCCATTGCAGGTCTTCATCCCCGGCAGCGTCTCGGTGAGTCCTGCCATCGCAGGCGCGAGTGACCCATTCACGAAACGATCGGCCCGGCCGAATTCTGAGCGCGTGCGATCCACCGTCGGCGATGGTTTGGGTGAGGGAAGTGAGGTGGCGACGGATCCGGAACCGGGCCAAGCCAGCATCTGAAAAACGTTGAATGAGTTCAGAAGCACGACCGCCATCACGACGGCCACGAGGCCGGCACCGACGTACAGGTAGGTGGTCTTTCCAGACCGTGTGGGTTGCTGCCAAAGGGGTATCAGCGGTTCGTCGACCGTGTACCCGTAGTCCACCTCAGACGCTGGCGCTATGACCTGGACCGGCGCCTGGACTGTTGTCTGCATTTGGGCTTGCGCCGTCACCGGCTGGGCCGGCTCGGCGACGGGGTCAGCAGGGTCTACCTGGATTGAATTCCATGCTGCGAAGACGCCTTTGTGAACCGGCTGAGCAGGGTCGGCAATTGGCTGCCACTGGCTGCCGTCCCAGACGTACCTGCCGTCGGGCGACAGCTGAGGCGGCTGCAGCGGTGGAGCCGGGTCAACGCTCACGAAGCGTCAGCCTAGCCTTCGTATTCGCGCTCGCTTCCACGTTAGACCGTTAAGAGTTGTGAAGACGCCCGTCCAGAGGAGGCCCGACTTACGCGGCGCGGTCGACCGTCACCTCGATCAGGGGGCTCTGACTGACCATCGTTTCGAGATCTCTTCGACGCCAGGCTTTGGCGATCGCCGGCAGGATCTGACGCCGCTCCACCTCGTCGTCGATGATGCGCGCCTTGGCGGGGAGGTCGGCCCGTACCGCCCCTTTCAGGTGGACCGTGAGCTCCGGCCGGGCCTCGAGGTTTGCAAGCCAGTCGCGCCGCCTGGGCGACGGGATGCCGCTGATATAGATCTTGCCGTCGATGTTGTGAAAGACGATCTCGATCCGCCGAGGCCTACCACTACGCCGCCCAATGGTCGTGATGTCGATGACCCCGCCCCGGGCCAGCGCACCTCGCACCTTCTCATCCAGTTTCGCCTGGTGGTTGTTGATTGCCATGACGAGTAGAACCTCACCACGGCGCCGGCCAATCCATGTGGGGTCGCTCAGCTCAATTTGGACACCAGTAACGCGACGTACGCATCCGTCGCCTCGCGCTGCGCAGGGGTCTTCGCCCACCGGGCATCCAGCGTGAGCGCCTCCCAGAACGGGTTTGGCTCCTCGCCGGTCACCTCCTGGTACAGGCCCGCGAAGCGCTCGGCCACGTCAAATCCAAAATCGGTCAGAAGGTTGTGCCGGAAGTGGCCAAAATCGAGCTCGACCGGCCCGATCGAGGCGTTCACCCAATCGACCACGCCTGTCGGCCTGCCGCGCGACCAGAGCACGTTGTAGTGCTGAAAGTCACGGTGGACGAAACGCGGCGCGTAATCAGGCCATGGGCGGCGAACGATTTCGATGAGCTTCTCCCAATCCTTCGGATTGCGCGACCACTCCGGTGGCTGCGCTTCGCGTAGGTCGTCCCACAGCTCCCACGCCTGAACATTCCCCACGCCGGGGTCGATCGCGTGGATCGGCGGCAACACCTCGGCCATTCGGCGCAGCCAGAGTTCGAGGTCGCGCGGCTTGAGCTCGAGGTGGCCCCCGAGGCGGGTCATGAGCACCGCGGGCACATCGCATTCGGCACCATCGCCGTCGACCGCGACCAACCGCGGAGCCGCGATGCGCGCACTCTCCACCAACTGCAGGTTGCGCGCCTCCCTCTCGGCTAGGTCAGGCTCTTCCTCGAGCCAGCGGAAATTGAGATGACGGCGCAGCGCGAGCTTAACCACCGAACCGCTCGCCAGCCCGACGTCGACCGCATGCATCGAGGATGAGGTGCCTCCACCGAGAGGCCGGACGCGAATCACCTCCGATCCTGGGCCAACGGACTTCTCGACCCATCGCTTGGCGCGCGGGGTCGGGGGGAGAAAGTACCTTCCCGGCCAGCTCACATTTCGATTACTGGCGGCAGTTCCAATGGCCCGCGACCTGCAGCCCGGCCTTGCCGGTCGTGGCGTTGGTCAGCATTGCATCAACCGTCCCGGACTGCTGATTGCGATCAAGGGTGAATGTCACCTTGTCGCCGCTGCGGGTCTGCCAGACGTTGGTCGCGTCCGGGCTGTGAACCTCGACTGTGATGCTCGAATTCGTGTAAGTGCCCGGGCCACGGAAGTTCTTGATCTGGAACACGACACCCCATGGCTGGCCGCTCGAATCCACTGTTCCATAGAAGACGTCGGCCCAGGTTTCGCCGTTGTGTGTCCTTCCACCGGTGCACTGGCTGCGCTGATCGCCGATGTCGGGCACGATCGCTGACATGTGCCCTGCGATATCGCCGGTGAAGGCGAGATCCTCGACCCAGTTCCCCTGCGCCACGACCGGCGTCGGTGACGCCGGAGGCTTGGCTGATGTCTGGTTGCAGGCGGCCAAAACGATGAGGGCGACGATGCCCGCTGCCCGGAGCATGTGGTCGAATGTTAACCATGGAGGCCGGGCCGGAGCAGATGACCCACGCGATGCGATCTCTGGAAGCAGCATTCCTGATCGGGGTCGAAGGCGTCACTGAGATCTGGCTGGTACGTCATGCCGATTGCTACGAGGACATGTCAGACGGCGCCGATCCGCCTCTGAGCCCAATCGGCCGCAAGCAGGCCGAAGCGCTCGCGAAACGCGTGCGGGCGCTCAAACCGGCAGCCGTTTACTCCAGTCCTTATCTCAGGGCGCTCGAGACCGCGCGAGCGATCACCGACAACGTGAGGGTAGATGCGCGGCTCATAGAGATGGAGATGGAGCTCGGCGATGCCGGTGAGCTCGAGTTCAAGGAGCTGCCCGCCAGCGTCATCGAGCGCATGAGCGCCGCCATCGACGAAATCGCGCACGCACATCCGAGTGAGCGCGTCATCGTCGTCGGCCACGGCGCCGCCATGATCATGTTCCTCACACATGTGCTCCGGCTCGATCCCGGCCAGCTGCGCTTCCTCCCCTACTTCACGTCCGTCAACGTGGTTAGGGTGCTGGGCGACAGGCAGATGGTCGGCGTGATGGGCGACACCGCGCACCTCGAGTGAGCAATCGCATCCGCGACGACCTCGAGGCGCAATGTCGCGAGCGGTTCGGCCGGCCGCATTTGCGTGTGACCTCGGTCGATCCGATCCCAGAAGGCCATTCGGGCTTTACGTATTTCGTAACGATCGAAGACGGAGACGGACCCTCTCGTTACGTCCTGAGGCTTCCACCTCCTGGCGCACGCATCGCAGGCCCCGCCGATGTCATCCGCCAGGGACACATCATGGCGGCGCTGCACGCTTCGGGCCTCCCGGCGCCGGCGATTCCCATCATTTCCGCCGAACCGGCAGTGGACGGGCGTCCTTATGTACTGATGGAAGCGGTCGAAGGCTCGCGCATCGAAAAGGCCGGCATAGAGCAGCGCCCGCTCGACATATCGGCGTCGGCGGTGGAGGTCCTGAAGCGACTCCAGGCCTTGCCGCTGATGCTCACCGGCATCGGCGACGAGGAACCGGTGACGCTGCAGGCGGAGATGATGCGCTGGGCGTGGCTCATGCAGCGCGCGCCCGAAGAGCTGACCACGCGCGCCAGCGAGCTGGGCGGCCTCCTTGCGCGTCATGTGCCGTCGGAACGCCCGCCCACTCTCGTCCACGGCGACTATCACTACGGGAACATGCTGTTCCACGGCTACCAGGTCGTCGCGGTGCTGGACTGGGAGATCGCCGAGATCGGCCAGCCGCTGCTGGACCTCGGCTGCCTATGCATCGTCTCCGTGCGCCGCCAGTACCAGGGCGCGCCGAACCCGGGCGGTGCGATCGATGTCGCCGTGGAGGACCTGTATCGCCTCTACGGCGCCGATGCCGCCGAGATGAGGTGGTACCTTGCGCTCAGCCTCTACAAGTACGCGTCGATCTTCGGCTACAACCTAATGCTGCACCGCCGCGGCAAGCGGCCAGATCCCATGTACGAAGGCTTGACGGATACGATCACGGGCATGATCGGCGAGGGCATAGCCGCGTTCGACCGCGGCAACTAGGAGACGAGTCATTGGGGTGGGACTTCTCGACCGAACCGGAATTCGAAAAGAAGCTCGCGTGGATGCGCGAATTCGTTCGCGACGAGGTGTACCCGCTCGAGGTCCTGGGCACCGACGAGGCCGGCTTCATGCGCGCGATCCGGCCGCTGCAGGCGGAGGTGAAGAGACAGAAGCTCTGGGCTACTCACCTGCCTCCCGAATTGGGCGGCCAGGGCTACGGCCAGGTAAAGCTCGGCCTGATGCACGAGATCGAGGGCGCCACCGTCTGGGCGCCAACCGTGTTCGGCAACCAGGCGCCCGACTCAGGCAACTCCGAGGTCCTCGCCCACTTCGGCACGGAAGCGCAGAAGAAGCGCTGGCTCCAGCCTCTGCTCGACGGCCAGATCCGTTCCGCGTTCTCGATGACCGAGCCCAACACCGCCGGCTCAGACCCGACGCTGCTCTCCACCACCGCAGTGCTAGACGGCGATGAGTGGGTGATCAACGGACACAAGTGGTTCACCTCGAACGGCATGATCGCCGACTTCCTGATCGCGATGGTCGTCACCGAGCCGCAAGCCGATGCGTACGAGCGCTCGTCGATGATCATCGTGCCCGGCGATGCGCCCGGGTTGAAGAAGCTGCGCAACATCCCGACCATGGCAGGCGAGCACGAGCGGTTCGGCTACGGTCACGCGGAGGTCCTCTACGAGGACGTGCGCGTGCCCAAGGACAACCTGGTCGGAGAACGCGGCCAGGGTTTCCTCATCGCGCAGGCGCGGCTTGGGCCAGGCCGGATTCACCACTGCATGCGCTGGCTGGGCCAAGCGCGCCGCGCATTCGACATGCTGTGCGAGCGCTCCTTGCAGCGAGAGGCGTTCGGCAAGAAGCTCGCGGGCCACGAAACCGTCCAGAACTGGATCGCCGATTCGGCCGCCGAGATGCAGGCCGCGCGCCTGATGACGCTGCATGCGGCATGGGTCATCGACACGCAGGGCGCGGCTGCTGCGCGCAAGGAGATCTCCCTGATCAAGTTCTTCGGCGCAAAAGTGCTGCACGACGTGATCGACCGTGCGATTCAGGTCCACGGATCGCTCGGGTATTCATCAGACATGCCGCTGGAGGAGATGTATCGACATGCGCGCGCGGCGCGCATGTACGACGGACCTGACGAGGTCCACCGCGTCTCGGTGGCGCGTCAGATCCTGGCCGGCTACCAGCCGCCCAAGGGCATGTGGCCCCGCGAGCACGTTCCGACACGCAGGGCGGCCGCGCAGCGCAAGTTCGCCGCGCTGCTGGAAGCCGCCGTCACCGATGCCTGAGGAGCTTCCCGATTACGCGGTCCGCAACCGCGCGGTCTGGACCATATCCAACGCCAACTACACGGCCCAGAGCGCGCGCGAATCATGGGCGCAAGAACACATCAGGTGGGGCGTGTGGAAGGTACCCGAGGCGGACGTCCAGGTGTTGCCGGACGTGGGCGGCCTCGACGTCATCGAGCTAGGATGCGGCACCGCCTACTGGGGCGCGTGGCTCAAGAAGTTGGGTGCACGCCGCGTGGTCGGCGTCGACATCACGCCCGCGCAGCTTGACACCGCCCGTGAGATGGACCGCGAATTCGGCCTGGGGCTCGAGTTCATCGAGGCCAACGCCGAGGACGTGCCGCTGCCGGACGCCACGTTCGACCTCGCTTTTTCGGAGTACGGCGCATCGATCTGGTGCGACCCGTACCGGTGGATCCCCGAAGCCGCGCGCCTGCTGCGTCCGGGCGGCGAGCTGGTCTTCATGCGCAACAGCACCCTCCAGGTGCTGTGCTCACCTCCCGATGACGTCGTTGGCGAGCACCTGCTGCGTCCGCAGAAGGGCATGCGCCGCTTCGACTGGACCGACGACGAGGTAGGGCCCTCGACGGATTTCCACATCAGCGCATCCGAGCTGTTCCAGCTCCTGAGCAAGACCGGCTTCGAGGTGGTGGATTTCCGCGAGCTGTTCGCCCCCGACGACGCCGTCGACCATCCCTATTACAAGTGGGTGCCGGCGGAGTGGGCGAAGCGATGGCCGGCCGAGGAGATCTGGCGCGCGCGAAAGCGTTAGCGTCGTCGGAACATTTTCAGGGGCGGGATTCGGCCAGATGTAGGCGATCCCAGTCCGAGTACGGCCCGTTGACGTGGATGATCCGCTTCAACCCCGCCTGCTCCAGCAGGCTCGCCGCGATCCCGGCCCGATAGCCGGAGGCGCAGTGGACCGCGACAGGCGCCTCGGTCGGAATTTCCCCGGCCCGGTATAGGACGTCAGGGACGTACAGGTGAACCGCGCCCGGGACATGGCCGGCCGCCCACTCGTGCTCATCCCGCGTGTCGACCACGGTCATCGGCTCCGCGCTGAGGATCCATTCCGCCATGTCCTCGACGTCTTTCGTTTCGAAGGTCGAAGCGGCGCGACCGCTCGACTGCCACGCGTCCATGCCACCGTCGAGGGCCCCCGCGATGGTGTCGAACCCGATGCGGTACAGCTGCCGCTGCGCTTCGCCATGCTGCGCGTCGGTGCCGCCGGCGAGCACGATCGGCCGCCCGCGCGGGATCAACCATCCCACCCACGCGCTGAAAGGGCCGTCCAGCCCGATGCTGTAGCTGCCGGGAATGTGCCCGCCGTCGTAATCGCGCCCGCGGCGAATGTCGACCACCGCCGCGCCTTCGGCAATCAGCCGCTCAACGTCTGACGAGCTCAGCTTCTCCGGCGGCGCAGGCTTGCTGCTGGTTGAGGGCTCGGGCGAGGAACGGCATCACCTCGGTGGTCATAAAGAACGGATTCGTCGATCGCTCATGGCCGAGCGTTGTTTCGTGCCCGCTTCGACCTCCGGTTCCGCAGAACGAACCGCTCCCGTGCGTCGGAAAGATCGCGAGGTCGTCCGGCAGGCCGCGCAGCCTCACCTGCAGCGTGCGAAGCGCCTCGAGCGCCAGATGAACCGCGAGGTGAGGTCCGAACAGGTCCGTGCGAGCGATGGCTCCGACCATGACGGCCCCGCCCGAAAACAAAGCGCGTGGGCGTCCATCCTCGAAGAGCAGGTAGCTCTTGTGGTCCGGCGTATGGCCTGGGGTCTCGATTGCGCGAAGTGAAACATTGCCCAGCACGAAGTCCTGGCCGAGAGTGAGCTCGCTAATGTCGGCGCCGGTCAGCGCGGCGAGCTCGCGGCCGCCCGAAATGAAGTCGTTGTGCAGGTGGGTGTCCAGCGCGCGCACCACACGCAGCCCGTGGTCGTCCGCATACGAGAGGTAGCGGTCAATGTCACGGAACGGGTCAACAACAGCCGCTACGCCGGCGTCCGCATCAGCGATGAGGAAGCTGGCGTTTCCTAGCTCGCGAGCGGCAAACGGCTGCACGGTGAACATACGAACAGAACCCTACGAGGCATCTATCCGAACGAAATTGGCGCGGTGGTTAGCAGCACCCAGATTGCCACGGCGGTGACCACGACCGCGCCGCCGTAGAAGACCACCTGCGCCGTCAGCCCTCTGGCCGCCGGCACGCCAAGGTCGACGAGCAGGAACCGCAGCCGGTGTGCGAAGTGGAAGAACGAGAAGGAGATCAGCACGAGCAAGTAGAGCTTGACGATCGGGTTTCCGAGCACATTGACCCAGGTGTCGTAGTGGCGGTCTACCAGCAGCACGACGCCCAGCGGCCCCAGGATGCCCTGGACGAGGATGTGCACCGGGAGCAGGAGCGCGGAGATCACGCCCCCGTTCGCGAACATGAACCACCAGAACAGATGGCCAATTGCCGGCTTCCGCTTGTCGACGATGTCGCGGCTCATCGCGCGAACCCGATCAGAACAGCGGCCACCACAATCGACGCCACGAGCCACAGACCGAACATCGCAGCGACAATCACTCGCGAAGGAATGGGCTTGCCCACCAGCTTGAGGTTGATGATCACGCCTGCCAGGCTGAGGAACGTGTAGCTGTGGTACAGCGCGAAGCCCAGGACGATAAGGCTGAAAACGATGAAAGCCGCCGACGACGGCGGGTAGTAACCCTTCGTCCCGTTCGCAGCGCGGCGGATCTCGAACAGCAACCAGATCAGCCAAAGCGCGAGAGGCACCGAGGTGAACTCGCGGACGATGTAGAGGAGATAGTGTCGCTGGCGCAGCCACCATCCGCGCGGCATCGCGGGTCTGTAGACGCGGGGGGCCGAGCCGGTGGAGTCCTTCGCGTCGGCGTCCTCGGGTGGCGCCTTCACCACGTTATTCTTCGCGGTTTCCGTAAGGCAGCACGAATCGCATAGTTGTGTCGAGCTTGGTCTGCTGGATGGCCTTGGCCGGATCGACGCCCTTCGGGCACACCACCGAGCACTCACCCACGAAGCTGCACTCCCAGACGCCCTCGGCGTTTGCGAGCACCGGCAGCCGCTCCTTGGTGCCTTCGTCGCGCGAGTCGAGGTTGTACCGGCGCGCGAGGGCCGTCGCCGCCGGGCCGAGAAACTCGTTGTTCAGGCCATACACGGGGCAGGCCGCGTAGCACAGCATGCAGTTGATGCATTCGCTGAACTGGCGGAACTCATCGATCTGATCCATCGTCTGGCGGTGCTCGCCGGCCCCCAGCGGAAACTCCTGCTTGCGGATGATCCACGGCTTGATGGACTTCAGCTTGTCCATGAAGCCCTCCATGTCGATGACGAGGTCGCGGACGATCGGGAAGTTGCTCAGCGGCTCGACGGTGATCGACCGCGGCCAGTAATCGCGAAGGAAGGCGTTGCAGGTGAGCTTCGGTATTCCGTTGACCATCATCCCGCAGCTCCCGCAGATGCCCATCCGGCACGACCATCGATAGCTGAGGCTCCCGTCGACGTGCGCCTTGATGTGGTTGAGCGCGTCGAGGACCACCATGCTCTCGTCCGCGAACGGAATGTCGTACGACTGCAGGCGCGGCCCCTTGTCTTTGGCGGGATCGAAGCGCGTCGTCCGAATGGTGATCCGCTTTTCGGCCATCAGTAAGTCCTCGCCTGTGGTTTGAAGTTGGTGATGCGCACGTCGCGGTATTCCAGCCTGGGGGCGACGCCGTCGCTTCGATATGCGAGCGTGTGGTTGAGCCATTTGGCATCGTCGCGTTCGGGAAAATCACGGCGGGCATGGGCGCCGCGCGATTCCTCGCGTGCGAGTGCGGAGTACGCGATCGTCTCGGAGACCTCGAGCATGAAGTCAAGCTCCAACGCGGCGGTCAACTCGTTGTCGAGGAACGAAGCCTCGATCCGTTTGGTCTCATCGGCAACGAGTGCGGCGACCGGGTTCGCGCCGACCGGTCGCGCCGCGCTCGCGTGCTCCGCTGCCGCGCGGCCTGCGGCGGCGCCGAACACCAGGCATTCGGAGAGCGAGTTGGAGCCGAGCCGGTTGCCTCCGTTGAGTCCAACGTTGGCGCACTCGCCAGCCGCGTACAGACCGGCCATCGGCGTGACGCCCGAGATATCGGCGTCGACGCCACCCATCATGTAGTGCTGGACCGGCCGCACCGGGATCGGGTCTTTGACGATGTCGATGCCAACGAACTCGCGACCGAGCTCCCGCATGAACGGCAGCTTTTGATCGATGACCTCTTCGCCAAGATGCCGGACGTCGAGGTGCATGTATTTGCCGTGGGGTCCGTCGAATCCGCGGCCCTCTTCGAACTCGGTCACCATCGCGCGAGAGATGATGTCGCGCGGTCCGAGCTCCATCTTGTTGGGCACATAGCGCTTGAGGAAGCGCTCGCCATCCTTGTTGATGAGGTAACCGCCCTCGCCGCGCACGGCCTCCGTGATGAGAATGCCGGTGAACGGAAGCCCGGTGGGATGGAACTGCACCATCTCCATGTCCTTCAGCCCGACACCCGCGCGATAGGCGAGCGACATTCCATCGCCGGTGCAGATGTTGCCGTTGGTGGTGAACGCGTAGACGCGGCCGAGCCCGCCGGTGGCGAGGATCACGGCCTTCGCCGTGATCGCCTGGAATTGGCCGCTTCGCATGTCGATCGCGACCACGCCGACGCAGCGCGAATCCTCGACCAGCAGCTTGGTGGCGAAGGCCTCGTCGTGGCGGTGGATCTGGTCGAATTTAAGGGACGTCTGGAAGGCAGTGTGCAGCATGTGGAAGCCGGTCTTGTCAGCCGCGAAGCATGTGCGCCAAGTCGTCATGCCGCCAAACGGGCGAGCCGAAATCTTGCCGTCCGGGTCGCGGCTCCAAGGGCAGCCCCAGTGCTCCATCTGGATGATTTCGATCGGCGCCTCGCGCACGAAGGCTTCGACCACATCCTGATCGGCGAGGTAGTCGGAGCCCTTGATGGTGTCGAAGGCATGGTTCTCGTAGCTGTCCTCGGGGCGCAGGACGGCCGCGGATCCGCCCTCGGCGGAAACGGTGTGGCTGCGCATCGGGTAGACCTTGGAGACCATCGCGATCCTGAGGCGGGGGTTGACGTCCACCGCCGCTATCGCCGCCCTGATGCCGGCCAGCCCCCCGCCGACCACCAGGACGTCGTAGCTCTCAAACTGCATGCCGAAACTCCATGTTATTCGGTCCCCAGACTCGACCTTGACCAACGCGCCCTTCTGGCCGCGGCCGCCGGAGCGCTATCCGGGCAGCCTGCCGGAGCGTGCGGATGTGCTCGTGATCGGCGGCGGCATCACGGGAGTGAGCGTCCTGCATCACCTTCGAGCTCGTGGCCTCGAATGCGTGCTGGTCGAGCGCGGTCATATCGCGGCCGGCGCGAGCGGTCGCAACGCCGGATTCCTTCTCGCCGGCATAGCCGACAACTACGCCGCGGCGGTGCGCACTTTTGGCCGTGCCCGCGCGCGCGAGATCTGGCTGCTCACCCTCGAGAACCACGCGAGGATGATCGAGTCGGTGGCGGGCCAGCCGGTCGGCTATCGCCGTTTGGGGAGCGCGACCCTCGCATCCGGAGAAGGGGAGTTGGCACAGCTTGTCGAATCAGCGCAGCTGTTGAGCGAAGACGGGTTCGACGTAACTTGGGATGGCCGCCGACTGGTCAATCCGCTGGATGGAGAGGTCAATCCCGCGGCGCTGGTGGGAGCTCTCGCGCGGCAAGCGCCGGCGGGGTCGATACGCGAAGGCGTCAACGTGACCGCGATCTCGGCGGGCTCATCCGATGTCTTGGTGCACGCCGACGGGGATATATGTCGCGCCGGCTGCGTGATCCTCGCCACCAACGCGTACACTCCGCAGCTGCTTGCGCAAGTAGCGATCCAACCCCGGCGCGCGCAGATGCTTGCGAGCGCTCCCGACGCCGCACACCTGTGCGACCTCCCTACCTATTCGCACTTCGGCTACCGCTACTGGAGGCAGCTGGCAAGGGGCGAGGTTTTGATCGGCGGCTGGCGCGACACCGATTACGAGGTCGAGGTCGGCTACGACGAGCGGCCCACCGCTGCCATACAGGCGCACCTCGATGCGCAGCTGAAGCGCATGGGCGCTAAGGACGAGGTCACTCATCGCTGGGCCGGCACGATGGGCTTCACCGAGTCGGGGCTGCCGCTCATCGGGCCGATCGACGATATGCCAAATGTCTACATCTGCGCGGGGTTCAACGGGCACGGTATGGGCTTTGCCTTCGTCAGCGCAAAGCAGCTGGTCGATACCTTGTAGGCGATTACGCCCCTCTCCCCGACCCTCTCCCTGAGAGGGAGAGGGAGCTCTCCGGCAGCGAGCGCCCGAGAAAATCGATCCAGTTGCCGCCCATGATCCCCTCGACCTGGGCGCCGCTGAAATGGCGCCGCAGAAGAGCCGGCAGCTCCTTCAACCTGGCGAGGTCGTCGAGAGGCGCGTAACGGGAATCGAAACCGCCGTCGAGGTCGGTGCCCAGACCGACGTGTTCGGGACCGCCGGCTGCTCGCGCGAGGTGGGCCACATGGCGGACGACATCGGCGAGGGTCGCACGACCTGTCTTCCGGAGATGGTGCTGGTAGAAGCTCACGCCGAGCATGCCGCCCCGACGAGCAACCTCCGATGCGGTTTCGTCAGTTATCTGACGGTCGCCGGGCACTATGGCCCGGGCGTTGCTGTGCGAGCACATGATCGGGCCCCGCCACAATTCGAACGCGTCCGCCACCGCCTTGTCGGCCATGTGGCTCAGATCGAGGATCACGTGCTTGCGCCTCATGGCCTTCAACAGCTGGACGCCCAGTTCTGTAATCCCGCCCGCGGCGCCCGTGCCGCCGCTGTAGCGCGTGCGCCCCCACGCAAGGCCGATGATGCGCACCCCCATATCGGTCCACGCGCCGAGCTGGCTCGGGGTTTCGATCGGGTCGGCGCCTTCCATCAACATCACCGCCGCGATCGGTCCCTTCCTCCAGCCCCGGACATAGGCCGCCAGATCGCGTGAGTCGCGGATCAGGTGCAGGTCGCACGTGCGGTAGTAGTTGACCTCCGCGACGGCCATGATGTGCGCCTCGTGCGCGTTCTCGTAGACAAAGCGCGTGCGCATCGCGCGCCGCGCGCGCGCCGGAGCCGTATAGAGCGTTGCGAAAACCAGGCCGACCCCGGCGCTGGTGAGGGATGACCGGCTGATCAAATAACGCGGCGCGGGCAGGCCCAGAAATCCGCGGCCGCCTCCGATCGCATTCCAGCCGATGTCGAGGTGCGCGTCGACGATCATCGCGCGGCCACCAGCACGGCGCGGCCCGCCGCCTCGACCGGGGCCGCCCCTTCGACGAAGGCAACGCCGAACGCGGCAAACAACGCCTGGAGGATAACTTGACCTGAATCCCTGCATAAGGGAATAATGAAGCGCTTCACTATGTATGAGAACACGATGAATACCCCCACCAAACCCAGACTGCCTCGCGAGCTGGGAGCCGGACACGAGCTGGCCCGCGACGATGACGGGCGGCTCTACAGCGTCCGGATGCGAGGGCTCTTCGAGCCCCTTCCCGTCGACATGAGCGCCGTGGAGGCTCTGGCCGCCCTGAAGATTGCGGGCCGCATGTTGAGCCTGATGCATGAGCGCTGGGCGGAGAAGCATGGTCTCACCGAAGGCCGGATGGGAGTGCTGTTCCGCCTCTACCGATGCGGCGACACCCCGCTGGGAGACCTCGCCGACGACCTCGAATCAAGCCCGCGCAACATCACCGGCCTCGTCGATCACCTCGAGCGGGACGGCCTGGTGGAGCGGGTTCCCGACCCCGAGGACCGCCGGTCTGTCCGCGCACGGTTGACTGAGGCCGGACGGGTCCGGATCGAGGCGATCTGGCAGGAGGGCCTGCCGCACCAGTTCGAGGTGGTGGAGGGATTCAGCAAGGACGACCTGGCGCAGCTTCGACACCTGTGCCTGAAGCTGGTGGAGAGCGCCAGAAAGGAGCTGGGGAAGTGATCACTCAAGGACTCTCTCGCAACCGCGTGATACTGGCGACGGCGGGCACGATGCTCGCGCTGCTGCTGGCCGCTCTTGACCAGACGATCGTCGGCACCGCCATCCCCCGCATCGTGGCCGACCTCAACGGGCTCGACCGCCTGGCTTGGGTCACGACCGCCTACCTGGTCACTTCGACAACGATGACCCCGATCGCGGGCAAGCTCGGTGACCTGTTCGGCCGCAAGCCGTTCCTGCTCGCCGGGATGATCGGCTTCGTCGGCGCGTCGGCGCTGTGCGGGCTGTCGCAGGACATGACCCAGCTCATCGTGTTCCGCGGCATCCAGGGCATCTTCGGCGGCGTGCTGTTCGCGACCGTCTTCACCGTGATCGGCGACCTCTTCCCGCCCGAGAGTCGGGGTCGCGTGCAGGGGCTGTTCGGCGGCGTGTTCGGCCTGAGCTCGATCGTCGGCCCGACCGCCGGCGGGTTCATCACCGACCACTGGAGCTGGCGCTGGGTATTCGAGGTGAACATCCCGGTCGGCATCATCGCCGTGCTCGTCGTCGTCGCGGGCCTGCCCTATGTCCGCTCGAAAGCATCGTGGCGTGACATCGACTTCTGGGGAGCGATAACGTTGGCCGCCGGCGTTGTGCCCCTGCTCATCGCACTCACAATCACCCGCGACCACGCGTGGACCTCGCCCGAGGTGATGGGCCTGCTCGCCTTTGCGGCGGTCATGCTCGCGGCGTTCGTCTTGGTCGAGTCGCGCGTCGAGCACCCGATCGTTCCACTGCAGCTGTTCAAGAACACGACCTTCAGCGTCTCGATGATCGTGGGTTTCCTCACGGCGTTCGGCATGTTCGGCTCGATCCTGTTCACACCGCTCGTCTTCCAGGGTGTGCTCGGCATCAGCGCGACCAACTCAGGCGCGCTCATCACGCCGATGATGTTTGGCCTGCTCGCCGCGAGCACGCTGACCGGTTTCCTGATGCGCCGGATCAAGTACTACCGCTTCCTCGGCACCATCGGGGTCGCGGTGATGATCGGCGGCATGTACCTGCTCGCCCAGATCACTCCTTCGATGCCGGAATGGCGCGTCGTGGCGGCTTTGATCGTTGTCGGTCTGGGCATCGGCACCACTTTTCCCCTGTACTTGACCGCCGTCCAGGTCGCCCTTCCCCGCGAGTACCTGGGCGTGGCCTCGAGCCAGATCCAGTTCTGGCGCAACCTGGGCGGTACCGTCGGCAGCGCGATCCTCGGCGCTGTGCTCGCCAACCGGCTGCCAGGCTATCTCGGCACCAGGATCGCCGACCTTCACCTCCCGGCCCAGGCGGTCCAACACCTCCCGACGGGGGGCGCCAACGCAATCCTGCAACCCGGGGCGCTGGCGCAGCTGCCGCCGGCGGTGGCGAACGCGATCCGGCTTGCGTTGTCAGACACCCTGCACGACATCTACCTCTTTGCAGGGCTGATCCTGATCGCCGCACTGGTGGCGACCGTCTTCCTGAAGGAGGTTCCGCTCACGTCCGCTCCGAGCAGTACGGGCTTCGGCGAGCCGGTGCCCGAAGATGACGCAGCCGAGGCGCGCGAACGGGTTCCCGCCTAGCCGGAAAAGCGCGATCTCCAATTTGGCGGCAGGCGCGTTAAAATCGCCCCCGCAACGCTAGAGGGGGTAGACCGGTCACCTTCGTCCGGGCCTCTGAGCGACTTTATGGGGAGGCCAGACGGTGAGTTTCTCGGACAGGACGTTGCAGTGCCGTGACTGTGGGCGCGATTTCATCTTCACGGCCGGGGAGCAGGAGTTCTATCAGTCGCGGGGGCTTCAGAACGAGCCCCGCCGGTGTCCCGAATGCCGGGCGGCTCGCCGCTCGTCGGAAGGCAACGGCCGAACGCGGGTGATGCACGATGTGATCTGCTCGAACTGCGGCAAGCAGACCCAGGTGCCGTTCGTGCCCACAGGGGCCCGGCCGGTCTACTGCCTGGACTGCTTCCAGACGGTCGGACGCCGCTAAGCGCGTCTCAACCAAGGTCGACTTCTGCGGCCGGGGTTTATCCCGGCCGCAACTTTTTGATGGACGATTGACGCGCGTTGATTGAGCCGACGCTGGCCGACGTTCTCGCTGCGGCGACGCGCATTCGGCCGCACCTCGCCCCCACCCCATTTCGTCGCTCACCCGCTCTCAGCGACATGCTTGGCGCGGCGATCTTCCTCAAGCACGAGTTCCATCTCCCGACAGGCGCCTTCAAGGTGCGAGGCGGCGTCAACCTGATATCCCAGCTAAGCCCGCAGGACCGCCAAGCGGGCGTCATCGCCGCGTCGACGGGTAACCATGGCCAGTCGGTCGCGTACGCGGCAAAGCTGTTCGCAGTCGACGCCATCATCTGCGCGCCCGAGAACGCGAACTCCGCGAAAGTCGCCGCCATGAAAGAGCTTGGCGCCGAAGTGAAGCTGGTCGGGGCCGACTTCGATGAAGCGCGCGTGGCCTGCGAGGAGCTTGCCGCTGCCAACGGCTACCGATACATCCATTCGGGAAACGAGCCGTTGCTGATCGCCGGCGTCGCCACGCACACGCTCGAGATCCTCAGCGAGCAACCGGACATCGACGTGATCATCGTTCCGGTTGGAGGGGGCAGCGGCGCGGCCGGCGCCTGCATCGTAGCCAAGACCGTCAACCCGAAGATCGCCGTCATCGGCGTGCAGTCGGAGAGGGCGCCCTCGGCTTATCTCTCGTGGCGGGAGGGAAAGCCTGTCGACGCGGCCACGAGCACGTGGGCCGAGGGCCTGGCGACCAGGACCCCCTTTGAGCTTCCGCAGCGCATCCTCCGGCGGCTCCTCGACGACTTCATCCTGGTTTCTGACGAGGCGATCTCAGAGTCGGTCCGGCTGTTGCTGGACCGAAGCCGAATCCTGGTTGAAGGAGCCGGGGCGTCCTCTCTCGCGGCAGCGATTGCGTTGAAGAATCGATTGGCCGGCCAACGAGTTGCTCTCATCTTGACCGGGGCCAACATCTCGATCCCTCAGCTCAAGGCTGTATTGGACCGGGCTTAAATCGCGGGGGGACAGATGTCCCCCCGCGGACCCACCTTTGGGATCCCTCTTGGCGCCGAGGAGCTTCTATCCGAGGGCGATCGGGCGCACCGGCGACCCGGTCGCGCCCCGCATCTTGAGCGGTAGGCACACGAACGCGAACTCGTGCACCCGTGCTGCCGCCAGGTCCTCCAGGTTGAGGTTCTCGATGATCGGGATCCCGGCCCGAACCAGCAAGAGCACGTGGCCGGGGAGCGTGACTCCCAGCTCCGAATCCGGCGGACCGATCACGTCCCACGCGATGTTGTCAGCCCCGACCGCGCGCACTCCGCGTTCCGAAAACCACCTCGATCCGGATGCGCTGACCCCCGCGGCGTGCATGTACTGCGGAGCGTCGCCCCACAGGGCGCCGTAGCCGGTGCGAACCAGGACGACGTCGCCCGCGCGCACCTCCACCCCTTCGATACCGGCTGCGTGTTCGAGCTCCTGTCGTGTGATCGCGTGATCGGGCGGCAAGAGCTGGTCCCGGGCCACATCGAGCAGGACGCCACGGCCCACAATCGGTGCGAGGGTTTCGACTCCAAGTTCACGGAAGCCGACCGACGTCTGGACACCCGAGTCGATGTGCAAGCCGCCGTGCAGGATCATGTTCTCGGCCTGGTGGGAGAGTGCGTCGATATGCGTGCCGGAGTGCTCGGGCATCACCACAAGGCCAGATGCACTCGTCCTTGCTTCGGGCGCGCCGCGAGCATGATGGCGATGGAGGAAGTAGTTGAAGCCCGGCGCGTGCGCGGGGTGGTTGGGCGCGCCGGCGAACCGCGGCTGTTCGAGATCGAAGACTCGGGCAGACCCGAGCGCCTCGAGGAGACTCGGATTCACTCCCGGTAGCGGTAGACGATGCGGCCGCGCGTGAGGTCGTAGGGCGACAGCTCGACGCGGATCCTGTCTCCTGGTGTGATGCGGATGAAGTAGCGGCGCATCCGTCCCGCCGCGTAAGCGATCAGCTTGTGACCGTTCTCGAGCTCGACCTCGAACATCGCGTTCGGCAGCGCCTGCGACACGACGGCGTCCATCACGACCGCCTGCTCTTTCTGGTCGCCGTCGTCGCGATCAGGCTTGCGCACCTTTTCGGGACGTCGCGGCCCCCGCCGTTGAGCTTTGGACTTTCCCAAGACGCGAGACAGTCTACTTGGACGAGACTGCCGCGGCCAGTCGTGCCTCGATCGCCTTGGCCAGATCCGCCGGCACGCGATCCACCATTGCGAGGCGGCGCAATGTCTCGACCCAGCGGTCGCCCTTCTCGCGGACAACCTCAGACATGAGCTTGCAGCCGCCATCCATGTCGCCATTGATGGCTATCTCGAGTCCGGTCCAAAAGCGGATCTCGACCATCTCCGGAGCCATCCGCATCGCTTCCTCTGCCTTGGCGCTTGAGGCGGCCTTGTCGCCCGAATCCGAAAGGCGGTCCGCCTCAGACAGGGCCATGTATGCGCGCTTGATGCGAAGCAAGCGGCGCAGCTCGGGCAGAGGCTCGGCCGCATCCTCGACGCGCAGATCGATGAGGCGGTCGACCCAGGAACGCCCGGTTCCCGTGCCGGCGACCACCACCATCGCAGCCGATTGCTTGCCACGGATGTCGCCGCCCTCGGCCTCGGCCGCCTCCAGCGCGGCCATCATCCGCTCCGCGAGCGGGGCGTCGCTGGATGTGTACGCGTGGGCCATCGCCGCCCAGACCGTGTCCCTCTCCATCAGGTTCGCCTGGCAGCTGAAGCCATCGCCGAGCTGATGCCCCGCGGCTGGGATGCACTTGCTGCCGGTGTGCGCCGCCACGGCGCCCGTCGCATCGACGATCGCGCATTGGCGCACGTCCGCCTGCGGATCGCCGGCAGTCAAGGCTTTGAGCGCCTGCTCCGCGGTGTAGCCGCGACGCCGAATTCACCTGTCTTTTTGTCGCGGGCCACGATCGAGTAAGTCACAGCGCTACATCGTAAACGCCGGTGACGCCCGCTCCTGAGTGCTGCCGGCACTCGACCTACGTGTGCTCCTCAGGCACACTCGCACGCTGGCGGTCTGGGAAACCCAGACCGCCCGGCCGTCCGCGGCTTCGGCCCGAAATCCGCACCCAACCGCCGCGATTTCGGGCCGGAAAGGTTTGGATTGTCGAGAAGAGGCGCTAGTCGGTGTACTCCGGCTCGCGGGGCTTCGTCGCGCGCCAACGCTCGATCCATGTCCCTTGCAGCTCGGGCTGGCTGGGTTCTTTAGCAAGTGAGCGCACCGCCTGCTCCACCCGCGCTGTGAACTCTCGCGAGCCCTCCTTCGCGTGCGGTGCCATCGGCTTTCCGATTCGCACGCGTACGGGACCGGGCAGCGGAAGCTTCTGGCCCCTGGGCATGATCTGATACGCCCCGCGTAGGTGCA
>WNFA01000893.1_pt1 | contig 24597 bp, 21 predicted proteins | sample 5400481 | NCBI WGS metagenome assembly WNFA01 (sample SAMN13153340, study PRJNA577476) | soil metagenome | isolation source: 120 cm saprolite under Douglas fir tree site 2 hole 1 replicate 2 | place: USA:California | collected 2015-04-18 | reverse complement strand
AACTAGAACTCCGCGCGCAGGATGTGATCCACAGCTTGTTTATTCCAGCCATGCGATTCAAGCATGACACGGTTCCAGGAATGATTATTCCGGCATCTCTGCGGGCGACTCAGGTAGGCACGTACGAGATTGCCTGCGCAGAGTTGTGTGGTACCGGGCATTATCGTATGCATGCCGTAGTAAAGGTTGTGAGTGGGCAGGAATTTGCCGCATGGCTGCAATCACGCAGTAAACAGTAGAAGGCAGCTGTTTCAGCGAAGGCAAGACTTCATGGGCTGAATCCCAGGTCTTATAGGCTTTTAACGGCTAGGCTTTTAACGGCACAGCTAAAGCTGTGCCCCTTCAAAGCAATTGTGAGATGGCTTGTAGTCGAGTTATGAAAACGTCAGCCGTGAAAGTCACCAATACGAGTTCGCGGAAGATGACGGCCAGCATTTTTTTCAGCCACGACCATAAAGTCATCGGCAAACAATATTTCTTTTTGTCACTTGCCGCGGTGCTGATCGGCAGCCTGTTGTCTTTGCTGATGAGAATCCACCTGGTCTGGCCGCAGGCGACAATTCCCTTCTTCGGTCAGATCAAGCCGGAAGAATATCTGGGCTTTCTTACCATTCACGGGACGTTGATGGTTTTCTTTGTGCTTTCCACGGTGCCGCAAAACGGATTTGGAACGTATTTTCTTCCGTTGCAGCTTGGCGCGTCAGAGATGGCGTTTCCCGGGCTAAACCGCATCAGTTTCTGGACAACGTTGGTTTCGCTGCTGGTCTTACTCTCGGCTTTCTTTGTGCCGGGCGGAGCGTCCATTGCGGGATGGACGCAGTATCCGCCGTTGAGCGCGATAGGAACTGCCGGTCCCGGGCAGAACCTAGGCACAGATCTATGGCTGGCAAGCATTGGCCTGTTCTGCATTGGCAGCGTTTTAAGTGCCATCAATTTTGTGACGACCACGGCGAGGCTGCGGGCAGAAGGCATGACGTGGTTTCGTATGCCGCTCACTTGCTGGGCATGGTTTATCACGGCGATTCTGATCCTGCTGGCGTTCAGCATCCTGCTGGGCGCTTTGATTTTGCTTTTTCTTGACCGCCACGCGGGAACCAACTTCTTTGTGCCATCGGGATTGATCGTGAGCGGTCAGGCAATCACGCAGCATAATGGCGGGTCGCCTCTGCTATGGCAGCATCTCTTCTGGTTTTTCGGTCACCCTGAGGTTTATATCGCCATTCTGCCGGGAATGGGGCTTACCTCTCACCTGCTTTCGGTGTTCAGCCGCAAGCCGGTTTTCGGCTACAAAGCAATGGTCACGGCCACCATCGCCATCGGCGCCATGGGTTTCATGGTGTGGGGCCACCATATGTTTGTCAGCGGCATGGACCCACACGTGGGCTTTGCGTTTTCAACTCTGACGACGGCGATCGCTGTGCCTTCGGCCATCAAGGTCTTCAACTGGCTGGGGACGATTTATGGCGGCAAAATTCGTTTCACCACGCCCATGCTGTTTTCCATTGGCTTTGTGTCATTGTTCATCACCGGGGGATTGACCGGGCCGCTGCTGGCGCAGCCAGCGCTGGATGTCTATCTGCACGATACTTACTTTGTGGTGGCGCATTTTCATCTAATCATGGCGATGGCCGGCCTGTTCGCCGTCTTCGCCGCCACACATTTCTGGTTCCCGAAGATGTTTGGCCGGCTTCTTAATGAACGCCTGGGCGCAATTCATTTCTGGATTACCTTCATTGGCGCATATGCGATTTTTATGCCGATGCATTTGCTGGGAATGGCTGGGCATCCGCGCCGCTACTCGGAATTAACCGGCGTACAATATTTATCTGTCATGTGGCCGCTGCAGAGATTTATCACCTTCGCTGCCATCGTCACAATTGCCGGACAGCTCGTGTTCCTGGCCAATTTCTTCTGGAGTATGTTCAGAGGTCCCATGGCAGCCAGCAATCCCTGGGACAGCACCACCCTGGAATGGACGCTTGCTTCTCCTGTACCGGCAGAAGGCTTTGGAAGCAAACTGCCGGTCGTAAACCATGGCCCCTACGAATACAGTGTTCCCGGGGCGGACAAAGATTTTGTCATGCAGAACAGGCTACCTGTCCGGGAAAAGCCAGCCAGCCAGGAAAGCTGAGAGCCTCATCGAAGAAGTTATATGCCCCCGATTCGTGAACGCGTTGAGAGAGAACGAAGGCCGAAATCAGGTGGCGGCGGTCCGGGCAAAATACCTCGGCAGTGGAACTATGGCGGCGGAGATGACGGCGATCACGATCGCCAGCGCCACTCTCCTGGCTACGGCCAACGCCTGCGCAGGCTGCGCGTGGCCATGCTGCTGGGGATTATTTCTGTGGCAATGCTGTTCTTGTTCCTGATAGTGGCATATCTTTTTTCCCTCCATATGGGCCACTATGACCAACTCAGGCGGCAAACGATCAGCGACTGGCATCCACTGGTCCTGCCCTACCCTGTGCTCCTGATCAACTCCGTGGTACTTATTTGCAGCAGCTTTACGCTTGAATTGGCGCGGAGGCAATCTGAGCGCCAGGCGGAGTTCCGCACCATGGGCATTGTGCCGGTGGAATCCAGATATGAGCCGCCGTGGCTTGGCCTCACGATATTGCTGGGTTTTACTTTTCTGGCCGGGCAGATTTTGGCATGGAGATCTTTAAAATCGGGTGGAGCATTTCTTCTGTCCGATCCTGGACGGGCGTTTTTTTACATGCTTACTGGAATCCACGCAGCCCATCTCGCGGGAGGCCTGCTTGTGCTGGTGTTTGCGCTGGGCCGCAGGTTCTTCCGGCAGAACTTTGAGTCGCGTCAGCTCACGATTGAGGTGACCAGTTGGTATTGGCATTTCATGGCCGGGCTATGGTTCGTGATTTTCGGACTAATGCACTTTTGGCCGGGATAGAGGGGCTTCTTTTTTTTAACCCGCTTTGAGAGTGAGTCTCGTTGATGCATTACGGAGGCTCCTGTTGCAGCGGGTTCGGCACGCGAGTCGGCCTAACCCTAATCGATCAATGTCGCTTCGCTCCAACCCGCATATAGCGCGAGACTGGTGATGGTTTTAATCCCGACCACAGTGAGGGGTCCCTACAATCTTGATGTGATTTTCCCAAGGGCGATTGCGTTTCGGCGTGAATGCTGACTTTTGGTGTGGACTTGTGGGGCCACGGGCAATCCTCCCCGTCAGCCCGCGCCCGTTGAATATGCGCGTCCTCAACCCTGCGGCAGCTGCGTCCCGACGATAAAAAATGGGAAACTTCCCTAAGATGGTAGGGATCTCTCGCTGCGCTTCGAGATTGAAGAAAAAAGTTCGGGATTAAAACACAACAACTACTCCGCCGAGCCCGACTCTGGCTGCGAGGATGCCTTGACGCGAACCACCGTAATTTTGGTGAAGCCCTCTTCAAAGGACGGTGGCTTGAGCTTCTGTGCCATTCGCTGGATGACTTCTTCTTTTACCTGGCGTTCACGCTTGCGATTTCGCTCCAGGCATACTTCCAGCGGAACATCGAAAAATACCGCGTGGACTTCATAGCCAAAGCCTTTAGCCATCTTCACCCATTGCCGGCGTTCGTGAGACGCAAGATTGCTGGCGTCCACGTAGTTCCACGGCATACGAGCGATCAGGCGGGCCCGAAGCAGGGAGCGCAAGGTGGAGAAAACCAGGCCCTGATAGCGCTGCTCAGTGATGTCATCAAAAAGGATGGAGCGCAGCATATCGCTGGAAAGGGGAGTTACTCCGCGGCGGCGGAACCAGGTGGTTTTGCCGGAACCGGGCAGGCCAATTGCCAGGACGACCACCCCTTTGGGAGGGCGAGCTCCTTTGGCGGCTGCTACAGGTGCTGCCGTTGGGGCTGCGCCTGGGAGCTCCGGTGATTCTGGTTGAATTTCCGTCTCAACACGGTTGGTTTGCGCGTGTGCGGCTGGAGCTTCTTCCGGCTCGTCAGCTTCTTCCGGGCGTTCTGCTTCCGGGTCAGAATAGGACGGTACAATGGGTCCGGGATGGAGCTCATCAATAGGCGGTTTTTGCTGGCCGACTTTGCCAGTGGCTTCAGTTTCGTTTTCTTGCTTCTTTTTACGGCGCTTCATGCGCTCGCGCATCCAGTTGCGCATGTCTCGTGTGTAACACACCGTTAGAAGAACTTGCAACCTTTTGAGGGTTCCTGCAAGGGTTCATGCGGGCCGGCTTGCTCGGAAGGCGCGCTCAGTGAAAATCTCGTCGAAAAGCAAAAACAACTCTTTGCGCTTGCAAGCTAAGTTGCTATAATTCCGCCCGCAACCCTCCCCCAGCTACTTTGTCGGTCCATGCAGGCTTCGTCCCTGTCCTGTGGCAGGTAGGGTTTTTGTCAATGAGCGCAGGTCATCCAAGGAAGATGATCGCCGTGCGTTGATGGTGTGGTAGTCCGGCATGATCGTTCCTGCCGACACTGAGGTTTCCGCTTAAAAGGCAAAACCAGCCATTCAGTGCCACGCAACTCAAGGACAAGAAATCCGCAAAAGAAGTGCTCCAAACTTTGAGTCATTTGAGTTAGAAACAAATCAAGTTGAGTTAGAAAACCCATCAAGCAGTTAGAAGCTAATGAAGTTGGGCCACGGAACACATCGGGTCGAGTTGAACGCGTCAAAATTGGTTTAAAGCACACGCAAGGAATGGGGCCAGGCAGCAAATCGGATCGAGTTACGAACGAATCAAGTCGGGTTGGAAGCACACGAGTCGAGTTAGAAACAAGATCAAGTTTGACCAGCAAACTGCCAGATAGCCGCAGCTAAGACTGGGGGAAACATAAGGCAGCGCAAAGAGAAATTCGAATCTGTAAGAGGCTATGCCGCGGATGTCAGCGATCCGCGGCAAATTTTTGTGTCTATTCCGCGATGTCACCGCCGTTCGGCGAGGCTTGCTATATGCCCCCGTCTTTTTCCCCGCTAAAAAATCCACACGCGTCACCTCCATATTCCCTTGCATCCATAATCTGTGACGCCACTCACACGCGATTGGCGGCAAATTGCGCATAGTTATGTTTGTTGTTAAGCTGGGGAGTTTGCACCAAGACCGTTGCGCCTCTTGTGCTCCGGTGAGTGATTTCAGTTCAGTGCAATTGCATTCTTTTTAGTGGAGGACTCTTTCGCATGGCGATCAAAGTCGGCATCAACGGTTTCGGGCGAATCGGCCGCAACGTATTGCGCACAGCGCTTGGCGATTCAAACATTGAATTCGTGGCAGTGAATGACCTGACCAGCCCGGCCACACTGGCCCATCTGCTCAAGTACGATTCGATCCTCGGCAACCTGAAACAGAAAATTGAATCTACGGCTGATTCGATCACGATTGACGGCAAAGCCGTCAAGGTCTTTTCTGAAAAAGATCCGGCCGCTATCAACTGGGAGTCCGTGGGCGCTCAAGTGGTGATTGAGTCGACGGGAAAATTCACGGAGGCGGGCAAAGCGAAGGCGCATCTCCGTGGGCCGGTAAAGAAGGTCATCATATCGGCGCCGGCGAAGGATGAAGACATCACCATTGTTCTGGGCGTGAATGAAGGCAAATACGATCCGGCCAAGCATCACATCATCTCCAACGCGTCCTGCACCACGAACTGCCTGGCGCCAGTGGCCAAGGTGCTCAATGACACCTTCAAAATCCAGAGCGGCACCATGACCACGATCCATTCCTATACCAATGATCAGGTCATTCTGGATTTCCCGCATAAGGACCTGCGTCGCGCACGGGCGGCTGCCCTTTCCATGATTCCAACTTCGACAGGCGCAGCCACGGCGCTCAAGCTGGTGATTCCTGATTTGGCCGGCAAACTCGACGGATTTTCCATGCGGGTTCCTACGCCGAACGTCAGCGTGGTGGACCTGGTGGTCTTTGTGGAGAAAAGCACCAGCGTGGATGAAGTCAACAAGACCCTCCAGAGGGCAGCAAACGGCCCCATGAAAGGCATTCTGGGTTATGAGACAGCCGAGCTGGTTTCTGTGGATTATCGCGGTGATGACCGGTCCTCGATTGTGGACTCGCCATTGACACGCGTGGTTGCCGGCAATTGCGTGAAGGTGATTGCGTGGTATGACAATGAATGGGGCTACTCATGCCGCGTTCGCGATCTGGTGACTTTCCTGGCTAAAAAAGGCCTCTAAGCTTTGAGGGAGTCTGAACGACCATGGCAAAACTCTCGATACAAGACTTAAACCTGGAAGGACAGCGCGTGTTCATGCGCGTGGATTTCAACGTTCCTCTAACAGCCGACGGCCATGTCACGGATGACACGCGCATCCGTGAGACGCTGCCGACCATTGAGTACGCCCTTCACAAGGGTGCGCAGTTGATTCTGGCATCACATCTGGGCAGGCCCAACGGCAAGCCGAATCAGAAGATGAGCCTGAAGCCGGCGGCGGAAAAATTGCGCATGCTGCTGGACGAGCGCATGGGGCGGAGTGTGAACGTGGGCTTTTCGCCCGATTGCGTTGGCAGGTCCGCCGAGGAGATGGCCAGCAAACTGGGTAATGGACACACTCTGCTGCTGGAAAACCTGCGCTTTCATGCGGAAGAAGAAGCGAACGACGAGGGCTTTTCCAGAGCACTGGCGTCCCTGGCTGATGTTTATGTAAATGACGCGTTCGGCTCGGCGCATCGCGCGCATGCGTCAACCGCCGGCATCACAAAATTTGTCAACAAATCTGCGGCTGGGCTTCTCATGCAAAAAGAGCTTGAGTATCTGGGCAAGGCGACGACGAATCCGGAAAAGCCGTTTGTCGCGATCATTGGCGGGGCCAAAGTTTCAGACAAGATTGACGTGATCCGCAACCTGCTCGGCAAGGTGGATGCTCTGCTAATTGGCGGAGCCATGGCTTATACGTTTCTCAAGGCACAGGGCAAGAAGGTTGGTAAGTCGCTGGTGGAAGAAGACAAGGTCGAGCTGGCGAAAGAGTTAATCTGCGAGGCCCAGGCCAAAAAAGTTCGACTGCACCTTCCGCTCGATCATGTTATCGCGGACAAGATTGACGCGGCCGCCCAACACCAGATTGTCAGCACTGATGCCGGAGTTCCCGACGGCCAGATGGGCCTGGATATCGGCCCGGAGACGATTGCGGCTTTCGGCAAAGAAATCTCGACGGCGAAGACGATCGTCTGGAATGGGCCAATGGGTGTGTTTGAAGTCGCGCCCTTTGCTAAAGGCACCATGAAGATCGCTGAGATGGTTGCTGCCAACCGGAAAGCCACTTCCATCGTCGGTGGCGGAGATTCGGTAGCGGCCGTGCATCAGTCGGGAGTGGCGGACAAGATCAGCCACATTTCTACTGGAGGCGGCGCGTCGCTGGAGTTTCTGGAAGGCAAGAAGCTGCCGGGCGTGGAAGCCCTGACTGATGTCTAAGAAATCATGAGCAGATTGTTGCGATATCGGATTGGTGTGCATGCAACGCTGGAACTGCTGCAAGGCAACATCGTTGATGAAACCACGGATGCAATTGTGAACGCCGCCAACTCTTCCCTGCTGGGCGGTGGTGGCGTGGACGGCGCCATCCATCGCGCAGCAGGTCCAAAGCTCTTAGAAGAATGCCGCAAGATTCGCGACCAACGCGGGAGTCTTCCTCCCGGTCAGGCTGTAACCACCGGCGCGGGCAATCTCAAAGTGCGATACGTCATCCACACAGTGGGCCCTGTTTGGCAGGGCGGCAACAGAAATGAACCGCAAATCCTGGAAAGCTGCTATTGCCACTGCATAGAAGAGGCCACTCGCCTGGGCTGTGAGCACATGAGTTTCCCCTCGATTTCCACCGGCGCCTTCGGGTATCCCGTGGTGGAGGCGGCGCAGATCGCGTTGCGCAGTGTTGCCGATCTTCTACATGGCCAGCATCTGAATAGTCCACAGCCGCTGACGAAGGTCCGGTTCGTTTTGTTCGACTCACACACGCACTCCGCCTACGCAGAGGCAGCCAGGAATCTGGCGGGGGAATTCCCACACTACGAGATCAGGACAGACATCAACGCATGAGCAAACGCCGGAGAGTAATTGCCGCCAACTGGAAGATGTACAAAACTCCTGAACATGCCCGTGAGTTCATTGCTTCCCTGCTGCCGGCCGCAAGCGGTCATGAGCGCGATGAAATTGTCTTGTGCCCTCCATTCACATGTATTCCAGCAGTGGTGGACGCTTTGAAAGGCACCGGAATCTTTGTTGGCGGACAGAACATGCATTGGGAGAACGAAGGCGCATACACCGGTGAGATCTCCGCGCCCATGCTGGTTGCTGGCGGCTGTTCACACGTAATCATCGGACATTCCGAGCGTCGCCAGTATTTCGGCGAGACTGACGACACAGTCAATCTGAAGCTTAGGAGCGCTCTGGCCGCGGGGCTCAAGCCCATTGTCTGCGTAGGAGAAGTCATCCAGGAGCGCGAAGCTGGACTGACCGAAGACGTTCTGAGACGGCAATGTAGTGTCGCTTTTCGTGAAATATCCGGCGGAGAGGCCATTCCGATGGCGATTGCCTACGAGCCTGTGTGGGCGATCGGCACAGGAAAGACCGCCACGCCGGAGATGGCGTCCGCAGCGCACGAAATCATTCGCTCGGAAGCCGAGGAAGTCTTCGGCATCGGCGTCGCCGGCCAGATGCGGATTCTGTACGGCGGAAGCGTGAAGCCGGAAAATGTTAAGGCCCTCATGGCCCAACCGGAAATCGACGGAGCTTTGGTCGGCGGGGCGAGCCTGGATCCCAAGTCATTCGCGGCGATCGTTAAATATCAGGTTTAGACCTCAGGGGCTGAAGCCCAATTCTTTTGAGCTCAAACGCAGGCATAAATGCCTGCTCCACCCCGTGGTCGGCAAGAATCCTGAACGCACCGCGCCCTTCCAGAGTTCGTCCGGTACGTCGTACTGCTCAAGCACCGCGGGAACTTGGCCGCCGAATCGCGCATCGAACTATCTTATGGGCGGTCGCCGCGGAATGACGTTGTCGGGTATCAAGGACGCCGTTTGGCGTACCGGCGAAGATGTCATCCAGAAACATACGTTCCAGATGGCTGCCGCTCTCGCCTATTATTTTGTGCTCGCCATCTTCCCTGCCCTGATCCTGCTATCCGCCGTGGTGGCGTATGTTCCGGTGCAAAATCTCTTTAATCAGGTCCTTATGATGTTAGGCAGCTTTGTGCCCGCAGACAGCATGCAGGTGGTGCAAACCGTGCTGGCAAACGTGGTCACGCCGAATCGTGGAACACTTCTTTCGTTTGGGATACTGGGTATTGTGTGGACCGCGTCCGGTGGCTTTGCGTCGGCAATTGAAGCATTGAATATCGCCTATGAAGTGGAAGAAGGGCGTCCGTTCTGGGTAACGCGTCCGCTCGCCGTTGGACTTACATTTATGGTCGGCCTGCTGCTGCTGATCGCGTTGGCAGTCATGATCATGGGTCCGCATTTCGGAGAAACCCTGGCGAAGCATCAGCGGCTCTCATGGCTTTTTGTCACCGCCTGGCCTTATGTGCATTGGGGCATCTCCTTCGGCTTTACGGTACTCGCGGTGGAATTTGTTTACTTTGTTGCACCCAACGTGAAGCAGCGCTTCTGGAGCACGCTTCCTGGCGCTGTCTTGTCGGTGGCCAGTTGGGTTGGTCTTTCCTATGCATTGGGCGTTTATTTTCGCAGCTTCGCGCATTTCAATAAAACCTACGGGACCATTGGCGCGGTGATCGCCCTGATGGTCTGGCTGTATTGGAATGGATTTGTCATGCTGGTGGGAGCACAGTTGAATTGCCAGCTGGCCAAAGAGTCGAAGAAGGGCAAGATTCCCCAGGATGAAGACAAAAGCGGTTTAACGCATCTGGATCTGGCGGCGTAACCGGCTGCGTGCTCGCTGCAATCGCATTTTTCACGGCATCCAGCCATTGTCATGCGACCTTGATGATTACATTCGTGACATCATCATGCTGAGGTTCACCATCTGCAAACGCCAGAGCGGAACGATATATGCCTTCAGCCAGGTCCCGTGCGGAATCCTGCCGATGTTTGTTGACGAATTCAAGAACTCCGTCAGTACCGAATTCCATCTCTTCGGACGACATCATCTCGGCGGCGCCATCCGTCATTAAGATCACAAGCTCCTGCGGGGCCAGAGGAAGCGGCACGCCACAAAGCCAGCATCTTCGAACAATCCCAGTGGCGGGCCTGAGCTCTCGAGCACACCATCGATCCTGCCAAGCGGTTCATCACGAACCCTGGAATGTGTCCTGCGCTGACACACGTCATTGGCAGCGACATCTTCGTTGTCCCCGCTGTGATGATGCAGGCGGTGGTCTCAGCCAGTCTGGTGTTTACGGCGGCGGCTATCTCTCCCACAGCCGATCTGATCGTTCTCTCAGATTTCGGCTTGTCACAAAGTCAATGGATCGCTGGTCTTGGTAACAGCGGCACTGTTGTTTCGGGTCCAGAGATGATCCAGATGATCTACACGATATCCCGAAACTTGCCTACGGATGGGAAGAATGAATTCACACTTGTGCTATTGGCTCATCACTGTAGTTGCAATGCTGACGTCGTTCCTGGCCTATGTCTTCGATTGGAATGAAACGCACGTTTATAATCCCCGCTGGCCTCCACACGCCAAATTTCACAATGCACAGACTCTGATCCTTGGACCGCTTCTCGGCCTTTCTTCCCTTTGGTTCCTGTGGGACAAGCACCTGCCTGAGATAGCAATCGTGGCGGCCTCACTCTATTGGATTTCGCAGCTAGGCAGTCTCGTATTTCCAGGTACTGCACTGGTCGATCCCGAATTCCGGGACCGTCCGGGAGCACGCATTCCCAAACAGCCGATACTGGCATCTGTTCTCCTGGCTCTACTGGCTTGTGCCTGGTTCGTAGCGTAACTCGATCGCATAACTATTAGGATAACAAGAAGACAAGAGAAATGGTCATGCGGAAAAACAACAGCTCAACCCCGCCGCTGGGACACAGTGACGCAGCGTTATCAATCCGTCTGGCAACGTTTGATCAGTACCGTAGCCTTCTTTTTTCAATCGCGTATCGAATGCTGAGCAGCGTTGCGGATGCCGAGGACATGTTGCAGGAAACATTTATCCGGTGGCAGCAGTCGGATGAGCAGGATGTGCGTTCGCCGCGTGCGTTCCTGGTGACGATTATCAGCCGTCTGTGCATCAACCATCTTCAATCAGCACGCGCACAGCGTGAAGAGTACACCGGAGAATGGCTGCCGGAACCGATCATGACCGGTCCCGGTAGTGATCCATTTGGCATCATCCGCGTGGATGAATCGCTCTCCATGGCGTTCCTGGTTTTGCTTGAGCGCCTCACGCCCGTAGAACGCGCGGTCTTCCTCCTTCGTGAAGTCTTTGAATATGACTATTCCGAGATTGCCTCAATTTTGGGACAGAGTGAGGTAAATTGTCGGCAAATCCTTAGCCGCGCTCGTCAGCATGTCACCGCAGCGCGCCCGCGGTTTGAGGCACCCAGGCCCACCCGCGACGATCTGCTGGGAAGTTTTCTGGAGGCCATTGGAACAGGGGAGATGAAAGGCCTCATTGATCTGCTATCAAAAGACGTTGTTCTGCACTCCGATGGCGGCGGAAAGGCGATTGCCGTGCCCAACGAAGTTCACGGAGCGGACAAGGTAGCTCGCGGCATTCTTGGCGGTCTCCGGCGTCTTGTCCCAAGAACTCTGGTTCGCAAGCTGGCACAGATTAATGGAGAGCCTGGTCTGGTGAACTACCTGGATGGAAAGCCGCATTCAGTTCTTACCATCGACATAGATGGAGATCGGATACGGGCTATCTATGTGATCACGAATCCAGAGAAGTTGGCTCACCTGCCTCCGCTGGATTGAATTGCGCTCGCTATCTGCTCGGCGGACCGTCTCGATTGTCTCGCTGCGATGAGCAATTGCCGGATCCCGTAAATGCCGGGGACCATCGGCAGAACCGCTGTGTACATCCCAGGAAAGTAGTAACGCCCCGTGACATGCACCCAGAAGTTTGGCAAATTCCGCATGAGCTGGCCATGCCCAACGACGGCGTCAACAGGCGTGGCGATCATAGGTTGCACATCCGGGCGCAGGGCTGGAAAGATGAAGTGAGTAAACTCTGCGACGCCGGGACCGATGAAGATGAAACACATGAGGAAGCCGGCGAGAGGAACCCGACGGAACAGCCCCAATGCAGTCAAGGCGTAGAGTATGGGCCCGACGAAGGCGAATACCGTGAGGAAAGAACGCTCGCTCCAACTGATGTTGAAGAGGCGGCTCATGGCTGGTCCAAAACCGGTGAGATACTCCTCGATCATGTGGACTTCAAGTGCGGCGACCGTCAACAGAAACGCAGGGAGAACGATTTCCGGTGACAAAGGATGGCGGAGGTAGGTGAGGCTCCACAAAACAAAAGCTGCTGTGCCGGAACCGCCGACGATAATAACCGGAGCCCAGCCTATGTAACGGTAACCAGCAAGCATCGCGACAACCAAAAAGATGGCTGCCAGCGCCATGCTGTTGGCTCGAACAGACGATCGGACATGGCCTGACTCACTCTCACGCATAATGTTCCTCCAACACCTCAATTGAACTGAGCGCTACCACCGCTCCGATGTAAGAGGCCTAGTAGCTCGCGCCCACCACTTTCCTGATGGTCTGCTCATCAGCAAGAACCTTGAGGAAGCAATCAGCTACATCCGCACGAGAGATTGAGAATCCGAATCTGGGTAGATGGCCTTCACGAAATCGGTATTTTCCAGTGTGGGGTCCGTCGGTCAGCTTGGGAGGGCGCACCAGGGTCCACGGCAGCCCGCTGTTCATGAGGATTTGCTCCATTGCGCTTGCGTCGGCCACGACGCCAGGAAATAGCAATCGCCCCAAAATGTAAGTTGGAGGAAGCAGGCTGTCTTTGAACAAAAATGCGGTCGACTCCACGATGACTCGCTTTACCGGGACGCGTCCCGCCGCGGTGGTCAATGCCGTCGCAAATTCGCGCAGCAGATTGTGATCTGCCTTGGCGATAGGCACGCGCGGCCCGAATGCCGACAGAACAGCATCCTGACCCTCGAATATTGACTCGAGCTCAGATGCATTTAAAGGACTGCCTTGTTTGATGATGATGCGCCCGGCATAGGCAGCAAGCTTCTCAGGCGAACGAACCAGTGCGGTCACCGAATGACCGGACTCAACCGCCTGCCGCACGATCTCCTGCCCCGTACCTCCGGTCGCACCCAGGACAACTATCTTCATCTTAAGAAACTCCTTGTGGGTGACTGGGCGTCCTGCGTGATATGACTTGAATCAATTTCATGAACGTGGTCTCTCTCCGTGACAATCGGAAATGTTCGATTTGCGGCACGCGTGCCATACGAGATCATCAATGCAACAAATGTGATCAGGGGTTCAAGTGCCAGCCAGCCGTCACCGGCGTTGTAGTGGGAGTAGCAGGCGCTAAGCACGGTAATGCCGAATGCCACATACGCCCACTCCTTGAGCTTCGCCAGTCCGGGAGCAAGAAGCACGCAGACCCCAATAAGCTTTCCCCATCCAACAAGATTCGAGAAATAAGGAGGATAGCCAAGATGTGCGAGCGCTTTCATAAAGGCTGGTGCATGAGAGATCGCAAGCACGCCGGAAGCGGTCATGATCACGGCCACAAATACCGTCGCAATCCAGTAGGCAATAGTTTTCTTTTTCAAGTTTCACTCCGTCCATCGATTCGCAAGATGGGTGTCTCTAATACCAAGACCGGTGAAAGTCCGCGTCTGTGACAAGAGCGTCCTGTAGAAAAAGCCGCTAGCGCAAGCACACACCCAATTCTTCATTTCCTCAGAGTTGGATTGTCCTTTACAGTCCGTGTCAACTCCTTTCGAACAAAATCGGGCCACGTAACGCCCAGATCCCGTACACTGGGCCACACTCTAAACCAGGAAAAGGTGACGTTCTTGACCAAGATAATTTGTGGTATTACCCCAAAGATCAAACAGCGTACTTCCGCAAACCTTGCTGGAATCGGGCGCCGCTCCATCACTTTTCTGCTGACATTGATTCTGATTGTCGCCGCAGGGCCCGGCGTTCACGCAGAAGATTCCGGGTCACAAATCAACCTGCCGGTTTACACCAATCCTATTGATATCACCGGCTTCAGGGTTCAGATCCATGTTGCTGCGCCTGACCGCAATACCCAGAAACCAATCGACGTGAACCTGCCAGTCGGTCTGATTGGACCCAGGATGAATCAGCTCTTTTCCACGCCGTTGAGCACGTTACTTGACCAGCAGTGGAGCCAGGTGCCTGATCCCAAAACAGGAAGAACGCAGCGCGCCCAGGCTTGCGATGGCGAACAGGGCATCAAATTCCAGGTACAGAAAGCAGTCAAGCAAATCGGATCAGGTTTCAGCGCCTATGAGATCTCCTGCAACCTGGCGCCCACGGGCAAGCTGCTAGTCAAGCAGGTCGGATCCACGCTCTACCTCGCCTACCTGCTCACCGCTAACAAAATCAATTTCGCGGTGACCACGCCTGGCACCTGCAAGGCAGGCAACGGAACTGCGTTTTGTGCAAATGATCCACGCTTTACCGTGACCTTTGCCAGCGAGATCACCACCGTGATGCGTACGCCCGATCTCTGCCATCTGACTGCGGAAGGCGCTACCGTAATCACACAGTCTGTCAATATCGAGAGCAACCATAGTTTGACCGGCTCCATCGCCAAGCTTGCCGACGATCTCATTCTTGGCCACAAGTTCTCCGCGGCCGAGCGCGGCATCGAAGCCACAGAGGTTGGAATGAAGACTCCCGTGGACGGATACTTCCAGGAAATGCGCAATAGCGACGCATGCACGGGAAAAAATCAAGTACTTCACGGCGTCCTCACCGTTTTCAGTGGTTTTGAAACGGTGATTGAGCGGACCGCAATCGTCTTCCGAGTAAGCCATCGCGGCATTGCAGCCCCAAGCGTCTCGGCCCCCAATCCGGGTAGCAAAACGGCAGCCAGGACGCCGGCTCAGCCAAGCTTCACCCGTCCCATGATCGCCACGAACCGGCCCAGCGTGATCGCAGGCAGCCAGGTACAGATCACCGGTCAGTACTTCCCTCCCAACATGGATTTCACAACTTCCCTTCCTGTCACCTTTTCGCCGGGGGGATCCATTCTCGGGGGAGCGTGTCCGGGCGGAGCAACTGAATTGCAATGGGGACCAGCGAATTCCCAGCCTCATACTGAGCGGCTGGCCGGCGATGCGAAATATTCGTGCGCTACTCATTTTGACGCCAGAGGTCTGACTCCCGGTAATGTGTACCAGTTCCGCGCCCGTGATTGCGATGCCATCACCTGCAGCCCGTGGAGCGCCCTGCTGAAAGTAACCACAGCAACAGCCAATGCTGACCAGGGCAAAGTTGTGCTGACCATCGACGGCGCTGCTCAAGCCGCTTCCGCCCCAGCCGCCGGTCCTGGAAGAGTCTCAGCATTGCAGAGATCCCGAGTCGCTGCTCCTGCAGCCGCGCCCGACAGAGTCTCAGTATTGGAGCGCTCACCTGTCGCCCTTGCCTTTGCCAATACGAATCTTGGTTCGGCCGTGGTAACGCCCCAGGGTACCTTTACCTCAACGGTAACTATTCCTGCCGGCATTTCAGCCGGTTCACACACCATCAAGGCAGTCAACGGCAGCGCCACCGCCGAAGTCGCAGTTGTAGTAGCCGGAACCAATGCAGGTGGAAGCAAGGCTTCCATCATGATGGTCGGTCTGTTGCGCGGCGAAACCGGCTGTCCCAACCATCCCATTTCATCCACCCAGACCGATTCAGGATTCGTGCTCTTTGGCGCAGGATTCGCTCCTGGCCAAGTCACTATTCATCTCGATGCACCAACAACTCCAGTTGTCGGGTCGGCGACGCCGGGTCGTGACGGCAGTTTCTGTCAGCAGATGCCTGGAGTGCCTGGACGTCAGGCCGGAGCCCACAAGCTGGTAGCCGTGCAGAACGGCGCAATGCAGACGCAGATTCCAGTCACTTTTGTGCTGCCGTCTGGCGTACGTTAGTTAGAGCTGCTATTCGCGGTACCAGGCATGGCACGAGGCGGCGACCTCTTGCCTGGTATTTTCTGGTTGTCCGGGAGATTGCATTCAGAAGTTCACGATTCGCTTTCGGCGACGTGTTGCGCAGAGGTACAATTCCAGCCGAGGTCCGTCAACCATTCCGGCGCAACAGCCTCGAGGCGCTCAGCGCGGTGGGCATATAGGCATTCACTCGGGGCGCAGGAGGCAACATGACCCCGGAGAATAACCTGGAACTTATGAAGACGCTGGATGACTCCTGGAACTCGCAGGATCTCACGGTCTTTAAAAAACGGCACGCAAAGGATTGCATCATACGCTGGCCCAACCAGCCGCCCACGCACGGCATACAAGCCCATGAGCAGGAAGCCATTGCGTTCTTCAAGACCTTCCCCGACCAGCACCTCGTCAACAATCCGTACAAAGTGATGATCGCCCAAGGCGATTGGACCTGCACCATTGCCGAGTTCACTGGCACGATGAATGGCGCCATGACGATGGCCGATGGGACATCCATTCCGCCAACCAACAAAAAGTTTAAAGTGGATTTCTGCACCGTCGCACACTGGAATGAAGATGGCGAGATCGTGGAAGAAAATCTCTTTTATGATCTGATGGGCATGCTTAAACAAATTGGGGTTCTCCCGGGCGAGGAACAACAAAAAGTCGCATAACCCTCTCTATTTATCCCAATAGCTTAAGTATCGCTGCTGATTTTGTTGGAAATCCTGGAAGCTTTGCGGTTTCCATTGCACGTTGCCGGTCACATCCGCCAGTGCTGTGGCCGCGGCGAATCTAACCGAAGACTCTGGATCGCGCAGCAGCGGTAGCAGGAGTTCCTGTGTGCTTCTCAGCCCAATGGTGCCCAAGCCATGGGCCGCAATGGCACGGACTTCAGCGTCAGGGGATGAGAGCAGCTTTTGCAAAAAAGGAATCGCCTGCGGATTGTGAATGCCGCGGCTTATCCCAGCAAGCAAAGTTGAGCGATCATCATCCCTAAGACTCTTTAGTTCACTGTTCAAAGCTCTGGCGGCTCTATCCAGCCCAGCCATATCGTCACGGAGCAGGAGGAAGGCTGCAGCAAAAATGTTGACGCGATTGTCTTTGTCCGTAACAGCAACTTCCAGCGCGTGCGTGACTGTAGGATCAGTCACGCTCATGAGGTTAAACATCGCCTGGCGTCTGGCGCTCCAATCCGCGGCTGGTGAAGCAATGGCGCTGGACATCTCCGCGATTACTGAAGCCAAAGCACTGTCATACCTGGCGGGTGGATCTGAAATAGCTGCCTGACTCGGGTAGTAAGGGCTCGTCAGTTCATATTCACTTGGGTTCGATTTCGATGCAATCAGCATTATCAGCCTGAACTCAGACTGATTCAGACCGCGATAGCCGATGGGGTACCTCATTGGCAGCAGGAATCTGACCGTAATGAGGGCATCGGGCACGGTGCCTTTGAGAACACGCGCCGGCCTGATCTGCGCCTGCATTACCTGATATTCCTGTTCAATGTTGCGGATCGTCATCGTTACCCGGCTGACCTCGTGAACATCCACGATTTTTCCGACAACGATCAGGTCGGCGGTTTTCACTAATTCCGGCAAATTGAAGCCGGGAGCCGGTATTGGCCAAGCAACAGATCCAGCAAACACCAAGAAAAAGAAGAACCCAAGCAGCCGGAAGTTTCGCATAGTTAGCCTCAGGAATACAGCACAGGCAAAGATTGTGTCTTTTTTTAGGCAAGGCCGGCACTACTTAAGTGCGATGCCTTGCACCGTAAAACTGTTCGACTTGATAAAATTCTCAATAGTATCGCGGACATGCAGTTCGCCCGATTGGGTGAAAATCTCTTCTTTTCCAAAGCTTACGAGCGCGCTCAGGCTGACGGCGCTGGTATTTCCCGAAATCTGACGCTCCGCAGAAGTGCACACAGCGTGCAAGGGAGCCTTAATGCGTACCGACTCACCCGGATTGAGAGTCGTTAGGGAGCCCGGCACAGCAGAACTGCCAAAAAGCTTCAGGTCCGAATCAAGGACACAGGATTGTCCGCCACTTACGGTGGAAACGATAGAAATTTTCAGAAGTGCGGCAGTGTATCCTCCGTTTGGCGCGGCCTTTGCTTCAAAATCTGCAGAATTGGGATTAACAGCAATTTGCTGGGCTCTTCCGGATGTATTGCGAAGAACAAGCTGATAAACCGCCTTACCGCCAGTCGCCGCACTTGATAGACTCTCTAGCTCCGCCTGCATAGGCTGAGAGTCCGGCGGATAAAGGGGCAACAGTCCACCGCCGAGCGAAATAGCCAGCGGCTCTTTTGAGCGAAGCCGAAGCGGGCCGGTAGCATCAATGATTGCGGCCTGTTGCGCAGCCAGAGTAGCGATCCCAAACCCAAGGAGGAGAAACAAAGCCGCTTTCGTTATTGAGATATTTCGAGTCATTGGCAGCTCGCGTAAGGAGCAAAATTGATGGCACCGTTGAAAGTGCAGGATGGATCGAAATTGTGATCCCAACCCGGCAGTGAAGAGGCGAGCCGGGGTTTATTTTTCAATAACAAAAGGCACTAGTTGCGAAAACGCGGATCCAACTTCTTCACTCTGTTTCTCGGCATCAGGCCCTCTCGGTTTGAGGGTGGCTTTTACCAGAATCAGCTTCGCTATGAGCCCTTGAGCCCCAGTGCAATCACTACCATCCAACGTTGTGAGGGCAATTGTCGCGTGCACTTGAACCGACTGCATTGGAGAAAGACTCACTAAACTATTTGGGATCGCAGGGGAACCATATAAATCTGCCCCTCCCTTTAACAATGTGCTGTTCTTGGTTCCAGTCGTCACAAAAAGACTTAGCTGCTCGAAAGAATAAGCCACGCTGTTATCGTCGGGCTCAAGGTCCTTCTGGTGAAGCCATACCGGAACCACAATTTGTCGTGCGCTGGTGTTTGTAATAAGAAAGTCCACAACCGCAGTACTTCCAGCTTTTTCGCTGGGCTTAGCTACTAAAAGCTTGAGCTCAACCGGAAGACGATATCCGCTTCCACTAGAGCTCCCGCTGATAACATGCCTAGTTGAAGGGCGTATGGGAACGGTTGCATCGATGGTGACTAACGTTGCCAGACTCCCCGTCTGTATGAGGATGTTGAAAAGTAATAAACGAAGCATATTCACTTCTTTCAGTTGCATGCTTGGTTAAGAAAATTAATGGCTCCAAAGAATTTGCATGCCTGACTGGAATCATTGCGGACATCTCCGCCGCATGGCTCCGTTGCCGTGGCACTATTGATTGTTGAAGCAGCTCCCGCCTCAGCATTTCTCACCTGAGTTGTGAATTGATCGGCTGTCACCCCAGGAATCGCTATTTGGCTCTCCATCACTAACCCAATATTGTTCGCCGACACCGATTGTGATGCGGAATAGTTAGTCCAGTGACTAAGAACAGAGCCCCCCTCGTGGTCATGGGTATTGGTGTTCAGTTGAGCTCCTGAGATGAATCCGCTAGGATTCGTTTGCGGGTTGTAGTTACCGCATTGTGCCTTATAAAAGGAGGTTGAGGGATCACGAAGATCAGATACAACTATATAACGGAATGCGGTCGGAGTGGTGCCACTTTGGTTAGTAACAGTTGTGACATAACCATAACCATTATTTGGCCCGTTATCGGTGATGCCCAAAAAATTGAACCCAAATGCCTGATCTAAACAATAAAATCCAAGCACATCGCCTGCGCCGCCATTGTTTTGTGGCGGACTATTCAAGATTGTCGTTGAGCCGCTGGCGCAAGTGATGGTATTGCTTAACAGCTCCTGCGAACTCGCCGCCGCGAACGCAAAGTTGGTTCGCGGCGTAACCGTGATTGCGCTCTGAAAGCTTTGAACCGAACCATCCGAGAACGTTATATTGAGAAAAACTGTGCCGCTAGTGACAATGATGCCGGACCACGTTGCTCCAGGCCCTGCTCCCGCCGGCTGTACCGTCTGTTGGCCGCTCACAAATTTCCACGCGAAAGTAGATCCTGCATCGCCTGCGCCTGTACATGACAGTTGTTGTCCCCGAGCGATACTCGTACTGTTGCAAGTCATGGTGCCAATCGGTGGCGGTGGCGGCGGTGGATCACAGTCGGCGCAGTATGGGGGCCGGATGGTGCACACCGGGCAGCAGTTGATCGAGGCATACTCGGCCGGAATGAACATAGGATTGAAAGGACGGTTGAAGAGTATCTGACGCTGCTGGAGGGGTGTTCCATCAAAAATAATGTTCAGTTTTTCCAGTGGCTGCTCGATTGCCAGTTCCGGGGTCGCGATTTCATCGTCTTCGGAGTTGGACAATTGAAAAGTTCCCAAAATTTCAGAGAACCGCAGGGCTCCCAACGAACCGGTGAGCGGTCGGCTAGAAAGTATTTCCGTTAGTGCGCCAAAGGTCAGACCGGTGTCACGACGGTCCAGCACCAGAGTCTTGGCGTGCTGATATGCTTCGATCATCGACTGTCCGCCGGGCTTGTAATCATGCGTCAGGCGCTGTCCGCCTGGTGCAATGACTGCGATCAAGCGATTCAATGAATCGTATTCAAAACGCGCGAGGGATTCGCCTTCCCGGATCTCAGTCAGGTTTCCATTTTTGTCATAGGCAAATTTCACGATTTTTCCCGCGAATGTGGTTTGCTGTACGAGCTGGTAAGATTCGTCGAGGGTCAGCACCTGCCCGGCGGTCTGCTTCCCTTTGGCATCAAAAATCTTCGTTGAAGTCAGGTTGCCGGCGGGATCATAGGTGTATTCGACCCGTCGCTTGTCTTGATAGGTAAGATTCGCCCTGAGGCCGGAGGGTCGAAATTGGTATTTTGCGCTCTTGCCATCTGCAAAAGTGACTGAATCGAGCTGCCCGCCGGCTTTGTACTTCATGGTTGTGGTTGCGTTCTTCCCCTCACTCATTCCGGCTATCAGGCCGTCAGCGTCGGAAGAAAAGACAAGAGTTGTCCCTGCCGCAGAGAAGCCGGCCAAATCTCCGCTAGGGGAGTAGGCGTATTTATGAATGCCATCGGCAAGACCGGCGCTGGTGAGATTCCCGCTTGTGTCATAGGCGAAAGTCTGGTCCTGGCCGTTGCTGCCGTGAATGCTAGTGAGCTGCCCTGTCGACTGATCATAGCTGTACACCCGGTCTACCGTGCCTGATTCCAGAGCGCTATGGCGTGCGGTGATCCGATGCTGCTGGTCATATTCCAAGCGCTCGACGACCGAGCCGTTGCGTGAAAGAGAGAGAACATTGCGGGCACTATCCAGAACGATGGCCGTTTCTTCACCCAAGGGATTCACCACGCGTGTGGTGATGCCGTCATCATTCTGGAAGAAATGGGTGACCAGAGCCTTGCGGTCTAAGACCGTTGCGGAGCGAGTGGCATCGTCATAATTGAACTGAATGATACCGGAAGGCAGTTGCAGGCGGCGGACGCGCGCATTGTCATCAAAGAAAGCACCAAAATTCAACCGCTGCAATGGGTCTTTCGCGGCTTTGAGTTTGTCATCAGCGTTGTAGCTATAAGTCCAGGCGTTGCCGCCGAGATCGTCCACCTCAATCAGGCGGCCTTGCGCATCGTAAGCAAACTGAACTTTTCTGCTCTGGTCATCCTGGGCGGAGAGGATTCTGCCCTTTGCGTTGCGAATCACGGTAATGGAGTGATTTGCGTTCTCGATTTTATTCAGCAGGCCATTGCTGTAAGAGAGCTTTACTTCATTTCCATTCCGGTCAGTAACCTTGACCAGACGGAATGCGTCGCCGAGGAGTTGAAATTGCTTGCTAAAGCCGGTGCGCAGCTTGGCCTCAAGCGTGGTCGCATCGACTAAGCGCAACTCAAGATAGTCCGATGGGTACTCCCTCTCCAGCCCAAAAGTGGTCTCACCAATCTTGACGAAATCAATGGTTGAGCCGTTCTCGGTAAAAAGATGCGCTTTGCCGTCCGCTACTTTGATTGATTCAGCGGCAGAGAGAATCCAGCCCGGTCCAAAGTCAGCGCTGCCTTTTCCGCTTGAATCATAGACTCGAGCGAATACAAGGGGAATCCGGCCAGCAGCAACAAGATCACGACGCAAAAACGTTAAATTCCCCGTCCCTACATTGACAAAACTTGTCTGGACGCCGCGAAAAATCGACTGCGGGTTGGCGAAATACACATTGGCACGGGCGCGTGAACTCAACTCCGAAACGTGCTCGACGTACTGGTCTAGCTGTGAGCTGGAGTTGGAGTTGGAACTGTGATGTTGGGCGGAAGTCAGGCTGGTGATCAGAAGGAGGATTAAAGTAGATACCGTACGGGGCAGACTACGAGGCATTGGGGAACTCCTGCAATTGAGATCAGGGCCCGTGAAGCAATTCGAGGTTGGAGGAGGAGCAGCTCTCGATAGTTGCCCGGATTGTTTAATTAGTTTTTGTTACTAGTTCCATTTTGGAACTGACGAGATGCAATGTGGATTAGGGGAGACCCAGAGCATGGGTTGGCAAAATTGTTGCCGAAAGGGATCTCGGCTGTTTATCGATTGGAAGATGCCCCGACGAAAACCTGGGGAGCGTGTCGGAGGTTCCTCCATCCATATCGGCACGGCTGAAGCCCATGCCTTGATACGAGTCAAGCCCACGTCCTAGTCCTTCGCACTTAATTTATGCCGTGTCTATTGGCCTTTTTAAACCGCCGGAAGGACAGCGTGAGCAAACTTTAGATCAGTTGTTTCGCCGGTAGAAATGAGGCATAGTGAGACAGCCCCCAGGGGTGAAGGAAAAGTTCTTTGACAATTTAGCAAACAGCAGTCGGCACTCAGCATTCAGCCAGGAACTTTAGTTTTGGAAAGGCAAGATTGACCACTGATCAACACTGATGACACTGATCGGAACAAGGAAAAACTTACCGGGGATTAACGCGGATGAGCGCGGATCTGAAACGTCAGAAAAGCTGAAACCTACGCCAAATTGGGATGAATGGGATCACATGGGATAAACCGAGAGGGGGTACCCCCTGAAGGATCGGGAAATCGGGAAATCTGGTAATCGGGTAATTGAAAACCGGGAAAACCCTTGCTACGCCGGCTTATCTTCCGTCTTTGCTTCTTCCCTGACTGGCAAAATTTCCAGTGCCGATTGCTCGCCTGCCGGATCGCCGGCCTCGCGGAACATTCTTGCCGCCGTCATGACCATGTCATGGCCGGTAGCGATATCGATCTTTCCGAGATGAAGCAGAGCTGTCGCCTGTCCACGCCACCGCCGGAACTGAGATAGACGGCCAGCTTCCTGAATCAGATCAACGCACCGGAAGAACTCCGAAGCTGCCGGCGCCGCTTACCAAAATCGGAGCTCCCGGCAACAAGGCGTTGTTCTTGAAGGTGTAGACGCTGACTCCAGTGGAACTCAGGGCATAAACGTGCCCAAAGTTGTCCCAACGAACGTCCGTGAAGTTCGTCTGAGGTGCGACCGTTGCCGTTACCAGCGTCAGTTTGCCCGCACTCGAGAGCTTGTAAATACGGATGCCCTGGCCGACCGCCGCCATGAAGGTCCCGGTGGGATCAAACCGCATCGTGTTCACTGCATTCCCCAATACCTGCTGCGACGAGCCTTCCACAATGCCCAACGTTCCGTCTGCATTGATGTGATAGGCCACCAGGAATTGCGTTCTTGGGTTCGCGTCTATGTTCGTGTAGCTCAGCACGAAGAAGTTCTGGGCCGAAGTGGCTTGTGAGTCTGGACACTGAAAATTGTTGCCCGGGTTCGGCGGAAATCCCGCACGCGGGCTGAAAGTTATCAAAGAACCATTGCTTGAGTTCATCAGGAACCCCAGCTTTCCGCCACTCCTGACCTGGTACTCCGCATATGCGTCGTTGTCGGCGCCCTGGAAGTTGATCTCACCCAGGTAAAGGCTCTGGGCCGTGCGATCTAGCGTCAGAGATTCCACTCCGGAGCCGGTGGGCGTGTCGTTGTGTGCCGTGCCGTCAATCACGGAGGCAACGTGAAACGCTCCTGTGGTTGGCGTACGAAGGTAGGTCGCCACGTTCTTCCCGTCGGTGGCGTAGACGTGTCCGAAACTTACCTGGAGATCGAGGGAAGGACCGGTGACCGGAGTTCCCGCCACGCGCGTCGCCGTGCCATTCGGCAGTACGCGAAACGCGAAGATTTTCTCCCTCAAGGCGTTTCCGACTGGCCCATTGCCTACATAAACGTAGGCCACGGGCGCTGGTGAAGTGATGGCGGTACCGGTTGTATTGCTTTGCCCAAAGCAACGGAGTGACGATGCGATCAGTATCAGGCTGACTAAGTAGGCTGAGGATTTCATAAGACGCCTCCCAAAAAAAGCAGCAGGGGATGTGCTTTTTAAGAATCCGCGCCTGTTAACCAAGTTGCCAACCCAGTTTGTACTCCAGCCTCTTTACTCCAGCACCGGCACGATCCACCCGTAACAGGGCACGAATTTATTCGTGCCGATAGACGATCAAAAGAGGCGTTCCTTACACCGTAGGCAATCGCGCCAGCGTAGTGAAGCGATGTGAAAGAGAAGACTACCTGCACGAACGTAGCTCGCAGTCGGCGAAGGAACGTGAACTCTAGTAC
>WNFA01003435.1_pt1 | contig 24600 bp, 20 predicted proteins | sample 5400481 | NCBI WGS metagenome assembly WNFA01 (sample SAMN13153340, study PRJNA577476) | soil metagenome | isolation source: 120 cm saprolite under Douglas fir tree site 2 hole 1 replicate 2 | place: USA:California | collected 2015-04-18 | reverse complement strand
CTGGGAGAATGGATTCGGGGAAGGCCCGTATGCTGGCCATGCCTTCTCGATGGGCGCGCAGCTGACTCGACAAGGCGATGTTGCGCTTCGGGGCGAGGGCCGCGGGCAAATCGATTGAGTTCACTCACGCGCCGTCGGCACTGTGTTTGAGGTCCAACGGTGGCTCACCGCCGAATTGTAGGCGTTTGAACGGACAGAAATCACCCGAGAGGTCTGAGGTGCTGACGCAACCAATCGGTGAGCTGGCTTCGATCGATGCGGCCCGCCGCCAGGTCGAGCATGACGCGTTCCTGATCACCTACCTGGGCGTCGACCTCCGCGCCGTTCAAAACGAGAAACGTCTCCATAGCGGCATGCCCAACGCGCTTGTTGCCGTCGACGAAGGGATGGTCCTGGACCAGCGAGAGGCCGAGCGCTGCACCACCAAACGTCGCCTTGGGCTGGGCGATGGCCGATTCGAGCGCGCCAAGATCCCGGATCCCGGGTGCGCCACCCGTGGCTTCGAGAAGTCGCCGGTGCAGCTCGACGACCTCGGCCAGCGCGAGATACCGCATCAGGCCAGACGCCGGTACAACTCCTCGTTCTTCTTCAGTACCCGCGCGGCTGCCGTCTTGAAATCCTCGGCCGTACTAGCCAGGAGATCGGCAACTGCCGCCCTAGCTAGGTCTTCTGGTGTCAGACCGAGGCGCTCCGCCTCAAGGCGCAGCCGCTCAGCCTGTGCAGGCGAAAGATCGATGGAGAGCTTCATGGGCCTACTGTACCGTGCGGCTGTCTAGTCCAACAACCCGCTTCAGAGGACCGGCTTTGCCGGCCGCTGAGCGGCATTGGGCTGACCAGGGGAATCCGATCACGACAATGAGGACGCAAGCGGTCACTTTCGGTCGCGGTGGATTGCTTCCCGATCGAGAGTTCCCCGAGGTCGGCTTGATGTCGTATGGCCCGAACCCCGCTGACAACGTCCGGCGGAAAACGCGGTGGCGGCGTAGACCTCGGAGTGGGCTTCGCCCCCTTCCGATGCCACGGAGCGGAATGAAATGAACAGCGTGGCCCCGCCGGCCATCGAGCTGCGAGGCATCGACAAGTGGTTCGGCGAGGTTCACGCCAACCGCGACGTGTCGCTCGCGGTGCATCGGGGCACGATCCACGGCATCGTGGGCGAGAACGGTGCCGGCAAGTCGACCCTGATGGGGATCTTGTACGGCTACTACCAACCCGACCGAGGCGAGATCCTCGTACGCGGCCTGCCGGCGGTCATCCGCAGCGCCCAGGACGCGCTCGCAGCGAGGATCGGGATGGTCCACCAGCATTTCATGCTGGTCGAGCCGTTCACGGTCCTGGAAAACGTCGTCCTCGGAATGGAGGGCGGCTTTCGCCTCCGGGCGGGTCTGGCGCGGGCGCGCGCCGAGCTCGAGCGACTGGGCCGCGAGTACCACCTGGAGGTCGACCCCGACGCGCGGGTCGCGGATCTCTCCGTGGGCCAGCGTCAGCGCGTTGAGATCCTCAAGGCGCTCTACCGGGACGCCGAGCTTCTGATCCTTGACGAGCCGACCGCGGTGCTGACGCCCCAGGAAGCCGACCATCTCTTCCGGATCCTCGCGTCGGTGCGCCGCGAGGGCAAGACGGTTCTTCTCATCACCCACAAGCTGCGCGAGATCCGCGAGGTCACCGACGTCGTCACCGTGATGCGCCAGGGGCGAGTCGTCGCCACGCTCGCCACGACCGAGACGACGCCGGAGCAGCTCGCCGAGCTGATGGTAGGCCGCACGGTGAGCCTGCGCGTGGACAAGGAGCCGGCGCGACCGGGCGACGCGGTGCTCGAGGTGACCGACCTCGTGGTCGAGGACTCGCTCGGGGTGGAGCGCGTCAAACGCGTCAGCTTCACAGTGCGACGGGGCGAGATCGTGGGCGTGGCGGGCGTCGCCGGCAACGGCCAGTCGGAGTTGCTCGAGGCGCTCGCGGGCATCCGGCCGGTGAAGTCGGGGAGGATCCAATTGAATGCCCGCACCCTCGCCGACGCGGAGGCGCGCTCACCGAGACGCCTGCGACAGCTCGGGCTCTCCCACGTGCCTGAGGACCGCCAGCGCATGGGGCTCATCATGCCGTTCACGGCGCGCGAGAGCGCCATCCTCGGGTACCACGACGAGGCCGCCTACAACGGCGCGATCCGGCTCCGCCGCGCTGCGGTCACGTCGAGCTTCAATCGACAGGTCGCCGAGTACGACATTCGGCCCGGCGACGGCGCGCTCCCCACGTCGGCGTTCTCGGGCGGCAACCAGCAGAAGATCGTGCTGGCCCGCGAGCTCGACCGGAACCCCGAACTCCTCCTGATCGGGCAGCCCACCCGCGGCGTCGACATCGGCGCGATCGAGTTCATCTATCGACGCCTCGTCGCGCTGCGCGACGCCGGGAAGGCGCTGCTCCTGGTCTCGGTCGAGCTGGACGAGATCCTCGCGCTGGCCGACCGCATTCTCGTGATGCACGACGGGCGAATCGTCGGCGACGTGCCGCGCCCCGCCGCCACCGAGCGGACCCTCGGGCTGATGATGGTCGGCGTGACCGAAACCCACACATAAGGAGAATGCCCGTGCTCTTCACCTGTCCGGGTCCGGTAGCGCGCGGTGGCGAGTCGCGAGCGGTCAAGGGACGCCGCCGTCACCTCTGCATCGACGTCCACTGCCACGTCCACTACCCGCCCGCGGACGAGATGGTGCAAGACGTCTTCCGGCGCGAGGACGAGCCGGCGATGCGATTCACGAACGAGCTGTCGCACGCCACGAACAAGCAGCAAGCGGAGAACGTGCTCGTCTGCCTCACGTCCGTCGAGCAGCGGTTGCGCGATATGGACAAGATGGGCGTCGACGTCCAGGCGATCTCGTGCTCGCCCTTCCAGTTCATGTATTCGCTCGACCCGGAGCTCGGCCGCAAAACCGCGCGGGCGATCAACGAGAACCTGGCGGCGATCGTCCAGAAGCATCCCGATCGGTTCGTCGCGCTGGCCGACGTCCCGCTGCAGGCGCCCGACGCGGCGGCGGAGGAGCTGGAATACTGCGTCAAGCGTCTCGGCTTTCGCGGCGTGGAGATCGGGACGAACGTCGCCGGACGGGAGATCTCGCGGGGCCGCGACGTCTTCTGGGCGAAGGTGCAAGCGCTCGACGTCATGGTGTTCATGCACCCCAACGGGTTCACCGGCGGCGAGCGATTGTCGGACCACTACTTCATCAACATCATCGGCAACCCGCTCGACTCGACCGTCGCGATCGCGCATCTGGTGTTCGACGGCATCCTGGAAAAGTTCCCGAAACTGAAGATCGTGTCCGCGCACGGGGGCGGCTACGTCTCGCATTACCCGGCGCGCATGGACCACGCGTGGAGCGCCCGCGTCGACCCGCGCACAGTGCTCAAGCGGAAGCCCCGCCAGTCGCTCGCCAAGCTCTACTTCGACACCATCGTGTTCGACCGCGAGCAGCTCCGGCACCTGGTGAACCTGTGGGGCGCCGATCACATCGTCGTCGGGACCGATTATCCGTACGACATGGGCTGGTACGACCCTCGCGGATTCGTCGACGGCTGCACCTTCCTGAAGGACGCCGACAAGGCACGGATCATGGGGCTCAATGCGGCGAGGCTGCTCAAGATCAAGCCGCGACGGACTACCTGAGGGCCGCCTCCGGCGTGCCGTCCTTCCACGGCAGCGCCACCTCGTACGGGCGCAGCAGGCAGTCGTCCGGAAGACACGCGATCGGCGTGAAGTCGCGGTGCGCGATGTACTCGGGCCGCCTGAAGCGCCGGATGTGGTTGGACACCGCGCAGAGGCTCAGGTACACGCTCACCCGGTTCCACGGCGACAGGTTCGAGGTCGAGGCGTGGACCAGACACGAGTGGAAAATGATCATCGAGCCCACCGGTCCCTTCGGCGCCACGAGGCCCCCGCGGGCGACGAGCCGGGTGATCGTGTCGTGGTCGATGGTCCAGAGGATAGCTGGTCGTCGTGGTGTCGTGCCCGGCGTCGAGCACGCCCAGCGTGTGGCTGCCGGGGATGAACATCAGCGGGCCGTTGAACTCGTTCACCTCGTCCAGGAAGATCGCGACGTTCATGGCCCGCGCCTCGGGCATCTGGTCGTCGTTGAACCAGGTGCCGAAGTCCTGGTGCCACTGCCAGACGTCGCCGTCGAAGGCCATCTTGCCGTTGATCTTGAACTGGTGCATGTAGACCGGCTCGCCGAAGATCTGGACGACCGGGTCGATCATCCGCGGGTGGCGCGCGAGCCGCGCGAAGGGGGCGCTGTACATGTGCGCGGCGAAGTTCGTCCGCACGGCGTCGCTGCCCTTTTCGCGCACGTTCTCCGGCCGCCGCTGGGCGTAGAGCCTCGGCACCTCGTCGGTCAGAACTTTGATCTCCTCGGGAGAGAACAGGCTGGGGAAGAACAGATACCCGTCCCCCTCGAACTGCTCGAGTTGTGCCGGCGTCAGCTTCATGGCGTCACCCTCCTCAGGCCTTCGGCGCGCGGCGGGCGATCGCGGCGATGGCGTCCGCGAAGTTCACCTGGCTGTCGTCCTGGGGCTCGTAGCCGATCTTCGCCTTGGCGCTGGCCAGGCTCCAGAAGCGGTGCGTGTTGCCGCTGATGCCGTAGACGATCAGGAACGGCACACCGTGCTCGTCGGTGATGTCGGGGGTCTCCACCATGCGGATGGCCTGCTGCACCTGGTCGCGCCGGGAGAGATACGCGCCGAGCGCCCGATGCATCACCTTGATGTCTCCCGGCTTCACGTGCTCGATGTCGTCGTCGCGCGGGCCCCCGATGCGCCACTGCACGACCTCGAGCTTCCGGCCGTCGACCTTCCCGGTGGCGAAGACGAAGCCGAGCAGCTCGTAGGCGGCCTTGGCCCAGCCGTACCAGTTGTCGGAGCGCGGCGGCATCTCGGGGGTGACCATGTCGACCCGTCCGTCCCAGACCAGACGCTCGTAGTAGTCCGAGGCGTGGTTCGAGCTGGCTACGACCACGCGGCGCACCCCTTCCTCGAGCGCGACGCGATAGACGTTGTAGGCGAGAGCGACGTTCTGGTGCTCGGCCCAGAACTTGGCGTCGTTGTTCTCCTGCCAGGTCGTGGCGTCCATCCCCGGGGCGCGCACGTAGCCCAGGTGGATCACCGCGTCCGCGCCGCGGAAGTGCTGGCGGTACTCGTTGCGGTCGGGCCGGGTCAGGTCGGCGACCACCAGGCCGGGCACCTTCTCACCGCTCCGCGTCGCGGCGATGACGTCGATCGGCACCAGGTCCCATCGCTCGGCGAGCTCCTTGAACATCCGCTGGCCGACGTAGCCGGCGGCCCCCGTGATCACCACGCGTCGTCTTGCCATCCCTCGCCTCCTTCTCGGCCGTCACAGAGCTTATAACGATTCTCGCGGTCCTGTGCCCCTGCGTCAGCTGTGTAAAACGTACCGTCGCGATACGAACACCTTCGCTCGCCATTGTCGCGACCTCGCGCGATGACCTCTCACACAATCAGTGACTTGCCGACGGGGTTGGGGGCAGAGTTCGTCTGGCACATCTGTTGCTATGTGTCGTCCGGTCGGGAGGTGGTAGGGCTCCCCAGGGGGGCGCACATCGGTGAAGGATCGAGCAATGGTCGTCCCACCATCTCCCGGGGATCAGTCCGGGTCGGGGTGGAACGGTAAGGTCGAAGCGCGGGGTCGGTTCTTCTTCGCTGGAGCAGAAAAGGTCCTGCTGAAGGGCGTCACCTACGGGCCGTTCGCTCCCACCAACTCCGGGCAGCAATTCCCCAATCCCGCGACGGTCGAGCTGGACCTCGCGCTCATGAACGAGCTCGGAGCCAATACGCTCCGAACGTTCACGGTCCCGCCCCGCTGGCTGCTCGATCTCGCTGCGCGCCGACGCATCCGCGTCCTGGTGGGAATCCCATGGGCCGAGCACGTCTGCTTCCTCGATTCGCAGGAGTTGACCCGGTCGATCCATCGCACCGTCGAGCGGGCCGTCGAGGCATGCGAGAATCATCCGGCCGTGGTGGGCTATCTGGTGGGCAACGAGATCCCGCCGGATATCGTCCGCTGGCACGGCGCCAAGCGGATCGCGGCGTTCCTCCACAAACTGGCCGAGGTGGTCAGGTGCCTGGAGCCCAAGGCGCTCGTCGGCTACGCTAACTTCCCCTCCACCGAGTATCTCGAGCTCGACTTCACCGACTTCGTCGCCTTCAACGTCTACTTGCACCGCGAGCACGATTTCCGCCGGTACCTCTATCGCTTGCATACGCTGGCGGCTGATCGGCCACTCGTGCTCACGGAATTCGGCATGGACTCCCACCGCGACGGGCCGCGAACGCAGGCCACCGCGCTGTCCTGGCAGGTGCGGACGGCGCTCACCGCCGGCGTGGCCGGCACCTTCGTCTTTTCGTTCACGGATGAATGGTTCACCGGCGGGCACGATATTCGAAACTGGGCCTTCGGCCTGGTCGATCGTGACCGGCAGCGGAAGCCGGCGTTTGACGCGGTCCAACGCTGGTACGCGACCGACGAGCTACCGCCCTTGTCCGACTACCCCAAGGTGTCGGTCGTGGTGTGCGCCTATAACGCCGAGACCACCATGCACGCCTGCCTCGCCTCGCTGCAACAGCTCCGTTACCCCGCCTATGAGGTGGTGGTCGTCAACGACGGCTCCACGGATCGGACCGGTGAGATCGCCGAGCAGTACGAGGGCGTGCGGGTCATTCATCAGGTGAACAAGGGGTTGAGCGCCGCCCGCAACGTCGGGATCGCCAGCTCCAGGGGCGACGTCGTGGTCTTCACCGACTCGGACTGCATCGTCGATCCCGACTGGCTCTACTACCTCGTGGTGACTTTTCTCGCCTCGGGACTGCCGGCGGTCGGGGGACCCAACCTGGCGCCACCGGAGGATTCGTTCGTCGCCTCCTGCGTGGCGGCCTCGCCCGGCGGGCCACAGCACGTGCTGCTGGACGACGACCACGCCGAGCACATCCCGGGCTGCAACATGGCGTTTCGCCGTGACGTACTCGAGGAGATCGGCGGATTCGACCCCATTTTCCGCGCCGCCGGTGACGACGTCGATCTTTGCTGGCGACTTCAAGATCACGGCTACCGCATCGGGTTCAGCCCCGCGGCCATGGTGTGGCACTTCAGGCGCAACACCGTGAAAGCCTACATCGGGCAGCAGCGCGGGTACGGCAAGGCCGAGGCGTTGCTCTACTTCCGGCATCCCGATCGCTTCAACGCCATGGGCTACTCGCGGTGGCGCGGCCGGATTTACGGCGGCATCTCTTCGCTGTTCCCGCTGCGCCGCCCGGTCATCTACGGTGGCACCTTCGGCCGCGGCCTCTTCCAGACGCTCTATCAGCCCCCGGCGAGCTTCGTCTCGCATCTGCCGTTCACGCTCGAGTGGAACGTGGCGGCCGGGGCCCTGCTCGTCTGGGCCCTGGCGCGCCACCGCTGGTCCTGGCTCGGGCTCGCCGTGGCGCCGCTCATGCTCACGTGGGCATGCTGCCTGCGCGCTGCGACCCGGGCCCGGGTGGCCGCGCGGGCCGACGACATCCGTGGACGGTTGCTGATCGCGCTGCTGACCTACCTCTTCCCGTTGCTCCGCTGTCTCGAGCGATATCGCTGGTGGGCCCGCGGCCTGTCCGCCGCCGAGCCCGTGACGTGCGACCGACCGGCCAGGGCATTGCCTTTGTCGTGGCGCAAGCGCTCGTTGGCCATCTCCTTTTGGACCGAGCATGGCCTCGAGAAGGAGGCGATTCTGCACGGCCTCCGAGAGGCTCTCACCGCCCGCAACTACTTCGTGCGTGTGGACCGGGGGTGGAGCGACTGGGACCTCGAGGTACACGGGGGTATCTGGTCGAGAGGCTGGATCAAAGTGGCCACCGAGCACCACGGCGGCGCGCGCCGAGTGCTCCGGGTCAAGTGCACGCTCCGAGTGTCGCTGCTCGCGCGCCTCGGTGCCGCCGGTGCCCTCGCGACGGCTCTGCTCGGCATCAAGCTCGGCCTGTTGCCGCTGGTGATTGCCGGCGCCGGCGTCGCCGCCGTCGGCGGCGTGGTCCTTTTGCGCGAGAGCCTGAGTCTGGGGTCGATGCTCTACCAGACGCTCCACACGGTCGCGCGACGCGCCCGGCTCCACTACGCGCCGCGCCTTCAGGGCCATGCGGCAGAGGTGAAGTGAGCGGCATCACCCGGCGAATCCTTCCGCGTCTCCGCTCGCACCGGCTGACGCTCCTGTGGGCGTTCATCCAGGTACTGCTCATCGCTGGTTGCGAGCTGCTCAAGCCCTGGCCGCTCAAAGTCATCATCGACTCGGTGCTGGGGGGCGAGCCGGTGCCCTGGAGATGGGCGACTGGATGGTCTCCGGGGGCGCTGTTGCTCGCCGCGTGCGCCGGCCTCGTGTTCATCTACACCGCGCTCGGCGCGCTCACCGTACTGAACAACTACACCACGATCCGCGTGGGCCAGCGGATGGTGACCGAGCTGCGCGGCGACCTGTACGCGCATCTCCACCGCCTCTCCCTCGCGTTCCACAGCCGGGCGCGGCTCGGCGACCTGCTCTACCGCGTCACCGCTGACACGCTGGCGCTGCAGACGCTCACCATGAACTGCCTGTTCCCGGCCGTGACGGCGCTGACGCTCCTGGCCGGGATGTGCGTGATCATGCTCCGCCTGGACAGCTCGCTGACCTTGCTGGCGCTCGCCGTATGCCCGGTCTTGTTCGTCGCCATCGCGCGACTCAACGTTCGGATCACCCGGGCGGCCGGGCAAGCCCGCGACCGCGACGGCGAGGTCTACGCGGTCGTTCAGCAATCCATGTCCGCGATTCGCGTGATTCAGGCGTTTACACGTGAGGAGGACGAGCACCGGCGCTTCATGACGGCCAGCCGACAGAGCCTCGCCGCCGGCCTGCGCCTCTACACGTTGCAGACGTTCTACTCGGGCGTAGTCAACGCAGTGATCGCATCCGGCACGGCAGTGGTGGTGTGGGTGGGCGCGCGCCACGTCCTGGACGGCACGCTGAGCCTCGGCTCGCTCGTGATCTTCCTCTCCTACCTGGCGTCGCTCTACGGGCCCCTCAACAGTATCTTCCAGACCTACGGGCTGGCTCAGGGCTCCGCCATCGGCGTGCGTCGTGTCTTCGACCTGTTCGACGTCGAGCGGGACATCGCCGACGGCCACCGCGACTTCCCGGCCGACGGCGCGCGAGGCGAGGTGACGTGGGAGGACGTCTCTTTCGAGTACGCGCCAGGGCACCCCGTGCTGACCGACGTGAGTCTCCGCGCCCAACCGGGCCAGACGGTGGCCGTCGTGGGCGCGACGGGCGCCGGGAAGTCCACTCTCCTGAGCCTGCTGCCGCGCTTCTTCGACGCGACGACGGGCCGCGTCCTCGTGGACGGCGTGGACGTGCGCGACTATCGCCTTGCCTCGTTGCGCCGCCAGATCGCCATGGTGCTCCAGCCGCCTCTGGTGTTGCCGACCACCCTCCGCGAGAACATCGCGTTCGGTCGTCCTTCGGCCGGCCCCGACGAGATCGTGGCGGCGGCGCGGCTCGCCGGCATCCACGACGCCATCATGACCTTCCCCGAAGCCTACGACACGGCGGTTGGCGAGCAAGGCGTGACGCTGTCCGAGGGTGAGAAGCAGCGACTCACCATCGCGCGGGCGATCCTCAGGGACGCGCCGATTCTGATCCTCGATGAGCCGACCTCCTCGCTGGATGCGGAGACCGAGGCCCTCATCATGCACGGGCTCGAGCGGCTCAAAGCGGCGCGGACGACCTTCATCATCGCTCACCGCCTGTCCACAGTCCGGAGCGCGGACGTGATCGTCGTCCTGCGCGACGGCCGTGTCGTCGAGCACGGGCGCTTCGAAGCGCTGGTGCAACGTGGAGGCCCCTTCGCGGCGCTCTATCGGCTGCAGGGCGGGTTCCGGCGGGAGGATGCGGTTGAGATTCCGTAGGCGCATCCTGGTCCTGCATCTGGCGGGCGGGGCGATCGACGAGCTCTATCGCGAAGCCGACGCGCTGCTCAATCTCTGCGGCGCGACGCGGCTCCGCGAGGAACACCTCCGCTGTCGAGTCCGGATGTATCCGGCTCGCCGAAGGCGACGGGGAGACCCGTGAGTTTCGAGGGGATGCGAGGGGCCGACCACTGAGCGGCATGGTTCCATGGACGTCGTCGGCCGCGAGCACCTGATCGGCCGATCACAGAGGCTTGCCCGCTACGTGGCGCTCCACGGGGTGGACGTCAGCCGCAGGAAGCGGCTCGCATTCTCCCACATCAGCTTGCGCGTCGCCTCCTCGCCCAGCGCCTGACGCCAGGCGATCACCGTGTCGGCGTGGTCCGGGAAAATCGTCTCCGGGTGCGGGTAGTCGGAGGCGAACATGAGGGCGTGGTCGCCCAGCAGGTCGATCGCCGCCTTCGTCAGCGCCACCCCTTCGGAGAAATCGATGCTGACGAAGACGCGCCCCATCTGCGCGTACTCGAGCGGGGTGTGTTTGAGCGTGGGCGACACCGAGCCTCGGACGTAGTCGATCTGTCGGGTCAAGCGCACGAGCCAGTGAGGCAGCCAGCCGTGGCCGCTCTCCAGCGAGCCGATGCGAAGACGTGGGTAGCGGTCCAGCATGCCTCCCATGAGCATGAAGGAGAGGAAGCGCTGACCGCCCCAGGTTTGGCCGGCGCAGCGACCCATCGCCGGGTTGTCCCAGATGTCGCGATAGCCCGGAAAGTACGGCGTCTCGACCGTGAAGGCGTGGTACATGATCGGCAGATCGGCTTCGTCGGCGGCCGCCCAGATGGGCTCGAGGTCGGGGTCGTCGATCGGCATCCCTTCTGGGAGCAGCGGCCAGACCGCCGCGACCCAGTCCTCCCGGGCGTGCTCCTTGATCACCTGCGCGCTCCACACCGGGTCGGTCGCGAGCGCCAGGATCATGCTCTTCAGGCGGCGCGAATCCGCCGCGCAGTAGTCCGCCATGTAGCGGTGATAGGCGCGATACAGGCCTTGCGCCAGATGCGGCGCCAGCGCGGGCGCACCGTAGGCCCACGGCCCCGGAATGATGAAGTCGATGTCGCGACCTTCGAGGTCCATGTCCCGCAGCCGGCCCCGGGCGTTGTCCTCCGCGACACGCGGAGTGATGGGCTGCCGCGTGACCATCTGCGTGCGTCCGGACAGGAAGCCGCGATCACCGTCGGCTTGCGCCGCTGGAGCCGATTTTTGGCCGGCCACCCGCTGCAGGCGAACGGGTCTGATCGACAGGATCGTGGATGAGCCCACGTCTTCGGCGTCACCCCGGCCGGGAACCGTCTTGACCGTCCGCCGGTACGGCTGGAGGTCGTCGATCCGCGCCTTCAGATCCTCGTCAGCGTAGCGCAGCAGCACGTCCAGGGACGGATTCACGTGAGTGTCCGAATCGATCACTCGAAAACCCTGTCTCATCGCAGTCTGCTAGGATCGCGGCTGGTGCTCGGTCACCCCGCCTTCGCCCTCCTGTTGTGCTCGCGGGTCTTCGCCAACATGGGGTTCCACATGCTGGGCGTCGCGGTGGGATGGCAGCTTTACGCCCTGACCGGCAGCGCCCTGGACCTCGGCCTGGTCGGCCTCGCGCAGTTCGTGCCGATGGTTCTCCTGACGCTGATCGTCGGACAGGTCGCCGACCGCTATGATCGTCGCCTCATCGCGGCGGTCTGCCAGTTCACCGAGGCCGCGGCCGCCGGCACGCTCGTGGTGGGCACCCTCGCCGGCTGGCAAAGCAACACGAGCATCCTGGGCATCGTGTCGCTCGTCGGCGCCGCGCGGGCGTTCGAGAGTCCCGCCACGACGGCTCTGGTGTCCGACGTGGTGTCCCGGCCGCTCATCGCGCGCGCCATGGCCTGGCTGGTCTCGGCGAACCAGACCGCGCAGATCGTCGGACCGGCCCTGGGCGGATTCCTGTACACGCTCGGCCCGGAAGCGCCCTACCTCAGCGCCGCCGGGCTGTTCGTCCTCGCCGGCGTGTGCGCCGCCGTCATCCGGAGCCGCCGCGCGGCGCGCGCCACCGAGCCGCTGAACCTAGAGAACGTCTTCTCGGGAATCGCCTTCATCCGGAGCCGGCGTGTGCTGCTCGGCACGATGTCGCTCGATCTGTTCGCGGTGCTGCTCGGAGGCGCCACGGCGCTCCTGCCCATCTACGCCCGGGACATCCTGGGCACGGGCCCGCGCGGGCTCGGAGTCTTGCGCTCGGCGCCGGCCGTCGGCGCCCTGGCGACGTCGATGTTCCTCGCGTATCAACCCCTGCGGCGTAGGATCGGGCCGACGCTGTTCCGCGCCGTCATGGTCTTCGGCGCGGCCACTGTGGTGTTCGGCGTCTCCACCAACTTCGCGCTCTCGCTCGCCGCGCTCTGCGTCCTGGGCGCGTCGGATGTCGTCAGCGTGGTCATCCGAGCCTCGCTCGTCCAGATCCGAACACCTGACACGATGCGAGGCCGCGTGAGCGCCGTGCACTCGCTGTTCACCGGTACCTCGAACCAGCTCGGCGCTTTCGAGTCGGGCCTGGCCGCCGCGCTCTTCGGGACGGTACCGGCCGTGCTGCTCGGCGGGCTCGGAACGATCGCCGTGGCGGCGCTCTGGATGGTTCTCTTCCCCGAGCTGCGCCGAATACACCAGTTCGAAGAGTGACGCGCGTCGACATCGTCGACGGGGCGCGAGATAATCCGCGGAGTGAAAGCGTCGGCCTCGAGTCGCGCCCGGTGCCGCTGGGTCGCTCCGGCGCTGCTGCCGGTGATCAACCTCGCCCTGGCATTGCTGCTCTCTGCGGTCGTGGTTGTCCTGATCGGCGAAAGTCCCACACGGGCCCTCTGGCTTCTCGCGAACGGCGCGGTCGGGAACGCCGAGGCGGTCGGCTACACGCTCTACTACGCGACCAATTTCGTCTTCACCGGTCTGGCCGTCGCCGTCGCCTTTCACGGTGGGCTGTTCAATATCGGCGCGGAGGGTCAGGCCTACATCGGCGGTCTCGGCGTCGCCTTGCTCTGTCTCGGGGCCGGGGGCTGGCCGACCGCGCTGGTCGTCGCGGCCGCGATCGTTCTGGCGGCGGCCGGCGGCACGGCCTGGGCATTCGTGCCCGCCTGGCTCCAGGCCCGACGCGGCAGCCACATCGTCATCACGACGATCATGTTCAACTTCATCGCCTCGGCGTTGATGACGCATCTCCTCGTCAACGTCCTGATCAAGCCAGGCCAGCAGTCGCCGGAGACGCGTGAGTTCGATCCGAACACCTGGCTGCCCCAGCTCCACGACGTGGCCCGCTCGCTGGGCTGGGAGATCGGCCGCTCGCCGCTCAACCTCTCCGTGCTCGTCGCGCTGGCCGCCGGCGCCGGGGTGTGGATCTATCTTTGGCACACGCGCTGGGGCTACGAGCTGCGGGCCCTCGGCCACAACGAGACGGCCGCGGTGTACGGCGGCATTCTGCCGGCGCGGACGGTGATCGTGGCGATGTCGATCTCGGGGGCGCTCGCCGGGCTCATGAGCCTCAACGAGGTCATGGGGGTCCAGCATCGCCTGCTCCTCAACTTTCCCGGCGGCGCCGGGTACGTCGGCATCGCGGTGGCGCTGATGGGACGCAATCATCCGCTGGGGATCGGGCTGGCGTCGGTCCTGTTCGGCGCCCTCTATCAAGGCGGGTCCGAGCTGTCGTTCGACATGCCGAACCTCACGCGCGACATAGTCGTGGTCATCCAGGGGCTGATCATTCTCGTCTGTGGCGCCCTCGAGCACGCGCTCCGCGGTCCTCTGGAGGCTTTCGTCCGATGAGCGAAACCTCGTTACTCGTCGCGCTCCTCGCGGCGGCGACAGCACGCGGGGCCGCGCCGCTCGTGCTGGCGGCGCTCGGCGGTCTCTTCGCCGAGCGATCGGGCATCGTCGACATCGGACTCGAGGGCAAGATGCTGGCCTCGGCCTTCGTGGCGGCCGCGACGGCGGCGGTGACGGGCTCCGCCTGGGCCGGCCTGGGCGCCGGCGTCGCGGCGTCCGTCCTGGTGAGTCTGGTGCACGGCTTCGCCTGCATCACGCACCACGGTAACCAGGTCGTGTCGGGCATGGCGCTCAACATCACGCTCTCGGGGCTGACCGCGGCGCTGGGTTACGCGTGGTTCCACGAGGGCGGCCAGACCCCGCTTCTCGGCCCCGGCGCACGCTTCGCGCCCATCGAGCTTCCGGGCGCCGCCGCGCTCGCGGGAGTGCCGGGAGTGGGCACGGCCTACCGCGAGGTCGTGAGCGGCCACAACCTGCTCGTCTACTTAGCCGCCGCCATCGTCCCCGTGGTGGCCTGGATCGTGTACCGGACGCGTTTCGGTTTGCGCTTGCGCGCCGTGGGCGAGAGCCCCGATGCGGTCGACACCGCGGGCATCTCCGTCTCCGCCACGCGCTACCGCGCGCTCGTCATGAGCGGCGTGCTGTGCGGCGTGTCCGGTGCGTACCTGTCGATCGCCCACCACGCGTCGTTCATCCGTGACATGTCGGCGGGCAAGGGGTATCTCGCCCTGGCCGCCCTCATCTTCGGGCAGTGGCGCCCGGTGCCGACGCTCGGCGCGTGCCTCCTCTTCGCTTTCGCCGACGCAGTCCAGGCGCGCCTCCAGGGGACGCCGCTGCCCCTCGTGGGCGTCGTGCCGGTCCAGCTCGTCCAGGCGATGCCGTACATCCTGACGGTGTGTCTGCTGGCGGGTTTCGTCGGCCGCGCGGTCGCTCCCCGAGCGATCGGCGTTCCGTACCTGAAAGAACGATGAGCGGCGTCGAACCGGTGGGAGGGTCTGGGGGAGGAGCGTCGGGCGCTCCCTCCGAGCTTGAAGAAATGCTCGAACGCGCGCGCGGGGCCCTGGCAAATGCCCACGCGCCCTACTCGCGTTTCAGGATCGGCGCATGCGTTCGAGCCGCGAGCGGCCGCCTCTACGCGGGGTGCAACGTGGAGAACGCGTCCTTCCCGGTCACCCAGTGCGCCGAGAACACCGCGATCGGAGCCATGGTCGCGGCGGGTGACCGGCAGATCGTCGAGGTCGTGATCGTGACCGAGGGCGCCGAGCCGTGTCCTCCCTGCGGCCGTTGCCGGCAGCAGCTGACCGAGTTCGCCGGTCCGGACGTGCGCATCCACCTCTGCGGACCGGAGGGCGTCCGCGTCACGGCCACCCTGGGCGAGCTCCTCCCGATGGCCTTCGGACCCAGGACGCTCACGCGCCCGACGTGATGGACTGCGACATCTTTCTGGCGCCCGCCGCGGATTCCTGGAAGGTCGTGAAGCGCGCGGAGGAGCTGGGCTTCCGCCGCGCCTGGTTCTACGACACGCAGCTCCTCAACGCGGAAGTGTTCGTCTCGATGGCGGCCGCGGCCATGCAGACGTCGAAGATCCGTCTCGGCACCGGCGTGTTGATCCCGTCGAATCGCATCGCGCCCGTGGCCGCGAGCGGGCTGGCCAGCTTGAACGCGCTCGCGCCCGGCCGGATCGACTTCGGCATCTCCACCGGCTTCACGGCCCGCCGCACGATGGGGCTGCGCCCCGTGAGGCTCGGGGACATGGAGGAATACGTCCGCGTCGTGTGTGGCTTGCTGGCGGGCGAGACGCTGGAGTGGACGTTCGAGGACAAGCGCCGGAAGATCCGATTCCTCAACCCCGAGATCGGGGCCGTCAACATCAAGGACCCGATTCCCGTGCACGTCTCCGCGCTGGGACCGCGCGCTCGACGGCTCACGGCGAAGCTCGGTGCGGGGTGGATCCACGCCACGGCCAACGTGGCCCACGCCAAGGCCGCGATCGCCGACATGCAGGCCGCCTGGCGCGACGCGGGTCGGGACCAGGCCCGGCTGCATGCGACGGCAGCCATTGCCGGCTGCGTCCTGGGGGACAACGAAGCCGGTGACAGCCCTCGGGCGAGGGCCCACGCAGGTCCGACCGCCACCATCGCGCTGCACAGCCTGGTCGAGCGCGAGGAGTTCGGCGACCTGGGACGTCCGATTCCACCGCAGCTCGCGCCGCTGATCGAGCGATATCGCCGCATCTATCTCGAGTACGAGCCCGCGGATGCTCGCTATCTGAGCAACCATCGCGGGCACCTGATGTTCCTGCGACCGGAGGAGCAAGCAATCTGCACCGCGGAGCTCATTCGCGCGACCACCTTCACCGGACCCAAGGCCGAGCTGCGAGAACAGCTCCGTGAGCTGGCTCGAGCCGGATTCGACCACGTCGGCCTCACCGTGCGCCACGGATATCCCGAGATGCTGGAGGAATGGGCCGACGTGTTCGAGGGGGTGTGACGATCCGCGCGACGGCGGCGGAGCTGATCCGCGAAAAACGCGACGGCGCGACCCTGCGCGAGGACGAGATCGCGCGTCTGGTGGCGGGGATCGTCGACGGCTCGGTGAGCGACGGCCAGGTGGCCGCCTTCGCGATGGCGGTGTACTTCCGCGGCATGACGCGAGAGGAGTGCGCGTCGCTCACGCGAGCCATGTCGCGCTCGGGCGCCGTCCTCGATTGGCCCGACCTCGGCGGCCCGGTTCTCGACAAGCACTCGACCGGTGGCGTCGGCGACAAGGTCAGCCTCATCCTGGCTCCGGTGGTGGCGGCCTGCGGCGGCTTTGTGCCGATGATCTCGGGCCGCAGCCTCGGGCACACGGGCGGCACGCTGGACAAGCTCGGCAGCATTCCCGGCTACGACACGACTCCCGACGTGGGTCGCTTCCAGGTTGCCGTGCGCGCGGCCGGCTGTGCCATCGTCGGCCCGACCGCGGCTCTGGTCCCCGCGGACCGACGGCTCTACGCAATCCGCGACGTCACGGCGACCGTCGACTCCATTCCGCTGATCACCGCGTCGATCCTGTCGAAGAAGCTGGCGGCTGGACTCGACGCGCTCGTCATGGACATCAAGGTCGGCTCCGGTGCCTTCGCCCCGTCGCTCGAGACCGCCACCGTGCTCGCCGAGAGCCTCCTGGCGGTCGCCGAGGACGCCGGGCTTCGGGCGGGTGCGCTGCTGACCGACATGGCCCAGGTCCTCGGCCACCACGTGGGAAACGCGCTCGAGGTCCGCGAAGCGATCGATTTCCTCACGGGCAAGGAGCGGGAAAGCCGGCTCCACGCGGTGACGGCCGCTCTGGCGAGCGACCTGCTGGTTCTCGGAGGACTGGCGCGCGACGGCGTCGAAGCTTCCGCCGCGGTGGAGAAAGCGCTCGCGTCCGGCGCCGCGGCCGAGCGCTTCGCGCGTATGGTCACCGCGCTCGGAGGCCCGCGGGATCTCGTCGAGCGCCCGGAGCGACACCTCGCACGGGCTCCGGTCGAGCTGGCCGTCGTTCCCGATGTCGCGGGGGTCGTCACACGCGTCGATGCGCGATCGGTCGGACTCCTGGTGGTCGAGCTCGGCGGTGGCCGCCAACGCGTCGAGGACGCCATCGACTCTGCCGTCGGTCTCGCGGACGTGCGTGGCGTCGGCGACGCGGTGACTCAGGACCGGCCGATCGCCGTGGTCCACGCGCGGTCTCCAGCCGACGCGGAGGCGGTGGCGACGAGGCTCCGGCGGGCCGTGACGGTGGGGGACGCGCCGGACGCCGCGGCTCGGTCGCCCGTACTCCGACGGCTCCGACCGCTACGGTGACGTGGGCGACGAGCGGGAGCCTGAGTTATCCCTCAGAACGACGCCCCGTGCCGCCTGGTCCGCCGCCATCGTCTTCAGCGAGTCCTGCTCCACCGTGAGCACGTGCTTTGCGATCGCCCGATAGGTCCACTGCCCCGGTCCGGTTTCCGTGTTGAACTGCTCGTCGGTCAGCCCGATGAGCGAGCCGATGAAGCGCGCCCGTTCGACGAGCCACTCGGCCACCAGCCGCTCCATCGGTGAGGCGGTGATCCGAGACTCATAGCGTCCCTCGAGCACCTGTCCCGTGTGGATCTTCTCGTGGTCGATGTCATTGGTGATGAGCGTCCAGACGTCCTTGCCCTGCGCGCACCCGTGAGAGGACGGGACGGAGAGCTCGCGGTCCGACGCCTCCAGGAGCGCGCCCATGGTGAGCATCGTCTGTTCGATCAGCTCGCGGATCGCTCCACGCACCGTTGCTGCCATGTGTCTCTCCCGTCTTGCTGGCGCCTACTTGAGGTGCCGGCCGAAGAACGCGGCGACCTCGCGAATGCTGTCGGCCCAGGCCGCGGGGTCGCCGCCCGTCGTGGCGCCGCGGCCGGTGGGGGAACTGGGGTTGTTGCGCGCCTCGACGTAGCGCACGGGGTTGTGGCTGTCGAACGAGTGGTGCGCGCCTGGATAGATCTTGATCGTGACCGGATACCCGGCCCGCTGCGCCGCCTCGGTCAGCTTTCGACACGGTTCCGCCGGGGTCCAGTCGTCCTTCTCTCCGGTGAGGATCAGCAACGGTGCGACCGGACGATACACCCCCGCAGCGTCGCCGCGCAACGCACCCTGTCGCGTCGTACATCGTGGATAGAGCGCCACGGCGGCGGCGAACCCCGCCCGCTTGTCCAGCGCCAGCGGCTCGCCGTCGCGCTCCGGCGCGATCATCGAGGACAGCGTCGTCGACCCGCCGTGCGAGCCGCCCATGAGACCCACGCGTGATCCGTCGACGTAGGGCAGCGTCCGGAGATGGGCGAGCGCCGCGTAAGCGTCGCCGGCGCGGCGCTCGGGGCTGACGTCGATCCCACGCGTCGACGTGACGGTGCAGACGCCGTCGGCAAACCCGCGCGTCGTAAAGCTGTCGGGAATGAGCACGACGTAGCCCCGCCCCAGGAGCTCCCGCGCCCAGCGGTCGGGCGCGCCGCTCGAGCGAGGACCGAGCCCGCTGCAGTCGTGCACGATCACGACGGCGGGGAACGGCCCCGGGCCGTCCGGCTTCGACAGAGTGACCGGGATCTGCTCTGAGAATCCGCCGGGCGCGGTCGTGGCGATCGAGGGACCGACGAACGAGCCGCTACAGGCGCTCAGGGCGGCGGAGGTCACGAGCGCCGCGACTGTGAGCGCCTGTCGACATCTCAGCATGAGGCAATTCTATGCCGATCGACATGGGGTACGCTTGACTCCACCGCCGAGGAGCGCGATTGTGTTCTCCCAGACGGCACAGAGGAGGCATCAGTGAGCGACGAGATCAGCATCCAGTTCACGCGCTTTTCGGCCTTTTACTCACCGTTGATCGCGACGATCGCCGGCGGATTTCTCCAGGCAGAGGGCTTGCAGCCGAAGCATTCAGTCGCGCCGGCGGGCAAATCGGCGATCGACGGGCTCGTGAACGGGACGGTCCACGTCTGTCAGTCGGCGCCCTCGCAGGGCTTCGGTCCGCTCGAGAAAGGCCAGGCGCCGCCGGCCCTTCACTTCGCCCAGATCAACGAGAAGGACGGCTTCTTCCTGACCGCCCGCCAGCCGGATCCGGCGTTCTCATGGGACACGCTCAAGGGCCGGAAGGTCCTCGTCGACCACGGCGGCCAGCCGCTCGCCATGTTCAAGTACGCCTGCCACCGGCGAGGTCTCGACTACGCGGCGATCGGCGCGGTCGACGTTCCGAGCGCACAGATGGATCAAGCCTTCCGGAAGGGCGAGGGCGACTACATTCACCAGCAGGGACCGGCACCGCAGCAGCTCGAGCATGACCGCGTCGGCCACGTCGTGGCGTCCGTCGGGGAGGCGATCGGCCCGTGCGCCTTCTCGAGCCTGGCCGCGACCCGTGAGTGGCTGCGCACCGACATGGCCCGGCGCTTCATGCGCGCCTACCGCACGGCGCGCGCCTGGATCGTCGCGACGCCAGCGGCCAAGATCGCCGAAGCCGAGGCTCCGTTCTTCCCCGAGATCGACCGGGCCGTACTCACCGCGACCCTCGCCTACTACCAGAGGCTCGGCTGCTGGACGCCGCACGTCGAGATCACGCGCCCGGCCTTCGAGGTGGCGCTCGACGTCTTCCAGCATTCGCGCCTGATCACCAAACGGCACCGGTACGAAGACGTCGTCGCGGCGCCGCCCGATGCGGTCTGAGCGACGCATCGCCGCGGCATCGCCGTCTCCGATCCACCGAGGACCCCATCAATGAACGGAGCGCTGTCGGGCATCCGCGTCGTCGACATCACGAACAATCAGGCCGGACCCTCGTGCGGCCAGATGCTGGCCTGGCTCGGGGCGGACGTGATCAAGGTCGAGGAGCCGATCAAGGGCGACCCCGCCCGCTCCATGTTGAAGGATAGGCCGGACGCGGACAGTCTGTTCTACCTGTCCTTCAACGCGAACAAGCGCAGCCTGACGCTCAATCTCAAGAACTCGCGCGGCAAGGATGTGTTTCGTACGTTGCTCGGGACCGCCGATGTGCTCCTGGAGAACTTCGGCCCCGGCGTGCTCGAGCGTCTGGGCTTCGGCCATCGCGAAGTCCGGGAGCTCAATCCGCGTCTCGTGTACGCGAGCATCAAAGGATTCGGGTCGTACGGGCCGTATCGTGACTACAAGAGCTACGAGCCGATCGCGCAGGCGATGGGCGGGGCGATGAGCGTCACCGGCTTCCCGGACAGCCCGCCGACCTACGTCTGGCCGTCCATCGGAGACTCGGGCACCGGGATGCACTGCGTGATCGGGATCCTCGCCGCGCTCATGCAGCGCCACACGACCGGCGAAGGCCAGCAGGTCGAGGTCTCCATGCAGGACGCGGTCGTCAATCTCATCCGGGTCAGCCTGCGCGATCACCAGCGCCTCGGGAAGCCCGGCGCGCGGACCGGGAATCAGCTCGGCGCCGGTGTACCGGGGACGACGTATCGGTGCCGGCCCGGCGGGCCCAACGACTACGTCTTCATCTTCGTGCCGCAGCAAATGTGGCTGCCCCTGCTCCACGCCATCGGGCGGGACGACCTCATCGGCGACCCGCGCTACGACACCGCCGAGGCACGCTGGCAGTGCAAGGACGACATCAACGCCCTGGTGGAAGCGTGGACGTCGCAGCGCTCGAAGCACGACGTCATGAAGATCCTGGCCGGCGCCGGCGTTCCATGCGGCGCGTGCCTGGACACCGGCGAGGTCCTGAGCGATCCTCATCTTCAGGCGCGCGACATGATCGTCGAGGTCGAGCACCCCGTGCGCGGGCGCTACGTCACCGCGGGCAATCCGGTGAAACTCTCGGCCTCACCGACGAAGATCTCGCCGGCGCCTCTCCTCGGCCAGCACCGTCACGAGATCCTGAAGGAATTGGGATACGGCGAGGCCGACATCGGCGCGCTCGAGGCGGAGGGCGCGATTTGACGGCCCGGCGCACCGCGTTCGTGACGGGAGCGGCCGACGTGCTCACCGCCTTCGGACATCTCGACGTGCTGGTCAACAACGCCGGCGTGCCGCTCACCTGCCCGGCCGTCGAGGTCACCGAAGCGGAATGGAACGCGGTCATCGACGTCAACCTGAAGGGCGTGTTCTTCACGAGCCAGCAGATGGGCCGTCACCTGATCGCCAGCAGGCGCGGGGGCTCGATCGTCAGCATCGCCTCGACGCACGGGGTGATCAGCATCGCCGACCGCTCGATCTACGGCATCTCGAAAGCCGGCGATTCGCTTGTCGTAAGCCCTTCCCTCCGACAGGCCGGCGCCTAGCCCGCCATCCGCGGAGGCGGTGTTAGTGGCCGCCTCTCCGGGTTCCGCTTCCTCCACGAGTCTTCCGGCTCGACGCCAGGATCGAACCAGATCGGCTTCGTGGCGTTCGAGTTGCTCACGAAGTATTCCGAGCACTGGAAGCGCGTCCGCCTGTTGAACTCGTCAACCATTGGCTCCGGCACCACCCAGGGAAGAGCCAGACTTACGTCACTTCGGTCACCTCCTCAAGCCCCTCGCTGAGTCGTAGCCAGTCGAACCTGTATCGTGGCTGGTAGGTGGCCTCAAGGGAGCCGTCATCCACGACGGTCTCAAGCCGCCCTCGTTCGGGCAGGATTCGCGAGAAGCGCCGGAATGGTGGTGGTGGATTTTCGACAACCACCGACCTCGACCGGTCCATTACTACCTCTAGGGTCCCGATTCTTAAGCGTTCCACTCTTGGCCCGATCGTTGCCTTTGAGGAGCACGAGATCGACGAGGATGCGACGAAGTGATTGAAACGAGGGCGTGATGGAGACAGTGGAGAAAGTGGAATCGAGGCTCGGCCGAACGGTGCTCCTGGCCGGCGCAACGCTTTCGCTCCTGACCATCGCGGCTGTGATCCTGCTCACCGTCGGCGTGGTGACGTTATTCAGCGCCCGGCGGCTCTACAGCGAGGTCATCGCGAAGTGGCTCAGCCGCGCGATCTTGACGATGTGGGGCGTGCGCCTCGAGGTGCACCAGGACGAGCCCTTCCCCAAGACGCAGACGGTCTACGTCTCCAACCACAGCTCGACGCTGGACATGTTCGTGCTCGTGGCGCTCGGCCTGCCCAACACGCGGTTCGTCGGCGCCCAGGACCTCAGCGGGTTCCTCCGGTGGATGGCGCCCCTTGGCGTTTTCACCGTTCTGATGGGAACACGCTGGGCGCCGCCCCCGTCGCGGCCGGTCGAGCGGGCGAAATGGTTCGAAGCGACCGAGCACATCCTACGGCGGACCGGGGGCTCCATCTATCTGAGCCCCGAGGGCGAGCGAGTGACGACGGGGAGGCTCGGGCGCTTCAACAAGGACAATTTCCAGCTCGCCGCGAACCTCGGCGTGCCGATCGTGCCCCTCTACATAGACATCCCGCGCGAGGTCGATCCTGGAAAGGGGTTCAACGCTCTCCCCGGAACGGTCCACGTCCATGTGCAACCGGCCATCTCGACGCGCGGCTGGACGCCCAAGGGCCTCGACGCGAACACCGAGATGGTTCGCGACATCTTCGTGAGGACCCACGAGACGCTTCGAGCATGAGCATCCCGGAACTCCGCGCCATGAACCGCACGCTCAATCCGACGCTGGGACGGTTGCTGGGGTTGCTCGGCATGGACCGCACCTGGGTACGCGGCGAGGGCGTGTGGCTGACCGATGCACGCGGTCGCCGCTTCCTCGACTGCTACGCGCAGTACGGCGCCGTCGCCCTGGGTCACAACGCACCATGCGTGACGCGCGCGGCGCTGGCGGCTATCGCGGCCGGCGAGCCCGCGATGGTCCAGCCCTATCGCGCGCCGTACGCCGAGGCGCTGGCGAACACGCTCACCCGACTCGCGCCGGGGAATCTTTCCCGCTGTGTCTTCACGACCTCCGGCGCCGAGACGGTCGAGGCGGCGATCAAGCTCGTCCGCGCGCGCACAGGCCGCCCGATCATCCTCTCCGCCACCGGCTCCTTTCACGGCAAGACGCTCGGTGCCCTCGCCGCCACCGGACAGACGCATCACGCCGAGGGCTTTGGTCCTCTGCCGCCGGGCTTCGACCACGTGCCGTTCGGCGACGACGAGGCGCTCGCCGCCCGCGTGGCGCGCGACGGTGATTGCATCGCCGCGTTCTTCATCGAGCCGGTGCAGGGCGAGCGGGGCGTCCACCTGCCGCCGGCCGGATACCTCCAGCGCGCACGTGAGGTGTGCTCGCGGTACGGCGTGGCGCTCGTCGTCGACGAGATCCAGACCGGGCTCGGGCGAACGGGGCGACTCTTCGCGTGCGAGCACGAGGGCGTCGCGCCCGACCTCCTCCTCGTGGCCAAGGCGCTCGGCGGCGGGCTCTTCCCCCTCGGCGCCTGCCTCGCGTCGGCTGATTTCTGGGATGACACTTTCGCGCTGCGTCACTCGTCGACGTTCGCCAACAACAACGTTGCATGTCGCGTGGGGCTCGCCGTGCTCGAGGCGCTCACGACCGGCGACCTCATCGACAGCACCGCCCGCAAGGGCGCGCGGCTACTCGCCGGTCTCGCCGATCTGGCCCGACGATATCCGCGGACCATCGCCGGGGTTCGCGGTCGCGGGCTCATGACGGCGATCGAGCTCCGTGGCCCCGATGGAGGCGCGGGCGGATTCCTCTCGTTCCTCGAGCACCAGGGGCTCTACGCCTACGCCGTCGCCGCGACGATGGCCGAGGCCGCCTCGGTCCTCGTCCTGCCCACGCTGGGCGATTCCCACGCCCTCCGCGTGACGCCGCCCCTCGTCATCTCCAACGACGAGCTCGATCTCGCCCTCGCCCGCATCGGCGACGTCTTCCGGCGTCTCGAACGGAACGCGAGCGAGACGATCACGCGCGCGATCGGCGCCCTGGACGACACCGCCTCCGTCCCCACCGGGTGCGTCGACAATGCGGAGCCGATGACCATTCCGCCGGCGCGAAGCGCGAAGGGACCACGCCCCACCTATGCGTTTCTCGCGCACTTTACGCATCCGGACGACGTCGCCGAGATGGACCCCGGGCTCGCGGAGCTGACCGCCTTGGAGCGGCGGCGCTTCTGCGCCTTCACGTCCGCGCTTCCCGCTGGCGTGCTGATGGTGGCGCCGACCATCCGCTCGCGGATGGGAGCCAGCGCGGACGGCGTCGTCATCGCGCTGCCGCTCCTCCCAGAGGAAATGGCGCGGCGGGGCGTCCGACGCATGAGCACGGAGATCCAGCGCGCGGTCGATCTCGCCGCGAGCCTCGGCGTGCGCCGCGTCGGCCTCGGTGGATACACCGCGCCCTACAGTCGCCGCGGACTCGCTGTCGTGGGCCGCGGCCCGGC
>WNFA01003311.1_pt1 | contig 24623 bp, 24 predicted proteins | sample 5400481 | NCBI WGS metagenome assembly WNFA01 (sample SAMN13153340, study PRJNA577476) | soil metagenome | isolation source: 120 cm saprolite under Douglas fir tree site 2 hole 1 replicate 2 | place: USA:California | collected 2015-04-18 | reverse complement strand
CCCCCGCAATACGCTCAACCAGTTCCTCGCGGTGGGCTTGTACCCACTCGGCCTCACGTTCTGCAGGCTTGCGGATCATTACATTCATCGGAACCTCTTCCCTTGTCTCTCCGTCGCTCATCTGGAAGATGTGCAGAATCAGACAAGCATTTTCGACAATCATTCTACCACCCTGTGCGAAGGCGCGTCTATAATTACCACCAGACAGAGACCATTCTTCTCTGCTTTTGCAGACATGCTGGACTTTTCTTCCAGGGAAGAGCCAGTTGTGAGAGAGCATGGGACCTGCCAGACAGACAATAAACAGACAATCAGAAGAAGTGAAGAGGAAAAAACGATGAAAATCAAGCGTTTAGGACGCGCAGGCTTAAAGGTTTCGGAAATCTGTCTTGGGACGATGACTTTTGGAAACCAGTGCGATGAACCGACTTCACGCGCCATTATGGACAAAGCGTTCGACTACGGGGTCACCTTCTTTGATACCGCTGATGCCTATCCAATTGGCGGTGCTCTGGAGAGCATGGGCCGCACCGAAGAATATATTGGCAACTGGCTCAAAGGGCGACGCGAACAGATTGTGCTGGCTAGCAAGTTCTTTCTCCCGATGGGCACTGGTCCCAATGATCGTGGCGGGTCGCGCAAGCATATCTTCCAGGCGGCCCATGCCAGCCTGCGCCGTTTGCAGACCGACTATCTCGATCTGTATCAGATGCATTTTCCCGATGTTGAAACGCCGCTCGATGAGACGCTCGGGGCGCTGGATGACCTGGTTCATAGTGGCAAAGTGCGCTATATCGGCTGCTCCAACTATCCCGCCTGGTTGCTGAGCAAAGCGTTGTGGACCAGCGAGAAACTCGGATTGGCGCGCTTCGATTGTGTGCAGCCGCGTTACAATCTCCTGTTCCGTCACATTGAAGCGGAACTGTTCCCGCTGGCTCTGGATCAGGGGATCGGCGTGATTAGCTACAATCCGCTGGCAGGCGGTGTGCTCACCGGGCGCTATCAGGTCGGACAAGCTCCCCAGGAGGGAACACGCTTTGCCCTTGAGAATGCCGGGCAGCTCTATCGTGCCCGCTACTGGCAGGAGGCGCCGATGCGTGCCGTGAACCAGCTCAAGCAGCTGTGTGATGAGCGCCAGGTGCCGGTGGCGCAGGTGGCTCTCGCCTGGGTGCTGGCTCAACCGGCCATTACCTCAGCCATCGTGGGCGCGAGCAAAGCTGAGCAACTTGATCAAACACTCCCCGCCGCTGATCTCACCCTCGATGAGCAACTGCTCGCCGCCTGCGATGATATCTGGTATCAGCTCCCCCGTGAGCGCGACAAAGATATCGCATTCCGCTAGCTCTGTCAGAAGAAGCAGATTACTTCCAGAATTGACCGAGAGTAGAGAACAGGAAGAGGAGAAAAACATGAGAGCAACCGTTTATCATGGGCCTGGAGATATGCGCATCGACCAGGTCCCCGATCCCATCATTCAGGCCCCAACCGATGTGGTTGCCCGTATTACACACGCGGGTATTTGTGGTTCGGATCTGTGGTCCTATCGTGGCATCGATCAACGTGAGCCGGGAGATCGCATGGGACACGAGTGGATGGGGATTGTCGAGGAGGTAGGGGCGGAGGTGCGCACCATCAAAAAGGGGGAACGCGTGATCTCACCTTTCTTGATATCGGATGGCACCTGCGAGTTCTGTCGTGAAGGCTTGCCAAGCTCATGCGTGCATGGAGAGCGCTGGGGCGGTCCCAATGATGGCGGCCAGGGCGAAGCCGTTCGAGTCCCATACGCCGACGGCACCCTGGTAGTGCTTCCTCCCTCGGTTGAAGGCGACGAGCATCTGCTCAAGGCCATCCTTCCCCTCACTGATGTCATGGCGACAGGCCATCATGCTGCCATCACCGCAGGGGTCAGGGCAGGCAGCACGGTGGTAGTGATTGGCGATGGAGCAGTCGGACTCTGTGGAGTCCTCGCCGCCAAACGTCTGGGGGCCGAACGCATCTTTCTCATCGGACACCGGGAACAGAGGCTGAAACTGGCGCAAGCATTTGGGGCCACCGATGTCATCACGACGAGAGATGAGCAAGCAGTGCAAGAAGTGCTTGAGCAGACGCATGGTGGGGCCGAAGCGGTCCTGGAGTGTGTCGGCACGCTTGAAGCCATTAACATGGCGATTCACATGACCCGACCGGGGAGATCAGTCAGTCTCGTTGGTTTTACCCATGTCAGCCAGGCTCCCGATCTGACTCACCGATTGTTCCAGAATATTACCATCACCGGCGGCGTAGCACCTGCGCGCGCCTACCTGCCAGAATTGTTGCAGGATGTGATCGCAGGAAAACTTGATCCGTCACCCGTCCTCGACATGACGGTCGATCTGGATGGGGTTCCTGCTGGATACGCGGCGATGGATACTCGTGAAGCCATCAAAGTGATGATGCTTCCGTAGAGACCAGCGTTATTGGGGTCAGCGCATCCAAACCTGAAAACTGTACGCTAAGGTTTGAATCGCTGACCCCTTCAAGAACATCCGGTCTATTTGAGGAACACGGAGTCTCGCAGAGGCCGAGAATGTGAGATCTCGCTGTTTACAACACTCAAAACATTAGCCAAAGGATAGTAACACAACTGCACATTTTCATCTGACACCATCAAATTGTTAAGCAAAAAAGTGAGTCTGCTCAGAGCAGGCTCATGATCCGATACGCTCAGAATATTAATCAGAATACCTTACCATTTAGACTTGAGTGGTAAGGTATTCTGAGCGTGGGTGGCAGCAAATGTAAGTGTGGAAAACACTCGCGTCCCCCATACTCGGCGTGGGCTTCGCGATCCTCCATATGGCCTGGCCTCGCTTGCTCGCCACACTCGAGCGTAGTGACCCTCATCGGAGCGGCTGCGGCGCGTTCCGCCTACCTACCGTATGGAGTTGCGGTTATATACCGCTCGTGCCCAGAGGTAGCCAACCAGGGCGAGGACGACGCACCAGGCGACGGCGAGGACCGCGCTGTTGTCGATCGGGGTTCCCAGCAGCAGCCCACGCAGCGTGTCGATGACGGGTGTGAAGGGCTGATACTCGGAGAACCAGCGCACCCCAGCTGACATCGAGTCCGGGCGGACAAAGGCGCTACTGGTGAACGGCAGAATGAGTTGGAAGATGAGGGAGAGACTATTGGCTCCCGCAGGCGTTTTGCCTATCAGGCCGAAGGCCACCGCCATCCAGGTGAGTGCGAAGGTGAATAGCGCGACCAGGCCGAGCGCTGCGAGCCAGGCGAGGGGGCTGGTGGTGGGGCGGAAGCCTGCGAGCAGGGCTACCCCGATGACGAGAGCGATGCTGATCAGCGTGCGGATCAGGCTGCCGATGACCTGTCCGGTCAGCACTGAGGCGCGGGAGATCGCCATGGTGCGGAAACGATTGATGATGCCTTCGTTCATGTCCATTACGAGGTTCACTGCCGTCGTTGCGCACCCACTGCCCACGGTCATGATAATGATCGCGGGCGCGACGTAGTTGATGTAGGCACCGAGGCCCTGGTCAGCGCCCAGCGCGCCGCCGAAGACGTAGACGAACAGCAAGAGCGTGATGGTTGGAGTCAGCAGGCCACTCACCGTCATTTTGAGGTTGCGCAAGGAATGCCGGGCATCGCGCCGCAGCATGGTGGCCGAATCGCGCAGAGCAAAGGAAAGATTGGTCATCGTACACTGCCTTTCTGGGTTTCAGGGTGGCTGGTAAGAGCGAAAAAGACATCGTCGAGGTCGGGGGTATGCACCGATACTCCGTCAACCGTGATCGCTGCGTGGTCGAGCTGGTCGAGCACGAGCTTCAGTGAGCGGGCGCTACCGTCAGTCGGGACCTGGAGTGTGAGCTCGTTGTCGTTGCGCACCGCCTCGCCCAGAGTGTGGGCGGCCAATTCGAGCCCGCTCACGTCGGCAAACTGCAAGCTGATGTGTCCACCGGGGATGCGGCGTTTGAGCTCATCAGGGGTCCCCTCGGCAACCAGCTTCCCCTGATCGAGAACTGCGATCCGGTCGGCGAGCTGGTCCGCTTCCTCCAGGTACTGCGTGGTGAGCAAGATCGTCACCCCGCTGGCCACCAGGTCGCGGATGATCTGCCACATCGTGTGGCGGCTGCGCGGGTCCAGGCCGGTGGTTGGCTCATCGAGGAAAATGATGCGGGGGTCGCCGACCAGGGTCATCGCCAGGTCGAGTCGCCGCCGCATCCCGCCGGAGTAGGTGATGGGCAACTTTTTGGCCGCGTCGACCAGATCAAAGCGTTCGAGCAGTGCGGCTGCCCGCTTCCGGCCTTCACTCCGACTCAGGTGGTGCAGGTCTGCCATTAAAAGCAGGTTCTCTTCTCCAGTCAACAGGTTGTCCACCGCTGAGAACTGGCCGGTGACGCCGATAGCAGCGCGGACCGCAGCAGGTTCGCGGGTCAGGTTGTGGCCAGCAACCCGCACCTCGCCACTATCAGCGTGGATGAGCGTGGAGAGGATATGCACTGCCGTGGTCTTGCCCGCGCCGTTGGGACCGAGCAGCGCGAAGATGGTTCCCTCGGCCACGTCCAGGTCGATGCTGTCGAGGACCACGTGTTTGCCAAAAGCTTTGCACAATCCCCGTGTTTCAATCATCATCATGACACATGACACCTTTCTATGCTATAATGCAAATTACTTGGATATCCAGCAAACAGTATTGAGATTTGCTAGATATGCGAGTCAAACTGCAATAATTTACCTTGTTTAACAAGGTAAATATATCTTAAACGGAGAAATAAAAATTGTCAAGGGGTTCTCAGAAAAAACAGACGGAGGTCCTCGGGGAACTTGCGCGTGAGCTCCGGCAGTGCTATGGACTGGGCGCGTCCTTCTTCCGGGCGGCGGCGGCTCGAATCGAGATGACCGACACGGACATGCAGGTCATGGATCTCCTGGAGAGCACCGGTGAAGCTTCCGCTGGTCAGCTTGCCAATCTCATGGGACTCACCACTGGGACATTCACCGGGATACTCAACCGGTTGGAGAAGGCCGGGCTTGTACACCGGGAGCGCGACCCCAACGATGGCCGCAGGGTGATCGTGAGGCTCGCAACGGGCTCGGACGGCAGGCACGAGATCGGCCCTCTTTTCGCTTCCATCGGGAAGGCATGGGAGGAAATGGCGGCGCACTACGACGATGAGCAGAGGGCCTTCCTTCTGGAGTTTCTTCAACGCAGCAACGCGCTAGCCAGGCAAGAAATTGCTCGGTTGCGAGAGGCGTCGGCGGGCGAAGAGGGAATTTTCTCTGCTCCGCTGGCAGATCTGGAAAGCGCCCGGCTTGTCTTCCCCTCCGGGGCCTTCCGGCTGAACTTGCGTGCGGGTGATGTAAAGGGCGCGCTCTACCAGGCCCGCTTCGAGGGACCCGTGCCAGATGTGAAGGCCAAAGATGGAGTTGTCACTATCCGCTATCCACGGCGTCTGTGGGTTCCGAGCAGGGAGAAGCGCGCAGCGGAGGTCACGCTCAGCGTCGCCATCCCGTGGCAGATCGTGATCCAGGGCGGCGCATCGGAGATTACCGCCGAGTTGGGCGGGCTCAATCTCGCCGGGCTGGAGGTCAAAGGGGGACTCAACATGGTCCGCCTGGATCTCCCCGCGCCCTCTGGCGTGGTTCCCATGCGGATCAGCGGGGGAGCATCAAAGGTGGTCGTTCGACGTCCCGCGGGTGTCGCCGCGCGAGTCCACCTCAAGGGCTGGGCCGTCGAATTTGTCTTCGACGATCAAACCTTCAGCACTCTGGGCAACGACGTACGGCTGCAATGTTCTGGCTTTGATCCGGCTACCCCGTACTACGACATCGAAGTCGCAAGCTCCGCAAGCCAGTTCACTATCACCTCTGGTTGACGCCGAACCCGATCACGAACACGCCCGCGATCACCCGGTTCAGGGTCATGAAAGCCGTCATGTTCGGATGCGAGGCTTCCACGCAACTCGTCGGAGAATGCTTGACGGAGAATAGCCATTCTCGGTCATGTCCCTCCATCTCCATGCTCCGCTTCGTTGTACACAGCAAAGGAAAAGCCAAAGTTGGCCCCAAAGTCTTGTCGGAGAATCTTTTTAAAGGAAAGTTAGGGGTAAGAGATAACCAATGGCAAGCAATGATCCTGCCATTTTCCAGGAGTTCCAACAGGCACTGGGAGCACGCGACCCCAAAACCGTTGCGGCGTATCTCACCACGATGCGCGATTTTGTGACCTGGTTAGCGAAGCAACCAGGAGGGGCACCATTCCACTTAGGAATGCTGACTGAAACAGCGGTGCGTGGCTATCTCGACTCGCTCAAGCAGGCTGGCCGTGCGCCTCGGACTCGGAGCAAGGCCCTTTCTGGGTTACGTCGGTTTTGCCAGTGGGCGATGGATGAGGGCTACCTTCGCCGTAACCCGGCACGCACGATGGAACGTCCAACGGTCGTGGCAGTGGCTCCGACCGAACTCTCCGAGAAGCAACGCTTTGTGCTCAAGCAGCTTGTCGAACAGCACGCCACCCGCCGTTTCGCCGCGATCTTCGTGGTAATTGACCTGAAACGTGAGCAGCTTTTGCCCTCAAACATGAGCACTTGCCCCCAATCATGAGCAGGCGCTCGGAAAGGACCTGGGCAAGCCGCTCCACATCTAGCTTCTTCCATCGACCTCTTGTCAATTGGCTGCCCCAATGCCTTGGCTCGCACGGCATAGCTCAAACTCTGTCGAGCCATCTCCCAGATCGCTACAGCCCAGAAGAGGAAAGATGCTCATATTCAAGCAACACTTTCGTCTTGAAGAAGTCACTGAGCCGCTCCACTTCGGCTTCAATCCCTTTTTGGATCAAGGCTGTCGGTGAGCAGAACAGGTGAACCTTGACGACCGTTTGGGAGCGCCGGGTGGTATATTGCCAGACTCCTTGAATGGAACCGTTGACCAGGACGACCGCAGAGATCCATCCCTGGGGACGGAAGATCAGGCGCTTGTAGATGCCATCGAAGAGCTGCTCGCGCTCACGCGGCGTGCCGATCGTATACGCGTCGAAGAGCGGGAGCAAGTGGATCGTCTCCGCCGGTTCGAGACGTTGCATCGGCTCAAGGGTTGCCCGCAGAGCGACTGCCCGCCACCCTTCGACATCGACCTCTTCCAGCTCATCTTTCATCGACTGAAAGAGCTGTCTTGCCTCGCTTTTTCCTCCCCCATCCCAGCACCAGCGCGCAAAGTCTTCTGCGGTCGCCGGACCGTATGCCCTCAGATAGCGGCGGATAATTTCCCGGACTGCCTGCTCTGGCTCGATCGATGGCCATTCGTCAATCCACGCTCTGGGATTGACAAACGTGACGTTCTGCCCCTGTTTTGGTCCGAAACAGAGGTCGCCGCGGATAGCAGACTGTTTCAAGGGGGTACCCCAGCTTGAGGACAGGATGAGGTCGCGCAAGTGAGCAATACCCGTCCGCTTCTCGAGCGCAATGGCGAGTTGTTCGCGCGTCATGGGTTCGCGGCCTACTACCTGCGGGACCGCAGAGAGAAGGGCTTCGTGTTGGGCCGGACTGAGGCCGTAAGAGGCGAAATGGGCCGGCCAGTTGCGAAAATCGCGAAAGTTGAGCGCTGCGGCATACAGCGGAAGGTCGCTGGTGGCGAGCACGTGTAAGGTGGCGCGCATGGCCCAGGTCTTCACCAGGGTGTGGTCCTGGAAGATCGCGGATTTGATATCTTCCGCAGAGAGTCCTTCCACCCGGGTACACAGTGCCAGTTCAGCCGCGGACATGACCTGTGCTTGAATCCCCCCCGTGCGCGTTACTGCTTGAATAACATCCTGTGAGTTCAAACGCGGGGAGAGTCCATGTTGCGACAAACGCCAGGCATGCACCTGGTGCCACCTCAATGCTGTCAACTTCGTTCCTTTCAATCCAATCAACGCTTTCACACTGGATCTTCAATCACAGTCTCTGGTTCATGCGGTCAGAATGAGTCCTCATTGCGGCCTACAGCCTTCACCGCATGATACCGACGTTCGTTCCCCTGGCCCTCCATTTGCCGTACACCAATGCGCGCGTGACCATGGTCAAGCCTTTCACGAAAGAATCGCATGGACAAGGCTCAGCGGAGAAGACCAGATGTGGCGCGAATGAAGAGGCGGCAGCACGCCGCTTCCCACCATTCGCGCTGAATGCCCATGTTTCACCTCAAAATCGAGTCTTGCCCACTTTCAGTGGATGAGCATTAAGAAGAGAGAAAACGATGGAGTTTGTGCTCAAAGAGGCACGCATTTCTCTTAGAGAAACTCAGCATCTACCAAAAGTGAACAAGACCCGGTCTTGGCGCGAAGGGGGAGCAGCACACTCGCGAGCAGCACTCGACTATCCGCCCGCCTCGGCTTTCCCCTGGCTGACCCAATCCGAGGCTCCAGAAATTCCGTTCTGTCCGAGAAACAGGTTCAACTGGGCCGCATGTTCCTGCACGTGGCGCATGTTGTACAGCTGTAACTCCAAGAAGCTGACTGCCTTCCCCTTTGCCCAGGGGTACTCACAGGCTTGGCGCGCCTGCTCGTCCGTCAGCGCGACCAGCGTGGTGTGGCACTTCTGGCGCGTAGACGCGAGATAGGCGTGCAGTTCCTCCTTCGTATAGGGCCGTTCGGGCAACACCCATGCGGGGTCTAGCTCAGCCCAGGTAAAGGGAGCCGGGGGAGCAAATTCCTCCTCCCGGGAGCCCGAGAGATACAAGTCGAGCCAGAAGAGGGTGTGATAGGTGATAAACCAGAACTCCGCGAATTCCGGGGCGAATTCCGGGTCTGAGTGGTCGCTCCAGAGCCGTCCATTCCAATGCGTGCTGGGACAGGCGAGCAGGGCGTTTTCGAGCATGTCGATCGCCGCGCCGAACTGCTGCCAGAGGGCGGTCCTCCACAAAGGGTCCATCTGTATACCTCCAAGTGTCATAGCGCTTAATCAAGCCGCTCGTGCAAGAACGCAATGGTACGCTCCCAAGCAAGGCGAGCAGCCTGGGCGTCATACTCAGGGCGATTCTCCTCGAAGAACCAATGTTTGGTCCCTGGATATGTATGGACAGTGACCTGCCTCCCCGCAGCCTGGAGCGCCTGCTCCATCGACGCTCCCGACTCAGCCGGCTCGAAGGGGTCATCCTCCGCGAAGTGGCAGAGGTATGCGGCCGAAGCTCTGCGATAGTCCAGTCCGGGGTAGGAGTCATAAAAGGTAACGACTGCGGCGATCTCCTCGGCCAGGTTGACGGACATGTCGAGCGCGTAGGCGCCTCCCAGCGAGAAGCCGACGAGGGCGAGCTTGCCGCGACCGTTCGCCAGCCTGGTCGCATCGTGTTGGCGCAGGAACTGCACCGCCCCCGCGATATCGCCGCGCACCCGCTCCAAATCCCGATCCAGCGCCTCGCCCAACGCTCGCGCTTCCTCGACCGACGCGGTCGTCTTGCCGCGGTAGAGGTCGGGGGCGAGCGCCACGAAGCCCGCTTCCGCGAGCCGGTCGCAGACGTGCCGAAACGGCTCCGTCAGTCCCCACCAGGCATGCAGGACCAGCACACCTGGTCCGGTGCCATGCGAAGGCTCGGCCAGATAGGCGCTGATCGTTCTCCCATCAGCCTGAAATTCTCTCATACTACTCTCCTTAAAAACGCAAGAAATACTGTGCTTCAAGAAGCAGAGAACACCTGTTCTGTACGCCGTTGTCCGAGGTACCCGTTTCTGGATGGAAGCCCTTGAACAGTGTTCGGTACCTGCATCTCTCGACAACTGCGAGGCGACAGCCCCGTCTTACATCGTCTCCACAGACGTCAATTCTGGCGCAACCCGCCATACAAGCAATCCATTCTTTCGGGCAAAGACAAAAACGGTAACGGGAAGAGAAGATTGGAGATGCGTACGAGATGGGGACGAAATGAGAAACAAATTTCTACCCCAACATTCTTCCCGTCACAACCCCTGTGCTGGCTACTTCGGATATCCGTTCAAAAAAACTAGGATCGTAAACAAGTCTTGGAGAGAGGAGTAAACTAAAAGAAAAAGGCTGATGAGGAGAAAGAGGCAAGTGAAAGGGAGAAGGGTAGCTCGTCCGTCGGCAGAACAGCAGGTGCGTTTAGAGCCACAGCATCTCAATTGCCAGGAATGTGGAGAGTGGATGCCAGTAGCTTATCATGCTCACCGCAAGATTCTGACAGTGAAAGGATTCATCGGATTGAGAGTCGTGGTTCGCCGTTGTCACAAACCAGGATGCCGAGCCTATAAACGGGCCTATCGGCCAGAGGCAGAAGGGAGGTGGGCCTTACCTCATGGAGAATGTGGTCTGGATCTGATCGCGCTGGTTGGTCGATTGCGCTATCGGGAACAGCGTTCGGCTCCCGAAATCCAGCGGAGCTTGCAGGAGCGAGGACTGCCCGTCTGTGAGCGCACGGTCGAACATCTGATGCATCGCTACGAGGAGCTGGTTACGTTGCATCTCTCTGATCAAGGGCGCCTGAAGGAGCGACTGGCTGCCCAAGGACGGGTCCTGCTGGCCGTGGATGGGCTTCAGCCGGATGTGGGACATGAGGTGCTCTGGGTGATTCGGGAGGTGCTTTCGGGAGAAATCCTGCTGGCCCGCACCCTCTTGAGGAGCAGCCAGCAGGACCTGAGCGCTCTGCTCTGCGAAGTGAAAAGTTGGCTGGAAGTTCCCGTGACAGGCATCATTTCCGATGGACAACTGTCCCTACGAGCAGCGGTCAGCCGTGCTTTTCCCGAGAGTGCCCACCAACTCTGCCACTTTCACTATTTGCGTGAAGCTGGCAAGCCCCTCTATGAAGCGGATCGACACGCAAAAAAGGAACTCAAAAAGAAGCTCCGAGGCGTGCGTCCCATCGAACGGGCAGTGGAAGCGAAGACGCAGGCGGAGGCCGAAGTAGTCCACGATTACTGTCTGGCAGTGAGAGCCAGTTTGACTGATGACGGCCTGCCTCCACTGTGCGCTTCTGGGTTGCGCTTACAGGAGCGGCTCTCCCAGATCAGCGACTCGATTGACCGGGTGGCAGAAAAAAGGGGCTTCCCGTCGAACTTGACCGCTTGCAGAGGCTCTTGAAAAAGGGGTTGGCGGCTACCCAAGAGCTCTTTGCCGTGGTGCGTCCTCTCTATGAGCGTCTTCACCAGGTTGCCCATGTATGAGGCAACCAGGAAGAGCAGGAAGCAGAGACGGTGCGTAGACACTTTGAGGACCACCTCGTCCTGATCCGAGAGCAGGCCGAACAGGAACATCGCCAGCACCCTGCTCTCTTGCACTTCTTGAAGGTGACCGAGAGCTATGCTCCTCATCTCTTTTTCTGTTATCAGGTCGCTGATCTGCCCAAAACGAACAATGACCTAGAGCAGGCATTTGGCAAAGTCCGGGCGGGAGAGCGTCGAGCGACCGGGCGTCGAGGAGCCATCCCAGGGCTGGTGGTGCGCGGGCCAGTTCGCGTGACGGCGGCTCTGGCCTCGCGTCTGCATCTGTTTACTGAGGTCGATCTCATCCCTCACGATGTCCCGGCCTGGCGGTCGCTTCGTGCCCAGATCGCTTCTCGGCAAGAAGCCCCACGCCGGGCAATTTCGCTTTCGCAAAGATCCTGGCGCTTACCTGGCTGGTCTGGAGCACCAACTGGCTATTGACCTCAGTATGCAGGCCTAACGCTTAGCAGCGAGCCAGCCGATGAAAGGGGGATGAGCACTCTTCATTCTTTTCCCAACGATTGGTGCCAAGGTTGGCGAATGCGCGGCTGGCAAGTGGATGAGCAAGGCTGGAAACACAAAGACATCGCGCTGCCCTTGGCGTGACTCCTCCAAACGAGAGTCGCTGTACTCAGCCGCCTCTCCACGGAAAGCCGTTGGCTATTGCTGAGCCGTCCACATCTGCTTGCCCGTGGCAGACTGGAGAGCAAGAATCCTGTAGGTATAGTGATACGGCTTGCCCGTAGCTACGCTCAAATAAATACCGTGCTGCGCAACCAACTGTGATTGTTGTGTCTGGATCGTGTGCCAGAGCACCTTGCCACTCTTCGCCTCAATCGCGGTGATTTCTTGTTTCTGAAGAGGTGAGAATACCGCTTGTTCATCTTGGGCTGGGGCCAATCCACTCAGGTAAATGATCCCGGCTGAGAGCGCGATGGGATCGACGCTGAGCGCGCTGAACGTCCAGAGCAATGTTCCCGTGCTGGCATTGAACGCCTGAAAGAGGCCGTTGAAGAGATAGGCCACATGCTCAGAGACTACCCACGACTGCATGTGCAAGAGCGTCCCCTCATCGGGGCCGAGTTCCGTGCTGTTGGGACGGGGAAACTGCCACAATGGCTTGCCATCTCTTGTTGCAAGCGCATACCAGATCCCATTCATGGTGGCATAGACCACCTTATCGGTAGCCGCCCAGATGTACGTCTCACCCGTCACGCCACGCGCAATCACCCGTTTCCAGAGCAGCTGTCCAGTCGCGGCATCCACGGCGAACACGCGATCGACCCCTGGCCCGGTATTATCGGTCTCATTCACATACACCACAGCCCGGGTAGCCGTGATGGAGCCACCTTGTGAAAAACGCCAGAGCAGTTTGCCTGTCTCGGCCTGGAAGGCCACCGTCTCGCCCCATGCACCATTGCAGTTGTCGCTGATATAGAGGCGGCCAGAGAGCACCGGTCCATCTCCGGGGAAGCAAGACGGGGGCGCATACTGCCAGAGGACGGCTCCATCGCTGATCCGCCTGGCAAGGATCTGACCAGCAGGGGAGTGAGAGGCATTGAGATAGGCAATACCTGGGGTGGCAAGCAGGAGCCTCACGAAATCCTGTGGACTGCCTTGCGCATGCTGGTTCCAAAGCACCTTGCCATCGCTTGCTCGCAGCGCGAAAAGCGTGGCACGATCGGACACTTGGGCGTACACGATGCCAGCTACCACCTGTGGAGAAGGGGGGGAGAGCGGCGTGGAGGAGGAGGAAAGACGCGTGTGCCAGAGGACCTGCCCAGAGCTGCCATGGAAAGCGTACACCCAGGTACTATATGGAAAGCTGTATGATTCCTCCCTGAGCGTCACACTCAGATACAGCACCCCCTCGCTCACTACTGGCTGAGCAGGGTTGAGCCAGGACTGGCTGTAGTGCCAGAGCAGTTTGCCACTCGTATCCTCAAAAGCAAAGAGGCTGACGCAGGGCCAACATCGCCAGGCACCCAATGACGATGAAGAGCAAGAGGCCCAGACAGCCAATGCCATAAGAAATCGGTGAGGAAACGATTTTCTTGAACATAGCTCTCCCTCGCCCGTACTAAGAGCTTCTTACGGTCGGCGGGGGAGTCGCCTCCCCAACCGCCGCTCCAGAACCGTACGTGAAAGTTTCCCTTCATACGGCTCCTCAGTGTATGGTTATTTGTCAATAACACCTTTTAACGCTAACTCAGCATGCCGCTGATCGTGGCAATGCAGATGAAGCGCCTGAAGATTATCTATCGTATCTTTTCCGCCGTAGCGTTTGAACACGATATGATCGATCTCTATCAAGTCTCCATCTCTGAAGAGTAGTCCACACTTCCTGCACACGCCCTTTTGCTCTTGTAATAGCTTTGCGAGCTTTCCATTTAGCATCGGGTGCTTTTTGAGTCGCTTTGTCCAGTAGAGCAGGTTTCCGTCATATGGACTGGCATTTCCTTTGACTTTGACATGTCGCTGGATACTTACAAGCCCATGCCCTTTTATCCACGCACCCTCTGGTGTCGCGAATACTATTGCATGCTTCTCTGACTCTCGCCAGTATTTCTTGTATATCCATAACTTGCCTCTTTTTGGATGTCTCTTTCTGCTCCACTGCGTTAATTGACAGTAGAGCATGTAATCGCATTTAGTAAACGTACCTTTTGCGATCACACCTCTGTAGTAGTTTGACCATCCTCGGATGACGGGGTTCAGCTCCTTGATCACTTGCCATTGCGGGCGTGACTTCAGTACTTCTAACCGTCGTTTTGTTTCAGCCATATGCCGTTTTATTGCTTTTTCACTGGGCTTGATGAGTGTCTTGAACCCAAGCGGCTTTCCAGTTGTTCCTTTTCCTGTATGGGTCTTTCCAACAGGAAACTGTCGCACTGTGAAGCCTAGGAAGTCAAATCCCACGCTCCCCTCGTGGGGCGTTAGCGTGTGAGTGACTCTTGTTTTCTTGGGGTTTAGCCACAGTCCTCTCACTTTTAGCCAGATTGCTACCTTTTCTGCTGCTTTGTTAAGCATGTCCAGGTCTTTGTGGAGTATCACAAAGTCGTCTGCGTACCGTATGAGCTTCGCTCCCGGTACGTGTTTTGACACCATGTACTCCATACCTGTCAATGCTATGTTTGCTAGAAGCGGTGAGATGACTCCACCTTGCGGCGTCCCTGTCTCTGTTGGGGCAAAGACGTTACCTTCTAGCACTCCTGCTTTGAGCCAGCCTTTTACAGCATGTCTCATTGCTGGATATGTGAACAGCGTTTCCAGTAGCCTTTCCTGGTTGATGTTATCGAAACAGCCCTTGATATCAGCATCATACACGTACTTCGGTTTTTGCTTGATCTCAAGGTATATTGCATCGATTGCATCTTGACAAGACCGTCCTGGGCGGAAGCCGTAGCTGTTTGGTTCAAAGATCGCTTCCCATTGCGGTTCGAGAGTCAGTTTCCCTACTGCCTGCTTTGTTCTATCGAGCATTGTAGGTATCCCCAGGGGGCGTTTTTCGTCGCTCCCTGCCTTCGGTATCCAGACCCGTCTTACTGGCTTTGATCTGCTTTTCTTCCAGTTCTTAGGGTGTATCTGTTTTGCCATGACAAGTCGCTGCTTCGGTGGGACGGATTTAACGCCGTCTACACCTGCTGTTTTCTTGCCCTGGTTATCCTGTGTCACCCGTCGAACTGCAACCAACCTGGCTGCTTCGGACTTCATCAGTAACTTTTGCAGTTTGTGTACTGCCCTTAGATTGTTGCGTTGACTGGCTCGGTAAATGCGCTTTTGGATGCGGTATACATGCTTTTCTAGCTTACGCCAGGGTAGCTTGTTCCAAGCCTCGCTCTCTGTTTCCAGAGGCGCTTTCCTGTTTGCCATCCTACTTGTTCCTTTACCTTCCATACAACCGTGCCTACGTCTGCGTATCCTGTAGCTTTCCTACAGGCATTAGCTTCTTAGGCAATCGTTCCCAGTGGTACATTGGTTGGCACCTACTCGCTGTATCGACCTTGCTCTTAGCGAGAGTGTTCACTGGGTTACTCCGTTCCGATGTCCTGTTTTACGTCACTTTCGGGCTTGTGCTATCCACCGGGCATATTCGAGCGGGAATACGTATCGATAAGCTTACGTATCTATCATGATCTCCGGCCAGGGAGTTCATCTTATGCCATTCCCTTTTGGGCAAGCTCTTAAATCTGTGTGAGCTTGTCAGCATTTACGATGGGTCGGCTGACGCAGGGCCAACATCGCCAGGCACCCAATGACGATGAAGAGCAAGAGGCCCAGACAGCCAATGCCATAAGAAATCGGTGAGGAAACGATTTTCTTGAACATAGCTCTCCCTCGCCCGTACTAAGAGCTTCTTATCTTTTGCTGTTCTCTCAAGAAATATTACGTCTCAACTTGGCCTCTGCTCACATGCGCTCTGTGGAAGAGCTGGGACAGGGCGCATGAAAAACATCCCCAGAAGCGGACGCCTCTCATCCCCTGTGCTGGCTATTTGGAGCATCCGTTCAAGAAATAGGCTCATTGAGATGAGAGGTCAGGTTCATTCTCCTTGCAGATGGCCTGATACCAGAAGTACCATCAGGCAGGAATGCCTGCGCTCGATGGCTCTGCAATTACCTCTATTCAGTAAAGCAAGAGCTACAAGAGAGGTATCCCACTCAGGCAACCTGCCGATTTTGCGAACGGATGTCCGAAGTAGCCAGCATAGCAATATTTGACCAGTTCCATTCCAAAATGGACAGCTCACCAAAACGATGAGAGAATTCGCTACCAGGGGCTTGCAATTTCCGTTCAGATCTGGTATATTGCTTGCATGAGCAAGCAATATACCAGATCTGAACCGTCAGAGGAACAGCAACAAACGAGAGAACGCATCATCGCCGCCGCCTCCAAGGTCCTGGCAGCGAAGGGATATGACGCGACGACGCTGAGGGAAATCTCACGCGAAGCCCAGGCGGCCCCTGGGCTGGTGCATTATTACTTTGGTGGCAAGGATCAGTTGCTCGTTGAGGCGCTGCAGGCAGCTGGTCAGCGTTTCCACCAGAGAATGGAACACCTGGCCCAGCAGATGTCTACCAACTGGTCTCTCGATGCGCTTTTGACGCAACTGTACGAGCGGGTCGACCTGGAACCAGAAGTGTATCGTCTGCGCTACGAATCGTTCGCCCTTGGCTTGCACAATCCCGTCATCGAGCCCAAGGTGCGAGAACGACTGGCCCAGCGACGCGACGAGATTGGCTCGATCATCGCAAGGGCCTTGGAGAATAGGGAGAGGACCGAGAGTGTGAAACGTTTCTCTCTCGATCCAACGCTGTTGGCGGCTCTCCTGCTCGCTCTTTTTGATGGGCTGGCGTTGCAAAAGATCATGGACCCCACCTTCGATCTGGAAGCAGCGTATCACTTGCTTGTGCAGGCGCTGCACGGTTTGCTCGAAACGTAGGGATGGAGCTTTTTTGACGCGCGAAGCGCAGGTTGTCGTTGATTCGCGAGGGAGTGACGTTCTGGGAACAGGGCAGGAGTCAGCCTCACCGCCGGAATGGCTTTGAACAGCTTCTCCGTTCCCTCTCTTTCTCAGTAATCTTGCTTGCTCACGCAAGCAAGATAAGAAAGGATGTTGTCATGAGTGCCGTCGTACTGAAGCCGGGAGAAGGACGCGCGCTTCCTCTCGGTCCTATTCACATGGTGGTCCAGGAGGATGGGACGCATACGCGGGGAACATTGGGCGTCGCGGAATTCGAAGTGCCTCCTCATGCTCCCACACCGCCTCCTCATATCCATCATGCCCATGAAGAGGGCTTTTACATCCTGGAAGGCGAATTGGAGTTTCTGGCTGGGACCCAGACAGTGCGGGCCAGTCAAGGCACGTTCGTGATGGTGCCCATTGGAACCGTCCATACGTTCAGCAATCCGACGGACAAGCCAGCTCGTTTTCTCAACACGTTTACGCCTCCGCTCTATCTTGGCTACTTTGAAGCATTGAGCAAGCTCACTCAAGCCTCCGTTGCTCCTCCTCCGCAACAGTTGGCTGAGCTGATGGCTCACTACGACACCGAGGTGGTTTCTTAGTTGTTTTTTTAGTCTGTATTGCTTGCTTGAGCAATACAGAACAGGTCATGGCTCTCTCGCCTGGAGACGAGGGAGCTGGACCCAACAGAAAGGTTGCATTCTATGAACACTCTACCCCCTTCTTCTCCCAGAACGCGAAGAGAGTCTTTCGCCGATGGTTTGACTGTGCGCTTCAACGAGCAAGGAAGCGGTCGTCCCATGCTCATTTTGCATGGTGGGGGCGGGCCGCAGACCGTGTCTGGCCTCGCTTCGGCCCTCTCCAGGCGCGCACACGTTCTGACGCCGACTCACCCTGGCTTTGCGGGCGAGCCACGTCCTGAGTGGTTCGACAGTATTGATGATCTCGCCTTCGCCTATCTTGACCTGCTCGAACGGCTCGACCTGCGTGACGTCCTGGTCATTGGCTCCTCGATGGGCGGCTGGATCGCGTCTGCCATGGCCTTGCGCGATACCACGCGCCTGCTGAGCGGTCTCGTTCTTGTCGATGCCGGCGGCATTCAGGTTGAGGGGCATCCCATTGCTGATGTCTCCTCCTTGACTCCTGATCAGCTCTCTGCCCTCAGCTTCCACAACCCGGCGCCCTTCCGCGTTGACCCGGCGACCGTGAGCCCTGAACAGGTCGAGGCCCGCGCAGCAAACTTCCGGGCGCTCTACGTCTATGATCAGGGGCAGGGCATGGGTGATCCCAAGCTGAGGCGGCGGCTCAGGCGGGTGAGAATCCCGGCCCTCGTGGTGTGGGGAGAGAGTGATGGCGTGGTCGACCCTGAGTATGGTCGTGCCTATGCCCAAGCGTTCCCCGACGCTCGCTTCGAACTCATCCCAGAAGCTGGTCATCTTCCGCAGATCGAGCAGCCGGAACGCCTGCTCACCCTCGTGTGGGAGTTCGCGGACAGTATCACGGCGACGCCGTAGGTCGCGGGATCGGCGGGAGAAACGCTGACGCTCTGTCCCTCTCAGGCGCGGAGCGGTTGGAAGGAGCCGATCCATTCCCAAAACCCACGCGGGCGTTGAACCCTGGCGCACGAATCAGATCCTGGGTGGAGAGGAGCTAGTGTATCAAGCGGAGAAAGGATGCGTTCTGGAGGCATGCTTCGCACGCAGGGATATGCTGGCTCGCTCTCCCTCCAGGAGAGCGTCACGAGGAAAAGGGTCCGAAACAAGGGAGTGACCCCAAGAGCGCCCATGGTGTGATGAGTATGACTTGCTTCTGCCAAGCAAGGAAAGAGAAGGAAAACTGGTATGACGACGCTGACGATTACACGTATTGCCCACTCCACGGTGCTCATCGACTTCGATGGGCACCAGGTGTTGACCGATCCCTGGTTTTCGGAGAAAGAAGGCTTTTATCACGGCGAACCGTATGGGATTGCCCTGCAGGATCTGCCTCGACTCGATGGGGTCGTCGTCAGTCACGAGCACTATGACCACTATGATATGCAAGCCTTTCAGCTCTACCCGGACTCGCAGGTGCCTCTGGCGGTGATCCGTGGCACGGCGCGTCCCGCACGCGAGGTTGGCTTTACGAATGTCATCGAGATGGAGGCCTGGGAAACCACCTCCTTTGGTCCGATCACCATCACCGCCATCCCAGGCAAGCATGGCGTCCCAGAGATCACCTATATGCTGCAAGCCGGCGATTCCACGGTCTACTTTGGAGGCGATACCTTGCTGATCCCCGAGCTTGGCGAGATTCCGCACCACTTTCCGCAGATTGATGTGGCGCTCCTGGCCATCAATGGCTTACAGCTGCGCGCTCTGGGCAATCAGCAGGTCGTGATGAACCCGCAAGATGCAGCAGAGCTCTGCCGTCTCATCCATCCCCGTTACGCAGTGCCCATCCACTATACCTTTACGGGCGGGCCGATCAAGGATGCGCAGACGTTACAGTATGCCGGGACCCCCGAGGAAGTGCTCCGAGCGTTTCAGCAAGCCGTCGTCGAATGTGCTCCTGAAACAGCCGTGCGCATCCTTGCCCCTGGTGAACCTCTGCGCGTTCCAGCATAGGTCCCTGGCCTCCCATGCGAGATCAGTAATGAAGCTGATCAAATTTTGACCCTTCTTCTGTTGATGAATGGCTTTCGCAGTAGTGGGAAGATCGGTGAAATGAGGATATAGGGATAGCTCATCCACAGAATAATCAGCAAAATTTCACCAGTTTAATCTCAAAATTTACACATCTGTGACCCACCAGGATACTTTGTGTGATTTTCAACAGAACACCGTTTGGATTTACACCGGGATTGAGAGAAGAGACGCTTTGTAGTTCTGTCTCTTGTTTTCGAGCTTCAAGAGCAGTGAGGTACACCATTCTGGATAGTCCTGATCATTCGCCAGATCCATCGCCCGTACCAGCTTTGCATACATGATGAGATTCACCAGTCTCATCCATGTTGGCAAATGGGAAATCAGCTCCTCATCCAGGGAAGCGTGTTCGGAATACCCACGGATGAACGCGCGGAATGATGGGAGGCTTCGATCGACACCGGTTTCAAAAAGATCTCTGAGGGCGAATGCGATATCTGCAACATACCAGGAAGAAGAACCGTCGTCGAAGTCGAACATCGCTAGGGTCTCGTCTTGCCACCGGAGATTATCGAGTTCAAAATCACCGTGAATGAGGCCATAGTTCGTTTCTGTCACTGGGAGCGCAGCAAGGAGCGAGGTGAGGTGATCGAATTCGGCCTGGACTCTTGGCTCATCTTTTGGCAAAGAGGTTCGAGCCAGAGTGAGGTGATCCCTCCAGGTCCCGCGTGTGGATAACCTGGGGTCTTGATACAGATGCATCAGGGCATGCAGTTTCCCGAGTGTGGCTCCCCATACCTCAAATTGAGTGGTACTCAGCTCTTCAATATCTACCTCTCGACCTTGCAGTTGCGCGAACACGACCGCATGAAAGGTGCCCAGATCCGTCTCGACCGTTTCCATACATCGCCCGTTTTTGGATCCAATGGGTGTCGTCACGGTCATTCCCTGGTTATCGAGAAAGCTGAGAAGGGCCATCTCTGCCTCAATGGCTGCGCCTTCCCGTTCGGCACTCTCGGCAAAGCGCAGAAAGTAGGGTTCACCTCCTTTGCGGAAAACGTACACGAAATTTGCGCTCGATCTGAAGAACCGTGCTGATCCCGGGTCATGCTCCCAATGCTCCAGTATGCGTTCTGCAATTCGGCTCTGCCCCTGTGTGTCCACGGTGCTATCAACCTTGAGCATCGTGCTCAATTTCATCATACATTTTATCCTTCTTTTTTCTCTGATGATGGTACAGTGACACTCTTCATCGAAATTACCTCTATTTCCGCTCAATGATACCACAATTTACAGAATGGTGATGGAAGAAACCAGATGGGGAGCGGTTTCTCCAGGCTCTGAATGGTCGATTCCTGTATTTGTCAATGATATCGGGGCTCATTTTGATCTGCTTCGCTCACGCGTCCTACGCAGAGCTTGATCCAGGCACCACACAATGTGTGTATGAGCCCTTTTTTCATTATCACCGATGCCAGTGGCCCCCAAATGTCACTAGCACCATTTTTCGTCCTGGCCCCCAAATGTGGTTCTCACAGCGGGTGACTCTGGTTCCCTTTTAGTCTAGCGTAAACACTCTATTGTTCCCAGACACCTGTTAAAAGACTGATGTGCTATAATAATAACAAAGGTGTGGTTGTGACTTGAGGTCGGCAGCCGTGGGACAAGGTTCGAATCCTTGGGTGTGGATTGGTTTCGTGGTCCTCTTTATCACGCTTGTGTTAACAAAAGTAATTAGCTTAAAAATGACAGATCAGTGTACAGTAGAGGCTGAAGAAGTTAAAAAAGCAAGGGAGGATAGAGCTATGAAACAAAAGACAGGCTTAAAAAGGCTGTTTGGAATCTCAATAGCCGAAACAATTTGGACTACTGGAACTATCTTCGCTGGTGGCGCCATCCTATCGGCCTGAGGTCATAAACACCCTTATAAGGAGGACCATCCATCACATGATGGGTGGTTTTTTATTGTAGTGAATTACGTGTATGAATTTATCTTGGGTGGTCTCTGCTACTGGCTACTTTGCGGCTCATAGCAGCTTACGTAGCACTGGGCCCAGTAAGCAATTGCGGCTCAGAAGGAGTTATGTTCACCTTAGCCAATGCAAGTTCCTCTAACTCATGAGAGACGAGCTGTTTATTGAGCAGGCCGTGCACGCGCTGGTTCCAGAATTCCTTCAGGCAGGAGTAACAGGCAGTCGCGCATGTGTCGTTCTGGAGGTGGTGTAGCGCACGCATGGCTATTTGTGGCAGATTCTCAAAAAACTTGCGGAGATAGCCTGTGCCCCCGGGCATCGTGTCATACAGCACCACTGTTTTGCGCTCACGACCATCTTCCTGAAATGTCTCTACAAACGATTCGATTTCTCTGGGGCCGATATAGAACTCTAACTGCAACCCCAACTTGAGCGCTTGTTGGAATGTTTCAACCCAGCCTTCAAAATTGTTTCGCGCCACGATCTCAGGAGGCACCTCTATTTCCACCGCATCGCCCTGCAACTGAACCTTCAGATCGACCATCTGGACATGGGGCGATTCGATATCAGAACGCGCACTACACGAATAGAGATGGTCAGCGCTGCTCGAGCGATACCCGGCACGTTCTTCATCCTCTTCCTGCACTGAGCGTTGTCGAATCCAGGAACCGCACTCCAGGCAGACAGTGAAGCTTTCTACTTTCCCTGTATGGGGATCAACCTTACCACGATTGAAGATGGTAATCTCACGTAAGTGACTATAGTGTATCTTCCAGCGCCCAAGCTGCTGATGCACCTGTACTGGCTACTTAGGATATCCGTTCTAAAACAGGGCAGTAAACACCTGTGCTGGCTACTTAGCACATCCGTTCAGGAAATTGGTATATTGCACGCGATAGAACACGCCTCCTTGCCGAAGCACGTGAGATGCGAGTACAATCAACAACGTCCATTCTGCTCGTTCTCTCTGGCCAGTTGCCTCTTTTCACGAAGGAGAGGTTCAATTCGTGAGTTGTGTGTTCACTTTGATCAAGCAACGAATCTGTTCCAGCTGTCACGCGCTCCAAGAACGTTTTTCGCGTTGGATCAAACCATCGACGACTTCCCTGGTGATCGGAACGCTTGCCGACATGACCAGAGGAAAATCCGACCTGCTTGCGGAAAACGCCCTGTTACGGCACCAACTGATCATCCTCCGTCGACAGATCAAACACCCCGTCTATCTGAAGACCGATCGGTTGCTCCTTGTGGTTCTTGCCAGGATGATTCGGACCTGGAAACAAGCGCTTTTCCTTATCCAACCAGAGACCCTTCTGCGCTGGCACCGTGAACTCTTCCGCTTGTTCTGGAAGCACAAATCGAAGACGTGCTCAAGCAAGCCTCGGCTCTCGTGCGAGACAATCACCTTGATCAAGGAGATGGCAGCAAACAACCGACTCTGGGGAGCTGAGCGCATCCGTGGGGAACTCCTTAAGCTGGATATTCGAGTGAGTAAACGGACCATTCAAAAGTATATGCAGCAGGTTCGCGCCACTTCGAGCCCGTGGGCAGACCTGGAGAACATTCTTGCACAATCATGCAGCAGAGGTGTGGGCCTGTGATTTCTTGCAGGCGACTTCCCTCTTCTTTCGCCCACTTTTTGCGTTCTTCATTATCGAGCTGAAGTCGCGGAAAGTTATCCATGTAAATGTGACACGAACGCCCACCGATCCCTGGGTCGCGCAACAACTGCGGGAGGCGACGCCATATGGGCAAACGCCCAAATATTTGATCCGGGATAATGATCGCACATTCGGGCAGCATTTTGCACGAGTAGCAGCAACAAGTGGCATCGAAGTGCTTCGAACGCCGTACCGGACTCCACAAGCGAATGCCGTGTGTGAACGCTTTCTGGGGAGCGTAAGACGAGAATGTTTGGACCACTTCCTGATCTTCCATGATAAACAACTCGCCCAGCTTCTCAGGAGCTATGTCATGTACTTTCATCAAGCTCGACCCCACCAGGGGCTTCAGCAGAAGATACCAGACTCGTCAGCGCCTTCTGCTTCGCCACCGAACCAGGTGATCTCTCTTCCCGTGTTAGGTGGCTTACACCACGACTATCAAAGAGCAGCATAAACCTTGGCAAGTGCGTTTACAAAGGACTGATGAGCCCTTTCGGCGGAACAGAATGGTCGTGTCAAGGTGAGAGGGTGTTTTTGCGTTTCCTTCCACAGACGAAGAGAATAGGTTACCTCTCTGCTTGGTTGATGTGTAGGTGCATGTATGTTCATTGAGCATGAGCTTGCCTGTTCTTGAGTTTCCTCACACGTGCATCTTTTCGTAAAAGCAAGATGGGAGATGAGAGCCATTGTACTGGCGTAGTCCTCCGATTTTGTGAACAGATGTGCTAAGTAGCCAGCACAGGTCTGCAACGGCGTGATTCCGCCGTTGCAGACCTGTGCTGGTGGTGATGAAGCAGACCACGCATTCACTCAGAAGCGATGAGCCAGCACGCAATTACGGGGGCACAGCTCTGGCTGTGACGTTCTGGCGTGACTGGTCACCTGTCTCGATCTTGATGCACACTGCGAAAAGTGGGCTGACATCCTGGTACCGTCAGCAGAGAATGCACCCGCTCAGCAAACGGCGGGATCGCTCACGCTGCTAACTTTGCGGACAGCCAGCACCAGCCACTGAACAGTTTTGGACATCGCTTATTCCCCATTTTGGATATGCCCACCTGTTTCTTTTTTCCACCTGTTTTTTCCTGGCAATAGTTCTGAGACTACTTGAGAGGTTTGTGCTCAAACCTTTTGTCTGAATCCGAATAAACAGATGAAAAACTGCCTTTTTACCTCTTTTCCTCTCATAGGAAGCACGAGAGGCTATTCTTGCTGAACAGAGCTGTGCCGCTGCCGAGTGCATAACGCTTCTGGAAGGGATTCCCGAACATGTGCTATACTGTTCGGGAATCCTTGTTCGGGTGCAGACGGCAGTCACGGGAGGCAACGATGGCTCAGGTTTCTCCGATCATCCAGGATGGCATCCTCACCGACCTGCAGGACGAGTCTCCCGTGCAGATTGTGGTGGACTCCTCCGACTGGTATGCCTGGCTCAAGACAGCCTCGACCTTCACCTTCCGCGGTGAGGAGGGCCTCTTCACCGCGCACAAAGAGCGTGCAGGCAACCGGCGCGGGAGAGCGTACTGGCGCGCCTATCGCACATGGCAAGGCAAACTGCACCGGGCCTATCTGGGTCAGTCGGAGGAACTCACGCTCGAGCGGCTGCAATCGGTGGCAGTGGTGCTGGCGAACAAGGGAGCAGGGAATGGTTTGCTCGACGTGCCTGGCCTGGGAGCAGGAACCAGATCGTCCGCTGAGGCTTCCTCCCGAGCG
>WNFA01000850.1_pt1 | contig 24642 bp, 35 predicted proteins | sample 5400481 | NCBI WGS metagenome assembly WNFA01 (sample SAMN13153340, study PRJNA577476) | soil metagenome | isolation source: 120 cm saprolite under Douglas fir tree site 2 hole 1 replicate 2 | place: USA:California | collected 2015-04-18 | reverse complement strand
TTAACTCTTCCGCAGGCAGCAGAACGACATACGTGTCCAGCGGACGGTCTGGCTTGATATAGAACCTTGACTGAATCGAATGCTTCTGCCACAAAGTGCTCGATTCTCTCACCATGTTCCCGGTGTCCGGCACATCGGCAGCATGAGTACTTGGGCCGAGGCGGGGGCGCCGCGCTCCGAGCCCGATCAACAGGATCGCAGGTAACACTAGCGCCAGAGCGACAAATGCGCGGCGATGGGCGGCTCTGAGTGGCTGAATCATGGCTTGCTCGACAACCGGTGCGGGTTCTTTTCTACGGGAGGCTCAGCGGTCCCTCGGCTGTAGCGGTAAAGGAACATTGGCCAAAACGCGGCGACGCCAGGCAGAATCAGCAGTCGAAAGCCAATACCTGATTCCTGAGCTTCGGAATCCAACCGCTGAACTCCCAGCGACACGAATGGCACCGCAAACACCAATCCAAGACTGGCGTATACCGCCAGGGCGTAGACAATCGCTTTGGCGAAGGTCTCAAGCATCTTTACCGTAGATCGGGATCACAGATCCGTTGACGTCCTTACCAGCTTCGCCGGCGAGCCAGACTACCAAGTTCGCTACTGTGGCCGGCTGCACCCACTTGCTGACATCTGCGTTCGGAATCCCCTTGCGGTTAGCTGGGGTATCCATCGTGCCGGGCAGGATTACGTTGGCGGTTAGTCCCGCGTCTTTGTTTTCGAGCGCCAGAGTTCTGATTAGAGAGACCATGGCAGCCTTCGAAGCGCTATATGCTCCCACGCCTGCGCCGGGTTCCAGAGCCGCACGGCTCCCAATCGCAATGACGCGACCGTTGCCCGTCTTTCGCAGAGGCGGAACTGCCGCCCGGAGAATGTGAAATACGCAATTCAGATTGAGATCCAACATACGTTGGAAAGTTGCGTCGTCAGTGTCCACGATCGATTGGCCACCAGCGAAACCCCCGACCGTGTGCGCCAAAGCATCGAGCTTTCCGAAACGCGCCACAACCTGATCCACGAGGGTTTGGGCGCCCTCACGAGTCGAAATCTCCGCTGGTAACGCGGTGAAGTTTGGGTTGTTGAAATCAGACTGCTGTATTTTCCGCGATGTGCCGACGACAGTTGCACCTGCGCCGAGAAACGCCTGCGTCACATAGGTCCCCAAGCCACCGTTGGCCCCGGTTACGAGTACGACCTTGCCCTTCATCGAGTGCTCCGATCTCACTGGCCATCAGATTCCGACAGGTCTGAAAGGTTACGAACCCCGCTCGAAGAGGAAGTCGGAATCCGCCTTAGGCTGGGTTCTGAAAGAGACGCTGCTTCTCCCACACGAATAGTTTCTTCAGCAGGATTCGTAGGAAGAGTATGAGCGTGAACATCAGGATCTGGTGCCAAGTGCGAAGCCCGATAGTGCGCAACAAAGTGGCTGCCGTCATGACGCCGAGACCGCCGATCACGCCTTCCACCACGAGCAGTCTCGCTCGTATGACACCGCGGCCAAGGCTCAACGAAACCAGCGCCACAGCCACGAAACCAGTAATGACGACGGCGCTCGCGAGCTGGAGCGCCAACCCCCACCAGGAGAAGTCAAGCAGCTGATTCGAGGACATACTCTGCCTTCTTTTGCTCTTGTTCAATCTCCCGCCCAAGAAAATAGTTGAGAACGGTGCGGAGCACGACAATTGCTCCCAACTTGCCGATTTCATCCCACGTAGGGATCATCACCGTACGCAGGATGTCAGCTGCCAGGGCCAGTTCCAAAGCCAAAGCCAGCCATCGGCCGAGCGTAATTCGAATCTCAGACATGGCGGAGTCCAGGCTGGTCCCGCGGCGGACGCTGAGTCTGGCCGTTCTTACCAACGCTGCTAGGACACCCACACCAATGGCAGCTCCTGTGCTGGCGTCCACTATCGTTGCCAGCAGACTAAGCACGCGACTGACGAAGAATTCCATATCAGTCGTGGGATGCCTGAACACGCAGAAGGTGACGGCCTTGGCGATCGCGCGAGAGTGTGATCTCTCACGGCCTGCAACGAAACTATCTCTCGCCGCCGGCATCTCATCGGACGATGCATACGCAAGATCAGTCAATGAGCGCACTCGGACTATGCTCCGTGTGCGGGAATTCCGTGAGCAAGGCCCTGCTGGCCGAAGTCAAGTGGTATTCCTATTGGGATCGCGCGGACGGCGCATGTCCAGCATGCGTTCAGCAGAATCTCCTGCAAACTTTGTTGGCCAAAGGAGACGCGGCCCTGCATGAGGCAATCCAGACGGCATGGCCGCTGGATGCAGAAGCCGCTTTCGGAGTACTGCCGACCAGCCTCCGCCTGCACGCCGATCCCCGGTTCTGCGGCAAAGGCATAACGATCGCTCTGGTGGACGCTGGCTTCTATCCTCACTCCGATCTGGTTCAGCCGCGAAATCGCATTCGTGTTTGGGCAGACGCCACCGTTGATCCTGTGTCTGTATTCCACTTTGAGCCGGAGGAGACGCCGACCTGGCCCGACTGGAACGGGGCGCGCGATTGGCAGTGGCACGGCACAATGACGACCACGGTGGCGGCCGGCAATGGCTTTCTGAGCCACGGCCTCTACTCTGGGCTTGCCCATGCCGCCGAACTGGTTCTCATTCAGGTGCGTGATTCCGGCGGCCACATCTCCAGTGCCAGTATTCACCGAGCGCTGGAGTGGATTCTGAAAAACGGTCTCGAACTAGGCGTCCGGACCGTCAGCCTCTCAGTGAGTGGAGACCCAGTGTCGCCACTGGCAGGAAACGCCGTGGATGAAGCAGTGGCAGCATTGGTGGATGCAGGCATCAGCGTGGTAGCTGCTGCGGGCAACGACGGTCAACGGAGCCTGTTACCGCCAGCAACCGCTCCTCTAGCCCTAACGATTGGCGGAATTGATGATAAGAACACTTTCAGCCACGATGAAATTGCCCTCTGGCATAGCAACTACGGTACTGCCAGTAATGAGGTGCCCAAGCCCGACCTGGTAGCGCCAAGCATCTGGGTAGCAGCACCCGTTCTTCCCCAACCTCGGTCGCCCAGGAGGCACAAGATTTGTTTGTCCGTCGTGAGCAAAGAGATCCAAACGCCAACAGCCGCATCGCGGAATTGAAGCTGATCACTCCCCACTATCAGCACGTGGAGGGCACCAGCTTTGCGGCGCCGATCGTCGCTAGTACCATCGCATGCCTTCTCGAAGCAAATCCGGCGCTTACGCCGCTCATTGTCCGGGATGTGCTGAAGGAAACCGCTCACCCGTTCCGGGGGCCGATCAGGAGCGTCAAGGTGCAGGAGCCCTGAGCCCAGGGCAAGCTGTGGCACGCGCTTTGGCGGAGCGGCATAACCGCGGCGCTACGCAGCAAGTCTCGCCACGTCTGACGCCTGAAGGAATCACGTTTTCGCTGCACGACCATGCTGCGTCGAGCGTGCGAATCCTGGGAAGCTGGGACGAATGGCGATCGCCTGGGATCGCCGCCACCTCCGTTGAGCCGGGATACTGGCGAACATTGCCAGTGCACTTGTCCACTGGGAGACACACTTACAAGTTCCTGCTCGACGGCCAACGCTGGCTCGATGATCCCAACAACCCGCGCAAGGCGCCCGACGGTCTCGGAAGCCTGAATAGTGCCGTCGTTGTTCCCGAGGATGGACGGCGATAGATGGGCACAACGCAGATTCGGAGGTAGAGATGGATGTCAATCGCCTTGCTGAATCGCTAGCCCTTGATTGGATCGGCACTTATTCCGCTAGAGCGAAATGGCGCTCTTCATCGAGTGCATGCTGAAGTGTGCGCCAATACCATTGACAACGCCCACATTGTTAGAGAGGCGATGTTTCGCCAGTTGACAAACCGCTGGGCCCGTTCAGCTGAGGATCGGTCTCCGGTGGGAGGTCCCTAAAACGAGGCCGCGCGAATCGAAATTTATTAGCTTAGATGACAGAATGCTGGGCCTCCGGGTGCATATCACAACCCCTTACGGTAATGCACACAGCGGTCCACCACCTCATACCCCAGCGCCTCATGCACGCGTTGGGACACCTCATTGTCGACCCAGGTATCCGACGCGATCTCAACGCACCCCTGGCTGCGTGCCCAGTCTTCTGCCACGGCCAAAAGTTTCCTACCTACGCCCCTGTGCCGATGGTTCTCAGCAACGTACCAACCCTCGATATAGCCCACCGGGCGCGATGGGTTGCAGCCGTCCGCGTGTGAACGCAGGTCGACTTCCAGAAAACCAGCTAATATTCGATCACTCGCCTCGGCCACCAAGATGATGAGCGGCATCGTTACCGGGGCCTTGCCTTCGAGAATTAGTGTAAGTTCTCGGGTATGTTCCTCGGCGGAAGACTTGGGCCACAGGGCCTCGCGCATGCTCACGAGTTGGTCGCGATCCGACAACTGAGCGAGCCTGACGCAAATATCCGACACTGAGCCCATCGTAACCGAATCTGGATCCCGCAGACCATTGGTTCAGCATCGCTGAAGTCGTACAGTTTCCAACTCCTGTAAACGCCTACCGGAGAGTGGAACACCGATTGTTGGCGTAGGCGATTACACCAACTACGCCCCTCGAACGAGCCCATTCTGGGTAGTCCACCCCACTAACCCCATCGCCCTTCTCTCTCTCGCGCCCCCTGGACCGGTCCAGAGGGAGTGGTGCCGATTTTCCCGTCGCCACATCCTACCCCATGGACACCCGACCTGCGGTCGGGAGTCTTCCGTAATATCGCAGCCGTTAGCGATCGAACCGAGGGAACGGGCTCTCTGAAGTCAAGCAGTTGGTGGCTTCCGGCGGACCCAATCACTCCACGGAAGCACGCCAAGATCGGGCCTCGGCGGATCCGGCAGCATCGTGATGAACTCCAGCAGGTTATTGTCTGGGTCGCGAAAGTAGACCGAAGCTGCAGGCATCCAAGCCAGCACAACGGGTTCCTCGGTTGGAAGGCCGGCCAGGTCCCTCGGTTGGATTCCAGCCTTTTGCAGTCGCGCCGGCGCCTCATGCAGATCAGAGAGCGCAACTTGGAATGCCACGTGGAGGCTGATACTCATCGGCATGGTTCCCACCTCCCAGAGGCCGAGCATTGCCTTCCCAGGATCTCCAATCCAAAAGAAGGCGACCTTGCGCTCAGGAAAGGCACGCGCCAGTGGTAAACCCAGGAGGTCCTTATAGAAAGCGATAGCCCGATCAAGCTCGCTCACGGTGAGATGGGCTTCGAACAAGTCAGCGATGGGAATGGGATTTTCCGTGTCCATATATTAAGGATAGGATGCCCCGGCAACCCGCATGTGACAATCAAGGCAACAGCATAAGGTCACGCCTGGAGACTGGAACTTCGTCACTTCTCGCTGCCATACGAATCTCACTCGCAGGTATCGGAGTTTGCGCTTGCAGAGGGAGTCGGTCTACCGATCGCTCCAAGGAGCTGGGGCATGGAAACAGGCCGTCCTTTATTTATCCCTGTGATCCTGGGTACAGCCAGAATGGGCCGCATGAGCCTACACGCAGCTCAGCTGGTCACCGGGGAACTGGGCAAGTGTGCAGGCGTTGAGACCGACCTCATCGATATCGCAAGGCTTCCCCTACCCACAAACGATGCGGGTGAGGCCATTAAACAAGCCGACTTTTCGGGCAAGATGAGCAAGGCAGACGCCTTGGTGGTTGTGTCGCCGGAGTACAACCACGGCTACTCTGGTCTTTTGAAGCATGTTCTTGACAGTTGTCTCAAAGAATACATTCATAAGGCGGTCGGGATTGTGGGAGTGTCTGCGGGGCCGTTCGGCGGGACCCGGGTCATTCAGAACCTGCTGCCGGTGATGCGCGAGATTGGGCTGGTGACGATCTTTTGGGATGTAAATTTCTCAAGTGTGCAGAAGGTGTTTGCCGAAGACGGCAGACTGCTGGATGAGTCTTACATCCGGCGCATCGACAAGTTTTTGAAGGAACTCATCTGGATGGCAAAGACACTACGCGAGGGGCGTGAACAGATATCTCTGGACTGACGCCTGGAGACAAGGGTGGGCCGTTGTGGCTAAGACCGACAAAATGATTTGTTCGCATTGCAGAGTTGAGATGAACCACCACTGCGACAAGATTGTGTACAACGTCGACACGCACGATGATGGGAAGACCGATCCTGGCCTGGGCGGAATCGTCGAGGAGTTTCATACCTGTCCCAAGTGCGGTGGCGGCGCCTCGCGCCACGCGTAGACTCCGTCGAACAGCACCTCTCCAGACTCCCTCGCAGCGATACCAATTCCTGCTGGAACATTTCGCTGCCCGTGGAATCTCACGACCGAGGACTTCGGTCCGGTGTGGCCTTGCCGGCTTCTTTCAGTGACAGCATGAAGAATCGCGCACTCAATCCCGCATATGCCTTCGCCCTCTGCTATGCGGCGATGGTGTGTCTCGCGATTGCGGTGAATCTCATGCCCATCTTCCTGACGACCCTCCGGGTCGATCTTGGTGGAAGGGCTGGGCTGAGTGGTGAACAGCTCGGCCGAATTAGCGCCGTCACCTTTGCCGGGCTCGTTGGGGGCATCCTTTTCACCGGTCCTCTGGCCGATCGATGGGGAGGCAGGCTATTCAGTATCCTCGGAACTTTGCTGATCGGCGCTGGACTCGGGCTCCTGGCCTTCTCACACGGCTATTCCATGGTTTTGGTGGCGGTGTTTGTGATGGGTCTCGGAGCGGGGATTCTAGACATGGTGCTCAGCCCCATCGTTGCTGCTCTCCAGCCAGACAACCGCGCAATGGCCTTGAACTGGTTGCATTCTTTCTATGGGATTGGAACCGTTGTCACAGTCCTGGTCGGTACGCTCGCCTTTCGATTGGGCATTGGATGGCGCACGATTTCCCTGACTTTTATCGTCGTTCCGCTACTGGTAGCTCTCGGATTCCTTAACGTCGATCTGCCTCCGCTCATCTCGGACATCGAAGGCGGACGGACACCAATGCGCGATCTCTGTCGCAACTCCTCTTTCGTAGCCGTGAATGTGGCGATCTTTCTTGGAGGGGCCTTGGAGTTGGGGCTGGCACAGTGGCTGCCCGCCTACGCCGAGATGAGTCTTGGTTTCTCAAAGTTGACCGGCAGTGTTTCTTTGCTTGCTTTCTCGGCTGCCATGGCGCTGGGACGCATCTTTGCAGGACTGATCGGTCGTCGAGTTGACCCGATTCGGCTGATGTTGGGTTGCTGTTGGACGTCGGTGGTGCTTTTCCTCCTCGCCTGCTTCGCTCCCTGGCCCACAGTTGCTCTTGCCGCTAGCGTGGCGGTGGGTTTGGCAGGTAGTTGCCTGTGGCCCACCACCCTGGGTGTCGCTGCGGACCGTTTTCCTCGAGGCGGCGCCACGATGTTTGGATTGCTGGCCGCTTTCGGGAACCTGGGTGGAATTCTCATGCCGTGGCTGGTCGGCGTGACGTCGGACTCGTCATCCCTGCGGCTGGGCTTGGCTACCTCGACGGCTTGCCCTCTCTTGATGGCCTTCGTGCTTTTGTGGATGCAGAGCCGTCCTGTTGCAGACTTGCGCGAAAGTCACCCGGTCGCGCATGCCGCCTGAGGAGATTCGAACTCACCAGTAATCCTGATAGGACGGGCGGCGATTAAACTTTGCCTTGTATTCGACTGAGCGTAGGATTTTCCGCGATATGAAAATCGAACCACACTGTCGAATCCACACCTTCGGACGGACTCAGTCCAGCGGTATCATCACTCTCTAAGGTCACAATTGCCTAATTCGCCCTCGTCTGCTTTTGAGGGTGATTCACCTGCTGGGGCGCGGGAAATGCCTATTTCGCATCCAAGGGTCTCGCTGTAACTTTTTGCTGGTTTGCGAATCTCATTTGGGTTCTTTTGTCACCTGCAAGGAATGCGTTGATGAAGCCACGAACCGACAGCCGCAAGTTCAAGACGATCAGCCGGCGGGAGTTGTTGAAACTCACTCCTGTGGTAGTGCTGGGTGCCTTTGCCGTCCCACCGCTGCAGAAACCACTCCTCAAGGGCGGTCTCGCCTTTAGTGATTGGATATCGGCAAGGCTGTTCCGCTCCGGTCATTTGGCACCTACGTTTGCTGATGCCGATCTGACCCCCTTTGAGAAGTTCCCCCTCAACGGCTACGACGTCGACGACCCGGGCGTGGATTTCGACAAGTGGACTCTCACCGTGACGGGCTCGGTACAAAAGCCGGGAGACTACACGCTGGCCCAAATTCAGGCTTTGCCGAAGGTGACGCAAAACACGCGGCATGTCTGCGTAGAAGGATGGGATGTGATTGGCAACTTCAGTGGTGTGCGCCTCTCCGACTTCTTCAAGATGATTGGCGTCGACCCGACCGCGCGCTTCGTCAGCGTCGAATGCGCGGATGACTATTACGAGTCTCTCGACATGGCCACCGCCATGCACCCGCAGTCCTTGCTCTGTTACGAAATGTACGGGCAGCCACTGACCCGCGAGCACGGAGCTCCACTCCGTCTGAGTATCCCCACCAAGATCGGCTACAAGCAGGCAAAGTACGTCACGGATCTCAAAGTGAGCCATGTGCTGGAGAAAGTGGGCTACTGGGAAGATCAAGGATACTCCGAATTCTATGGCCTGTAGTCCGAGGAGTTGACGATGGCAACCCGCGCGATGGAAATCGAAGACGTGAAGACAGGCGAAGTCACCGAGGCAGTGTACGAACATCCGTTTCTGGTGCGTCTCTGCCATTGGGTGAACGCAGTCTCCCTGTTCGTAATGGTGGGCAGTGGATTCCAGATCTTTCGCGCCTTCCCGAGTTTTGGGGCAAAGATCCCGCAGAAGGATCTCCTCGACTGGCCCAAGGCTCTCGCGCTTGGCGGATGGCTGGGCGGCGCGCTGCAATGGCACCTTACCTTCATGTGGATCTACATCGCGACCGGCCTCTTGTACATCGGCTACCAGCTCTTCAGCGGAGACTACAAGCAGGTGCTCTTCGTACGACGTGACGTCCCTGGTGTATGGCCGATGGTACGCCACTACTTTTTCTTGGGCCACAAACCGCTAACCAAGGAGGCCTACAACCCGTTACAGAAGCACGCGTACACGTCCGCCATTGTTCTGGGAATTCTCTCGGTGCTAACGGGCGTCGCAATTTGGAAACCTGTCCAGTTTTCGTGGCTGGCGTGGATGATGGGCGGCTTCCATCTGGCACGATTGTGGCATTTCCTGATCATGTGGGCGATGTTGGCATTCGTGTTCGGGCATTTGGTGATGGTTGTCCTTCATGGCTGGAACAACTTCATATCGATGTGGACGGGATGGAAGAAGGATCCGGAGTACGACTCGGAGTAGTGGTGGGATGCGGTGGTGGTGAATCCAGGGTGCGGTGAGGGGTGATGCTCGAAGGGATGACTTCGCTGAACAGTCCAGTCGAGCGATTCAACGAAGAGACGCTAATCCGGCGCGTCCGAGAGGGCGAGCATGAGCTTTTTTATGAGCTGATTCGACCTTACGAACGACGTGTGTACTCTGCGGCTTTGTCCATTTTGCGCAACGAGGCCGATGCTGAAGATGCAGCACAGGAGGCGATGCTGAAGGCGTTCAAGCACATTCGGCAGTTCCGTGCGGAAGCACGGTTCAGCACCTGGCTGATCCAGATCACTGTCAATGAGGCGCGTATGTGGAGAAGGAGACAACACGCCCACTTGGTTGAGCCGATCGTTGACCACGAGGACGCCGAGGGAAACTATATCCCCCGCGACTTCGCCGACTGGCGGGAGGTTCCTTCCGAGACTCTGGAGCGGAAAGAAATCCGCGACAAGCTGGCGGAGGCGCTGGAATCTCTGGGGCACATCTACCGCGAGGTGTTCGTGTTGCGCGACATGCAGCACTTGAGCATCGACGAGACCGCGAAGACTCTGGGAATCTCAACCGCGTCGGTCAAGACGCGACTGCTGCGGGCACGGCTCATGCTCCGCGACCTATTGGCGCCAGGACTCGGTGGGACTTGGAGCACAAGATTGCATTTTGCAAAGGGGACCAAGCCATGGTAGTCAACTGCGAACACGTTTGGCGCGAGATTTCGAACTACCTTGAAGGTGACATCGAGCCGGGCCTGCAGCGTGCCATGGAAGAACACATCCGTGGCTGCAAGCGTTGTACCGCGGTGCTTGACGGCACACGCAATGTCGTTCAGCTGTACGGAGACGAAAGGATGTTCGAAGTACCGCTGGGTTTCAGCCACCGACTGCAGCGGAGGCTGGAAGAGAATATGCCTAGTACGAGGCGGGGCTTCCTCGGATGGATGGTCGCCGCCGCGGCGGCAGTCCTTGTTGCTGGCAGCTTCGAGCTAGGCAGGTCCTCCGTTTTCAGCCATCCTGAATTGCGTTCGGAGCACGCACAGCCTGGAACCGGAGTCCCCCCCGACATGTTGGTGGTAGTTTCGACCGGTGGGAAGACTTTTCACGCGGCGGGATGCCCGTTTATCCATGACAAAGCACACATCCAGACAATCGCGGCCCGTGAAGCTCTGCGAGAGGGGTACGCGCCTTGCGTACGCTGCATGAAGCAGTATTTAAGAGCAAGCCTCAACCGCCGTTCTGGTGAGTTCGAAAGCGCAGCTCATGCGTCCGGCTCCGAGGAGGACAGCATCGAGCAGGAAGCGAGCATCTCCAACACCACGAGAATCGGAGATTGATTCCCCCAACGTCAACGTGTTCCGGCCCTGTCCGCCCCGATTTTTCCGGGGGAAGGTTCGATATTCTGCGACTAGACCTTTAAGGATCATCGGTGAACTGTCTAGGACCGCAAACGTCGGACCAGCCACAAACCACCAGCTCAATGGGAAGCGAGGATTCAGCGCTTGTCGCGGCCGTACTGCGCAAGGATCGCAAGGCGACAGCAGAGTTTGTTGCCCGGTACGCTGACGACCTCTATCGGTACGTACGCTCTCGCCTTGCCCCCCGGTATGACCATGTGGACGATCTAGTCCAGGAAGTCTTTCTGGCTGCATGGGAGAAGCTTAATCACTATCGAGGAACCGGCCCTCTGCAGGCATGGGTCATGGGAATTGCACGGCACAAGGTGGAAGACCACTATCGCGCTCGGTTGCGGGCCCCTGAATCCATTGAAGATGCGGATCAAGAGCCGAGTTCGCCAGCATCCGTTTCGGACTTCCATCAACTCCTCGAGCAGGATGAACTGCGGAAGAATACGTGGCGGGTCATGGGAGGTCTCCCGGAACAGTACCGTCTGGCGCTGATATGGCGCTACTGGGAAAAGGCCTCAGCTCGTGAGATGGCACTCAAGACGGGCAAAACAGAAAAGGGGATCGAAAGGCTGCTGGCACGGGCCAGAGCGGAGTTTCGAGAAAGGTGGGACCATGGCCAATCTTCCTGACGAGGAATTCATGGAGCGGATCTCTGATGCAGTAGAGCTGACCGAGTCAGAGTCGGCACCTGCTCGGCTTAAGGCGAAAGTGTATTCGGCTCTGATGCTGAGGCTGGCAGAATCCGGGCCCCTGATGAGCCTTTCCGAAACCAATGCCCGTGGACACAAGCTTTGCGTCTTTGAGGAGCTGGTGAGGATTGCTCCTGTGGGCGAAGGGGCCAAGTCCCTCAACATCTGTCGCCTCTGCCATGCGCGTGTGCTCGCTGAACAGATTGAAAATGCGCCGATCTATTGGAATGGCTGTTCCTACGTTGACTTGAAAAACTCCTAAGCAGGTTGTTTGAACGGATGACTTTCAAAATTGCCGGACAAATCCGAACAAGTTTTGGAAATTCTTCAAGCTGTGCTGTCCCGGCGGCGACAGGTGATCGCTGACCGGATTCTTGCTGAGAGTTTCGCTGAATGTGTAACGAAATACCCAGCCCTTTCCAAAGTTCACGTCCATTCCCACCGGAACGTGAAGAGCAATCATGTTGGAGCTGAAGCGTTGTGGTGGCAGATCAGGGGTCCCTAGGACTTGCTCGAGCCGTTGCTGGGAACTGGCGAAATGTATGAGACCGGTTCCGACAGACAAATAAGGCCGCAGCCGACTATCCCGTTTACGAAAATAGACTAGGACGTCTGCCATCACGCTCTGCTGTGAACTGCGTCTTGTTTCCTGATAGCCCTGCTGTGTTCCGTTGTTGAAAGCTGCGGAAGTCAGGGTCAGCGCATTGCGATTCCAGATGTAGTCCGCTTGTATGGTGAAGTAGTCCGAAAGATGTCGTCCGGCCAGAACCTCCACTGCACTCCCGTTCCTCGGATCATAGGAAGAGAATGCGGTAGAGTCGGGGCTCAGCAGTGAACGTGCATCTCCGGAAAGGGTCGAGACCCCTCCCAATACGCCCGCGTAGAACTGCGCTTGGGCCGTTACCGCAGTGCAGCAGCCGAGGAAAACGACCACAGCGATCGGTAGCATCCTGAATTGCATAGTTCTCCCAATCAATAAGGCCCCGGTCCACGCGGCTCGAGCACAAAGTGGTGAGGGGGATTTTCCCTGCAAGTTCGACATATCTCTCAAGAGCAGGCGATGGAGTGTGGGGTGAACAACTCTCACTCCATCTCAACGCGATGCTTGTTCAATCCCCGATCTGAACGTAACACATCATCGAAAGGATAAACGTGATGAAGTTGAAGCTCAGTTTTGCTCTTCTGCTAACCGCCGTGGTCGCACTCAGTACTCTCCCGTCGTTCGCAGCGGCTGGAGCGGTCTATACACTTAACAATTCGAGTAGTGGAAATGCAGTACTGGTGTTCAGTCGTGCGGCAGATGGCCACATCCTTCCAGCGGGAATGTTCGCCACAGGTGGCACCGGCACAGGCAAGGGATTGGGCAATCAGGGCGCACTGGCAATTGATGCTGCTAACAGTTTTCTGTTTGCTGTCAACGCCGGTAGTGACAACGTCTCGGTCTTTAGGATTGGGAAGAACGGTCTTCATCTTGTAGATCTGGTTCCTTCCGGAGGTAAGCAACCGATCAGTCTCACCGTCAGCCGTAAGGTTTTGTATGTCCTGAACAACGGTGGAGCTGTAGGTGGTAGCGACACGATTGCGGGCTTTGCCGTGGGCGCGAACGGCCACCTGAAACCGATCGTCAGCGGGCTGCCCTTGAGCGCCGCATCCGTGGGACCGGCACAGATTGGGTTCAACGTTGACGGTGATCTTCTGCTGGTCGCCGAGAAGGCCACCAACAACATCGACGTATTCTCCGTGGATGACGATGGGGTCGCTGTCGGCCCGACTGTCGTTCCTTCCGCAGGACAAACTCCCTTTGGCTTTGCTTTCGGCAAGCGCAATCAAGTGTTTGTTTCCGACGCGTTTGGTGGAGCGGCGAACGCCGGTGCGGTGTCTTCGTATGAGGCCTCGGATGACCGCACGTTGCGAACAATTACAGGGCTGGCCGTCGATAAGCAAACTGCGCCGTGCTGGGTTGTGCTCACGAACGACGGTCGATTCGCTTACACAACCAACACCGGCAGCGGCAACGTCTCTGGATACCGAGTTGAGTTTAATGGCGTGCTGCGACTGTTGAATGCCGATGGTCAAACGGCGAATACCGGCACTGGAAGCACTCCCCTCGACGCTGCGATTAGCAATGACGCTCGATTTCTATACGTCCTCACGCCCGGAACCAGTAACATCCAAGGATTTGTTGTCGCTCTGGATGGCTCCCTGACTCAACTGTCTCGGGCGACGGGCATTCCATCGTCGGCGAGCGGTCTGATAGCAAGATAGCGTACGGCAGAACAGATCGATCTCAGGCGCTCGGGGCCGGTGATCAGTCACCGGCCTCCTCCTGGTCGGCTTATTCAGAGCCTCCGGTGTGGCAGACCGGTGAGTCGGTGAGAACTGGTCTTGAATTTCGGCGGTCGGAGTCGTTCTCAGTGTAGAGATCGAGTAATTCTTCCGAAAGAAGAGTCGGTTTCCGGGTAGAGCCGGTGCGACCGCCTGCACCAGCTACCCGGAAGGCGAACTTGGCGGGAGGCTAGTTCTGCTTCATGCCATCATCGTGCTTCATGTTGTCGTCTTTCTTCATGTCGTCTTTCTTCATGTCGTCTTTCTTCATGTCGTCTTTCTTCATCTTGTCTTTCTTGGTTTTCTTGGACTTCTTGTCCTTCTTCATCTCGTCTTTCTTCATCTGATCGTTGTTCATCTGATCTTGCTTCATGTCGTCGTGCTTCATGCTGTCCTGCTTCATGTTGTCGCCGGACTGAGCAAACGCTGCAAACGAGACTGCCAGCAAACCCATCGCCATCAACCTGCTGATCATCTTCCTCATGAATCCTCCGAGTTTTTTCGCTGAATTTGCGCCGACACACCGCGGCGCGCAGATGGGATGCGCCCGTCGCCGCAAAGTTACAACCCGCTTTCTGACGGTTCCGGAAGGGACGGTGTCGGGGATTCTTGAACTGCCCGTAGTGATCCAGCGTGCGCCTTCAGCGGCTAGGGCATTTCACGTCTCAGTCTGCGTTCGACATCAGCAACCAGCCTTCGAGTAACGGGCACGTCCACATTGTGCCGGGGGCCGGCACGTAGGATCGGCCCCGCGATTGCGTCCAGCTCCGGCATATTGCCTCGCTCGACGTCCTTTTGCATGGAGCTTCGGATGTTGCCGGGCAAGCTCCTGATAGACGAGATCACCGAATCCTCATCAATCAGCGCGCCCTCTGCTCGGGCCACCGCGCAAGCTTCGCGGACGCAAGCCCCAAGACGGTGCTGCCACATCACGTCCGCAGCAATTTCCCCTGTAGTCTTGTCGGCCGCCGTCGTTACAAGCGCCAACGGTGCCAGGAAGACCAGCTTGCTCCAGAGCAACGTTTGCTCATCATCTACGAACTCGCAAGTGAAGCCGAGCTTCTGTAAGTCTGCAAGGGTGCTCTGCATCAGAGTGCGCCCGATCGAGGACATGCTTAAGCGAGCGAATGGCGAGCGATGCTGAATATGTCCGGGAGCAGTTCGTTCGGACTCGACAGTGATGGTGGCCGGGATAATGCGAGCTGCTGCGCCGTAGCGTGAGCGGAGCATCGCTACGTGGTCGATACCGTTGAGCAACGGAATGATCGCCTTCGCTGAATTGCCATTGGCCAGAGAACCTAGCGCCGAGTCTAGCTGAGTGGCTTTTACGGCGATCCACAGGACGTCAACCGCCGGAACGGTTGTAGTCCGATCCACTCTGACAGCGAAGTTTCCGAAGGGACTCTCAAGTTGCAGTGTGTCAGGATACCGACCGATTGCCTCGCTCCTCACAACGAGCGTGACTGCAGCTCCAGATTTCGCCAGGGAAGCCGCGATCAGCCCACCCACCCCACCGGGTCCTAGAATTGCATGCCGCATGAATGGCGACTCCCATTCTGAATTGTCATGTCCTCAACCCGCCGCGATCCAACCAACCTTGAGCACATAAGTGTTTCAGCGTCGTCGGCCAAGGAATCGCGATTTCTCCGAAGCAGTGAAACTTATCATTTTGATAGTCATCACACTATCGACTTGAATGCACGATCAAAGCATCGGACATGGAACCAAAAACCCAGGAAAAGCGGCGATCTTCCCTAACCAGACTGACGGACTTCACGATACCAAGATACTCGGTATGTTCGGCTCGGGCTGAGCACATTTCGGCGCTGTCTGCGATCGAGCTGGCGGCGGCCCAACTCCTCAGGGGCTACGCGCCAGAGTCCGTGCTGGCCGAGACCACGGACCAGCGCACGTTCGCCGATGCCACCCGCCATGGGCGCCTCTGGGTGGCCGCGACAGGGAACATTCCGGTGGGCTTCGCATTGGTGGAGATGCTCGCGGACGACCTGCCTCATCTCGAAGAGCTTGACGTCGACCCATCTCACGGGCGCCGCGGCCTGGGCACGGCTCTAGTCCGAGCGGTATGCGAGTGGGCCACCGTGTCCGGGTACGTCGTGCTGACCCTGACGACGTTCCGGGCTGTGCCCTGGAACCTCCCGTTCTACGCCCGTCTGGGGTTCGTGGAGATTCCCCGCGAGACTCTGCGTCCCGAGTTGTCCGCAGTCATATCCGAGGAAGCACATCGAGGCCTTAATGCCGATACGCGTGTGGTCATGGGGTATCGATGCGAGCCGCCTGTCATTTGTGAATGACGACGGTAGGTTCTTTCCTGGTGATCGTGTCCTATCACTCTTGAGAACTTAGGCGTTGGCGAGCAGCATAGGCTGCGACCTTGAGGCGGTTTCCGCACAGTTGCATGCTGCACCAGCGGCGTGTTCCTTTCTTGCTGGTGTCATAGAAATGCAGAACGCACTGATCACACATGCGAACACGGTTTCGATCCGCTTCTGCGAACAGCTTCGCCGCGCTGTGTGCCAAAGGGGCAAACAAGTCTTCGGGTTGGCGCGGTTCGAACCATAGTTCCAATGAGGGGACGTTCCCGGTTGCTTGTACCTTGCTAAGCATGGGATGCGCCGCCATGAGTCGATTCAGCTCCGCGACGGTCGTGCGATGGACATCGGCACCATCTTCCCACGCCAGAATCTCGTTTCTCAGCTTCTCCCGAAATTCTCGCACGGCCTCCAGGGTTCGCCGTGCGGTGGCCGATTCTCCCGATTGCCGTTCAAGGCTCGTCATCTGACGAGGGCTCAACAGCCCAGCCGCCTGAAACCACCGTAAGAGCGCGCTGAAGTCAGCGAGTAACTCCGTGGGCTCGCCGTTCTGAACCGGCCGTGTATTCAGGAAATCCAAGGCCAGATGATTGCCAACGAAGAGGAACCCGTCTCTCCAGTCGGAATCAGGGATTGTCCTGCGCTGTCTCACGTTTTCCACTCCGAAGCATTATAACACCTATAATGTATCTTTTTATCGGTTAGCACATCTGATGATGAGAACGAGCAAAACGTTGCTCAGACGAAACCAGCACCAAGTTTGCCGGACTAAATTCTGTGAGGAGACACACTATGACTAGGCATCAACATGCCATCGTCGACGGCTCCAAGATTTTTTATCGTGAAGCCGGCCCGAAAACAGCCCCAACCATTCTCTTACTGCACGGCTTTCCGACATCGTCGCACATGTTCCGCAACCTCATTCCGGCCCTGGCCGACCGCTACCGTGTGATCGCGCCCGATTTGCCGGGATTCGGCTTCTCTGATGCACCCGACCGCAAACGGTTCCGTTGTACGTTTGAACACCTGGCCAAGGTCATCGACACGTTCACACAGACGATCGGTCTCGAACGCTTCGCGATTTACGTCTTCGATTACGGCGCTCCCGTGGGCCTCCGCCTGGCTCTAGCGCATCCGGAGCGGGTCACGGCGATCATCTCCCAGAACGGCAACGCCTATGAGGAGGGCTTGAGCCAAGGCTGGAACCCGATCCAGAAGTACTGGAAGGAACCAACACCCGAGAATCGCTCTGCGCTACGTGACTTCCTCACGCCAGAAGCGACCAAGTCCCAATACCTTTATGGTGTCCAAGACGAGACGCTGGTAGCGCCGGAAGCCTACCAGCTTGATTCCGCTCTGCTGTCGCGACCCGGCAATGATGAAATCCAGCTCGACCTGTTCCTGGATTATGCCAGCAACGTCGCACTCTACTCGAAGTTCCAGGAGTACTTCCGTACAAACCGGCCGCCTCTGCTAGCGGTCTGGGGCAAGAATGACCCGTTCTTTCTGCCGCCCGGAGCCGAAGCGTTCAAGCGCGACATCCCGAACGCCGAGGTGCACTTTTACGACACGGGGCACTTCGCGCTGGAAACGCATCATCGGGAGATTGCAGACGCCATTCGGGAGTTCCTTAAGCGCAAGCTCACAACGCAGGCCAGCGCTGCCTGAGGGTGATTCGTGAACCAGAACCTGATGGGAACACAGGCTCGACAAAACTGAAGTCAAGGCAGGGCCGCGGGGTGACGCGGCCCGCGCCTTATAGTCACGACGTGCTTGGGGGAGAACGCTTGTGCAGATCATTTCTGTAAATGTGGGACGGCCACGTGAAGTCATCTGGAAGGGTATGACGGTCCAGACGGGAATCTTCAAGGACCCCGTAGATAGGCCAGTGACGATAAGGAAACTGAATCTTGACGGCGACCAGCAGGCAGACCTCACCGTACACGGCGGAGCCGAGAAGGCCGTATATGCGTATCCTGCCGAGCACTACGAGTACTGGCGGCGAGAGCTGCCGGAAGTGCCGTTCTCGTGGGGCAAGTTCGGGGAGAACCTCACGACTGAAGGGCTGACAGAACACGCGCTCTGCATCGGTGATCGTTTGAGGGTCGGGTCCGCTGTTCTGATGGTTACCCAACCCCGCATGCCCTGTTACAAATTGGCCCTACGATTTGACCGTGACGACATGATCAAGCGCTTTTTGATGAGTCGGCGAAGCGGATTCTACTTCTCGGTCGTCGAGGAAGGGGAGGTCCGTGCGGGATCAGAGGTCGAGATTTTGACTCGAGATCCCCACCAAGTCGCTGTCGTCGACATTGTGCGCCTCTACCTTGGCCAAGCACGCGATCCAGATCTCCTTCACCGCGCGATGAACGTAAGCGCACTGCCCCAGGATTGGAAAGCCGACCTTCCGCTGCGGGCGCGGATAGAAAGAGCGTGACGATTGTTCTTTACCGTGTGCTGACCGGCATCGAAGCGGCTCCGAGTACTCGGCCCTGCCGGGGTTCTTGAACAAATGCGATCAGTCGCAGGCTTCGGGAGTCAGACCCAGGTTCCAACTTGAGTTGAACATCCTGCGCCAGGACTTGTCCCTGTTTCAGAGCACCAATCCTCGTAAGACTTTTGACCACAGAAACGTGTGTCAGTCTGTGTCCGGAATTCTCGCCTGCCGATACTTGCGATTCAGCGCGGTTCAGAGCGACCGCAACGTATACCTCCGCCTCGCGTGAGCCAAAAGACGAATCGAGTGCGCCGGTTTCCAGATGAGCGTGCAGGGTATTCGAGGCGTCTGCAGAGATCGAGGACAAACGGACCGGAATCTTTGGAACGCCCAACGCCTTTCGAAAGGCCTTGTCGGCCTGGTCGGAATTGCTTCCGACAAACTCACTGGTCCCATCCACCACCATTTGCGGAGTGTAGACGCTGTCCAAGCCAAAGCGCTTGGCATACGTGCTCTGCCTCTGGCTGTAGAAGCTGGCAGAGTACGGATCCTTCCAGCCGATATGGTTCCAGTAGTCGACGTGCTCGCTGAGCACGATCATTTCCGCTCCCTGTATGGGTTGCCCATCCAGCTTTTGCAGAAATCGATCTGCCGGGGGACAGCTGGAGCATCCCTCCGATGTGAAGAGTTCCACCAGCACAGGAGTACGCACATCCGAGCCAGCATCCGACCCATGGAGGGGTTGCGATGCAAACGCCAATATCCAGGCACCTATCGAAAGCACGACTGCCACTGAAACAACCGGAATTTTCATTGTTTTCGCTGTCCTTGTGTCCTGCTAAGTGGATGTCCAGCCGGCGTGAAAGTTACGTCGTCCCTTCGGCTGATTGAGTCGAACGCCTGTAACTTTTCTCCTTCAGCGGACTCTAACAAAACCGGCCTCGGAATTGACTTGCCGGAGGCCGCCAAGAGGTTTGTTATGTCTAGCTTGTTTTCGCGCTTTTTCGCCATGATCTTGGTGCTGACATTTGCCGGTGTAACCGCCTGTAGTGCAGGGGACCGGGCGAATGGCACTCTTCCAACTCCAGCTGTCGACGCGCCCATGGGGGCGACCAACGGCGAGCAGATGGCGGTGGTCGCTGGTGGCTGCTTCTGGGGAATTCAGGCTGTATTCCAACACACGAAGGGCGTGATCAGCGCGACCTCGGGATACTCCGGGGGCTCAGCCAAGACCGCGGAATACGAACTGGTCAGCACCGGCGAAACCGGCCACGCGGAGTCGGTGAAGATTACGTACGATCCTTCCAAAATCACATACGGCCAGCTGCTTCGGGTCTTCTTCTCGGTGGCCCACGACCCCACGCAGTTGAACCGGCAGGGTCCCGACGAAGGCACCCAGTATCGTTCGTCCATTTTCTATGGCAGCGACGAGCAGAAGCGGATCGCCGAGGCGTATATCGCACAACTCGAAAAGGCCAAGGTCTTCCAGCGCTCCATTGTGACCCAGGTAGTTCCATTAAAGGCTTTTTATCCGGCCGAGGCCTACCACCAGGACTATGCCGCGCACCACCCGGATAGCCCATACATCGTGTACAACGATGCCCCGAAAGTTGCTCATCTTCGCGAGGAGCTTCCGGACCTCTACACCAGCAAGTAGTAGCGCCATAGGAGCAAACGACGATGTTCGATTCTGATCTTGGAACAGACGAAGGATCGGTGGTCCGGCGACGGACGTTCCTGTTGACCTCGGTCTCGGCGCTTGCGGGCGCGATTGTATGGTCGCTGCGAAGGCCAAGCGTTGTACAAGCAAAGGCGGAAAACAGGACGTCGCAGGAAGTCACGATTGTTGAATTCTCCGATTCGGGAGAGCGACTGAAGACGATCCACGTACCGAAAGTGGTCAAAACGGAAGACGCGTGGCGCAAGCAGCTATCCCGGGGCGTTTTCGCAATCACTCGTCAGGCCGACACCGAGTTGGCCTACTCCGGAGAGTACTGGAACCTCCACGAGGAAGGTCTCTACCGCTGTATTTGCTGTGACAACGCACTGTTCACCTCGGACACGAAGTTTGATTCCGGAACGGGTTGGCCGAGCTACTGGTCGCCGATCGCGCCTGAGAATGTCCGGACCACCCGAGACACGAGCTTGGGTATGGTCAGAACATCTGTCTCATGCACCGAGTGCGACGCGCACTTGGGACACGTATTCGACGATGGTCCAGAACCTACGGGCCTGCGCTATTGCATGAATTCAGCGTCCCTGAGATTTGTCGCCCGACAAGCAACAGCAAAATCTAACAAGTGAGCGCGGGCATCAACGAATCGCCATCGAGAAGGAAAGGCGGGTAGGCATGAACAACACCTTGAGACAAGTAGCTAACCCCAAGGAAACATTGCACGAGGTTCCGTCAACCTTGTTGAATCGATTTCCATTTCGCGCTGGGCTCCTCTTTCGCTACGCCTGATCGTTGGATATGGCTTCATGGCGCATGGTTTCGCCAAGCTGGCAAACGGTCCGGACGCGTTTGCCTCCATCCTGCACGCGCTCGGCGTGCCGGCACCACATTTGATGGCGTGGGCCACGATACTGACCGAAGTAGTCGGCGGTTTAGCGGTTATCCTGGGAGCTTTCGTGACTCTTGTGAGCCTACCAATGACTGCGATTCTATTGGTGGCTATGTTTACTGTGCATCTGCCCTACGGGTTCAGTTCGATCAAGCTCATGGCCGTGACTCCCGCCGGTGTTCAGTTCGGGCCGCCAGGTTTTGAAGTTGACCTCCTGTACGTGGCATGCCTTGCGGCCCTTGTCTTGAGTGGCCCCGGTCCGTTCGCGATCGATGGCATCTTGAGAAGGAGGAATAAGGTCGGGCGTTCATAGCCCCGGGTCGATTGCAGTCTGCCATCCAGGCCACAAGCAAAAGCCGTCGTTTCACTGCCACCAACTTGTTCGACAGTGATCTTGAGCCCGTGATGGTGGTCGCGGGACCGCCGGCCCCGAACCAGTAGTTCTGAATGGCGGCGGTGCCTTGGACACGCGGATTCCGTGATGGGGACTTCGACCGCGTCTCGTATTGTTGTTTGCTGATCGTCGTGAAGAACACCAGACAGTCAACTCCCGGATGGTCGGCAACCCGGAAGTTGTCTTCTCTTTCCCTGCCAAGATCTGTGTACGATTGAGCGGAGTCCTCTGCGTCGGTGTGTGTCGCTTTTGCCGACCCGAGTGGACATATCGAGCTTTTGAACACTGCCAACTCGCTGCCAAAGCGGGGTTATCGAGATCAATCGTCACGGGAATGTAAACCTTTTTTGTAAACCCTGCGCCTTTTGCAGACTACAACCCCAGCAAGTTAGGTCCGTAACTCCTTAATAAGATGTGAGCGAGATCTCACGAAATCCGACTCCCTGGCGCCTGGCCTGGGGGTCATTCCAGTTCTTGTATCGAATAACTTATTTGTTTTCAAAAGATTGGTCGGGGAGAGAGGATTTGAACCTCCGACCCCCTGGTCCCGAAACAAAGAACTTTAGCCAAGGCGTTGATTTTTCAATCCATGTGAGTGGTGCTTCAACCGCATAAACTCACGTCATTCCTGCTCGGCGCTCCCAGTAATTTTGTTATGGGTGCCCCGGAGTGGGTGCCCCAAACCAAGGGATCAGAAGCGGAGGTTCGCGGTGGGTATCGAACGTAAGCGACCGACCTTTGGTTTATGAGTCTCGTGGGAAACTGCAAATTCAACTACTTTGCGGCGCAGATGACAACCCACGAGGCCGCATGAATACTGGACGGTACAAGTAACGTGACCCGGGAATTGCTCGCATCAGTGGCTGGAACAGTGTGCTGGTCTTCTGGAAGTGCTGCCAGAAGTCTAGCGACGAACCTACCCAAATTCTCGGAAGCGTGATGTGGCGCTCTTCGATGTTGCGAAATCTATTGCGCGAAAGCGCATCTTCGATGGAACCGCAGTTCGAAAACTTAAACATCGCGCTAGCCGGTTCGGGCATTCTTGCTCCAGGGATTATGGGCAAAACTACCCCAACTGTACTCTCGAAAAAAGGTTGCTCGAACCGCACCCACGCCAAAAGAGCGACTCGTCCGGCCGGTTTGAGCACGTGCAGCATTTCAGTGAACGCTGTATCGATTTCTGCGAAGAACATGATCCCGAAGCGGCAGGTGATCCTGTCAACGCTGGAATTGGAAAAGGGCAGCTGATGCACGTCCGCTTGGACCAATCTGAGTCTTGATCCAAGACCCATCGTATCGCTTTGTTGCTTGGAGAGCAGTAGGCTGGGACGAGATCTGTCCATCGCGATCATTCCCACTTCGCAAGCGTTCGGCGATCGACAGTGCGGGGTCTCCGGAACCAGCCGCAACATCAACTACAAGATCGCTCTGGCGCGGGTTCGCTGAATCGAGTAATGCCTCCGTTAGAGCAGAATTCCAGTTTGCAGCAGCGGAATGCCAGCGGTTGGCCGTTCGGACCTGTGCCGCAGCGCCCCACACGTCGTTGTCGAGCATTAAAGGAGTTTATTGCGAGATAAGCCACCGAGCTCGGCCACGAGGGCGTTTCACCGCTCATATGGGGCGGGACCCTTCGGCAACGGGCGCAGTCAAGTCCACAAAGAATTGAACGGCTCACCGCAACGGAATTCGCCGCGATTGTGCCGAAAGCAAGGAGTTTTGAATGGATCTTCGACACGCTCTCTGTCAATTCGATGGTGACACGAATCGCTATTACCAGGAGAAGTGGAACTCGCCACGGTCGCGCGTTAACATGATCGAATGAATCGCTTCCGGATTCGGGATTCAGCAGCAATCGTGTTCGTCCTGTGGCTAGCTCTCTGCGGCAGCACGTCAGCCATTCCGTTCGCTGTCGACAGGGACACTTGGCAGCGCCCCGACGAGGTCATGGATGCCATGGAAGCACGCCTGGGGAGCAAAGTTGCAGATGTCGGAGCAGGAGAGGGATGGTTCACCCACAAACTGGCGCTACGCGTCGGCGCCACGGGAACAGTGTTCGCGGTAGACGTGCAACCGGCCATGGTAGAGGACATTCGGCATTGGTCGGTCGAGGAGCATCTTCGTCAAGTGATCCCGGTACTTGGTGCTGAGAATGATCCTCATTTACCCAATGGGCAGGTGGATGCAATTCTCGTCGTGAACTCATACCACGAAATGGGAGCTTACACCGCGATGCTCCGCAGTTTTCACCAAGCACTGAAGTCCGGTGGCAGGTTGGTCATCATTGAACCGGAAGCAAAACCAGGTCGACCGCGGGCCGAGTACCAAAAGGAACACGTTATCCCACCGGAGCTAGTCAAGGAGGATGCGGGGCGGAATGGTTTCCGATTCGTCGGCCGGCATGCGGACGTAGTTACACCTGATCACCACCATTGGCCGTTCCTGGTTTTTGAGAAGGCGCGCCAAAAAGGTGTTCACTAGCGCTGCGGCGCGTGGGGTTTCAACAAGCAATACGGAGAGAAATCGGGGCGCAGAAGTCTCTCCTGGCGCCAGCCGACCGGCGGCGGATGTTCATGAGCAAAGGACTTCGTCCGAGCTCCTTCGAGAAAGCGCTACCATCCCATGGTGGCAAGAAGCGCGGCAACCGACGGTCACCCGCGCTCACTTCACTTCTCCGTCGGAGGCGGGACCCGCCATTTTGCGGATGCGTGTCAAGAGTTCTTCGGCGGTGGGGAGATCTGATAACGTTTGGCCGACATGCCGCCATCGCTCGCGGCCATCAACATCCACGAGCAGAGTTGTGTCCAGCGCGATGTCCTGTCCGTCCGTACCGGCACCGCGATGCAGTAGACCGTAGGACGTAATCACCTGCGCACCCGGGTCACTCAGGATGGCGAAGCGACGGTTCACAACGGTGTCCCAGACAAGGAGCGCGTGCTTGCGGTCGTCAACGCTGATAGCTATAAGACGGGTGTTGAGGGAGTCGAACTCTTTCGTATGCCGCGCGAACTCGCGCAGTTGCCCCGTGCAGTAAGGTCACCAGTACCCCCGATAGAAAATCAGGAGCACGCGTCTGCCACGCAGTGACGCAAGACGAACGGTTCTGCCGTGCTGGTCCTGGAGTGTAAAGTTTGGCGCTGGCTTGCCCACAGCGGAAGCAATTTGGGGACTGGGCAGGACCTGCTGCG
>WNFA01000848.1_pt1 | contig 24648 bp, 30 predicted proteins | sample 5400481 | NCBI WGS metagenome assembly WNFA01 (sample SAMN13153340, study PRJNA577476) | soil metagenome | isolation source: 120 cm saprolite under Douglas fir tree site 2 hole 1 replicate 2 | place: USA:California | collected 2015-04-18 | reverse complement strand
CCGTGCCAAAAACAATTTTCAGCCCCGGCGTCTTCACCGCATGCTGCACCAGTTCGTGATTCATCGGCAGAATCTTCTCCATCGCCGCAAACCCTTCTGCCGTGTATCCCGGCGTGCCGAGATACTGCTCCTTGTGGAGAAGATAATTCTCGATGATCAGCCCGGCCTGCGGGTCCAGGTAGACGCCCTTCTCGGCCATCAACTTCAAATCTTCGTCCGTCGCCAGCGTGCCGTGCTCGATCTCCGTGCACCCCGCCACCGTCGCCGCACGCACCGCGTCCTTGTAAGCGTGCACCAAGGTCCGCAACCCCTGCTTCTTCGCTTCATCGCAAGCCGCATTCAACTGTTCCTGCGAAAGCGTCATCCCTCCGCCCTGCCGGATGCTCTGCGACGCGAAAACTTTGATCACGTCCGCCCCAGCTTCCTTCTGTTTCGTCACGAACGCGCGGATTTCTTCCGGCGTCCCCGTCTTGTCTCCTTGCCCAAAGAGCGGTACGACCGCCGTCAGTATCCGCGGCCCTGCCAGCATTCCTTTCGCGATGGCGTCGCGCAGCGGAATATCGTTTGCCGCTCCCGGGCTTTGCACCGTTGTGAACCCCGCCAGCAGCGTCAACCATGCGTTCGACGCCGATTGATACGCATCCTCCTGCGTCGTCCCTCCCATGCCCGCATTCTTACCATCCTTGCCGAAGTTCCACGTAATGTGCGCATGCGCATCAATCCACCCAGGCAGCACCGTCAACCCGCGCAAGTCGTAATCCACCGGCCCCGCCCCCGATTCTGCCTTTGTCTCAATCGTCGCAATCTTCCCGCCCTCCACCACGATCCGCGTGTCGCGCAACACTCCGCCCTTCCCATCCAGCACCGTGCTCGCCGCAATCACAATCCGTTTATCCTTTACTGGTTCTTGTCCAGCCGCTTGCGCAGAAACCCGTTGCGCCCCATCGCAAACGCCAAGAATGCCGAGAATGCACGCAACGACTTTCGCCGATTGCATAATCGTTCCTCCCACCAATCGATAGCCCGCCCTCCTCTCTTATCACACCGTCGTGAACATGTGTAACAATCCGCTGAATAAACAAAGCCCTTCATTCTGAGGTCATCCGTGATTCGTCAAGATTCGGGGGAGATGAAATAGCATGAAGACTCCCAGAAAAATCATCGCCTACATGGCCACCAGCGCCGACGGCTTCATCGCCCGCCCCGATGGTGACGTCACCTGGCTCGACCGTCCCCGCCCGAAAGGCAATTACGGAATGTCGGCTTTCTTCAAATCCATCGACACGATTCTCTGGGGCCGCAAAACCTACGCCAAGGGCCTTGAAATGGGAATGGAAAAGGGAATGAAGGCCGCCGGCTTCGGCCCGCAAATCAAGAACTACGTCTTCTCCCGCCACCCGCGCGAGTCAACTCTGCCGACCTTCGAATTCGTAAACGAGCCAATCAAAACGTTCGCCCAGCGCCTGCGCGCCCAGCCCGGCAAACATATCTGGATGATGGGCGGCGGCGAAATCATCGCCTCCTTCTTGGACCAGGGCGAAATCGACGAGTTCCGCATCCACGTCATCCCCATCCTCGTCGGCGAAGGCATCCCCCTGATCCAGCGTCGCCATCGCTCCATCCGCCTCAAGCTTCTCGCCACCAAAGCCTTTCCCGATGGCGTCGTCCACCTCCACTACCGCACCACGCCTCCTTCCTGACTCCCGCCGCAATAATGCCTTCGTCGCCTGGAAACATGCTTTGCAACCGCGCACTGTGTAGGGGCACGATACATCGTGCCCTCTCTGCCCTTATCTCTTTGTTTGTGTAGTGGCCGGTCGGCGCGAGTTCATCCCGAGCCTAGCCGAAGAATTTACCCTGAGCCCAGTAGAAGAGCCCCGCCCGCAATCATTCTTCTATGGACGATTGCAGAAGCGCGCACTTGCGTCGATATTCTCTGGGGGCTAGACCCATCTCTCGCCTAAAGACACGACTGAAAGAACTTTCCGATCCATATCCAATGGCTGACGCCACCTCAGAGAACGACATATGGTTCGAGCGAATCATGGCGCCTGCTTTGTACATTCGCCAGCGGGTAAGGTATTCGAGAGGAGTCTGCCCCAAAACGGTCCTAAATTTTAAGGCAAAGGCAGACCTCGACATGCGTGCTTCGCGCGCTAGTGACTCAACGGACCAGCTCCTATCAAAGCCCGAATGCATTGCCTGTATGGCTTTGCTGAGATGCTTGTCTGACATCGCAGCCAGCCACCCCTTTGGCGGAGCCGCGGAGCTATTTGCGTAAGCCCGAATGGCGTAAACAAACAGTGATTCATAAAGACAACTGATCAAGCGCGATGAAGCTATACCGGGCTGAGCGGTTTCTGCGGCCAAAAGATCCAGCACGGATTGGAAGGCATGACTTCGATTCTGGTCAAGCCGCAGGTGCAAATGACGAGGCAGAATCGTGGAAATGAGCGGGGCCTCGAATGCACTCATGCGAAACGACCCGCTCACCAGAGTTGTGAGCGCGCCGCCTCCTCCGTATTGAATCACGCAATCCACTTCCAATTTTCTTAATTCGCGGTAATCGGCGACAGGGGAACGCGGATGATCCACCAATGTAAAGGCCTCATCGCTGAGAATGAAAATGAAAACATCGCCGGCGGAGAGGGAGATGGCTTGCCGCTGGTTCTTGAATTTCAAAAGCCCCGATCCGCGAACCATTAATCCGAAGCGTATCCGCGGAACTGTATCCCCCGGGTAGCGAAAACCCCACGGAGCTGTCGCCTCCAGACGCGTATACACCGCTTCCTGAATTCTCATCGATCCAAAAGCTTCAGACAGCGGGTCCATGCGGCGTTCAAATGCTGGACGATCGGTCACGTTTTTTGGACGGATGACACTCACAAGTCCCAATTTTATCGCATCTATCTCTCGGGCCACCAAACATTTCAATTGGAGAAAAGATGATCGTAAGAACGTATCGCTCTAAACATTTCGTTCGCGTGACCGTAATCACGCTATGCCTTTCGGCTGCGCATTCGCCGGTTGTCGTGTCACAGGAAACGAAAAAGGAGGCTGATCTCTGTCCCAGCTCTTCTGATGCGAAATTGCCTTGTTCTTCCGCGACGGCTACGAAAGAAATTCCGGAAACAAAGAGCCAACAGGCAGCCAACTTTCCTGAAGCACCGCAACCTCAGGGCCAAAGCAATCTGCCAAGCTCAGCATCCCATCCGCAAGAGGAAAACAGCGCTGTGCTGTTCCTCCCTGTCAAGAGTTCTCGTAGTCTGTCCCTCAGCGATAAATTTACAGTCTACACCCATCAAACATTTGGGCCCCCTGCGCTTATCCTCCCGGCGTTCAAAGCCGGTATGGGCATGGCGAATCCAACAAAACATTACCCTCGCGAATGGAAGGACGGGGCCGGAGCGTTCGGGAGGCTCTATGGAGACTCCATCGCCATGGTCACCTCCCAGCGAACAGCACGCTTTTTGACGGGTGTTGCCTTGCATGAAGATCCGCGGTATGTGCGCTCCACTAGTAAGAATCCTCTGGTGCGAACCGCGCACGCGCTTGCGTTCACACTCATTGATAAGACCGACTCCGGGAGAAACACGATTGCCTTCTCGAACTTTGCAGGCGCGGCTGCCGGCGGTTTTGTCGGAAGGGCTTATCTGCCGCATGGATACAACGACCTCAGGCACGCAGAACAAAGAATGGCAATGCAGTTCGCGAGCATTACGATTCAAAATATAGCTGCTGAATTTCAACCACAATGGGGGCCTCTTGTGCGAAAACTACGAATCCAGAAAATCATTCCCGAGTGGTGGGTGCCGCGACACGAAAAATAAACCCTACCAGATGCCGCCGCCTGGAACACCTGGCATAAGGAAGCTAAGGCTGTGCAGCCCTTCGTGCGTGTCAACGCTTGAGTGTCGACGTGTGCCAGGACATCACTATTTCGAACCATGCGCAAGAAGACCCGGTGGTATTCAATGCTCGATTCTCTCGCTGTCACGGGCTGCTCCACTTCATAGCATGTCATGTGCTTGGCGGTACTGAAGGAGCGCGAGATTCCGTGCAAAATTGTTGGCTCACGGCATCTTGCAATCCGCCGAAGTTCGAACACGAGGGTGCTTTTCGTAGCTGGCTGCTTAGAATTGTGATCGACGAAGCTTTAGCGATTCGCCGAAAGAAGAAGGAGTCGAGCAGCGACAAGAACCTGCATGTGGGTTGAAGCAGCGAATCTCCCAGCGCCTGCGCCCAGCCTGGCAAACACATCTGGATGATGGGCGGCGGCGAAATCATCGCCTCCTTTTTGGACCAGGGCGAAATCGACGAGTTCCGCATCAACATCATCCCCATCCTCATCGGCGAAGGCATCCCCCTGATTCAGCCTTGCCATCGCTCCATCCGCCTCGAGCTTCTCTCCACCAAAGCCTTCCCCGACGGCGTCGTCCACCTCCACTATCGCGTCACGCCTCATTCCTGATCGGCACGGCGCTCGAAGTGGGATGGGGAAGAATGGTAGCTATTCCAACGAAATCACACGTCATCGGGAAAACGTTTCCATTTGCCCTTCTTTCGCAGAACATCGCGGGTGATCTGCATGAATTGCGTTTCTTCAATGGATAAACGAGCGTTCGGATCACTGGATTTGACCGCGTTCCGAATCCGGCCGAGGTGTTCAATGAAGAGCTGAAGGATGAAATCACCAAGAAGCTCGACGCAAAAGGGTGAAGGGTTGCACCCTGGAAATTGTGGCGAAGCACAAGGACGCGGAAGGAAAAGTCGTCGGGACTTGCGACGGCGACACGAAGAAGATCTTGTATAACAGGGCGTCAGCCCCTGCCGAAACCCCGGCGAAGGAACCACCTAAGCCCTAATCCACATGCTGCCCGTAGTCTGGCGCAGAGGCGTGCGGGTGTTTCGCAAGGTGGCACTGCTTCCCGCGCGCACCGACCTTGTCGGAGGGCTGTTTTTCGCTAGCCTCTTTTGTTTTTATGGATTTGACTCTGCTCCCGCATTGCATTTTCTTCTTTTTCTGTTTCTGCCCTCTAGTTTCTATTTTCCCTCCCTCGCCCCTAACTCCTGCCCCACCAGTCACTTCCAATTTCTCCTCAAATTTAACTTGACAAATAGAGTACTTGTATGATAATATAGGTCGTGATAGTCAGCCTCGCCGAACTCCCCGTTCCCTCTGCCCCAGCTCCCATTCCCCTTTTGGGTCTCACTTCACCCTAATCCCACAAATATCCACCACTTTCTTTTCATGCACTTACGAAATGCAAATTTCACAACCCCTTTGTTTTGCTATTCATACAAAATGCCCGGGGGTGTGTGTACCCCCTCCAAGAGGAAAATCATGACTACAGCTACGCAAGATCCCATCGCAACCATTCACCCCGATCCAGTCACGGTGTCAGCCAACAGCGATTCCGACCGTTGCCAGTATCGCTTTTCCAACGGCAAGCGTTGTCGGCTATCCGGCTCGAGTCGAACTCCCACTTCGGTCTTTGCTCTCACCATTACCGTCAGAGCAACCCCGGCGCCTCCCAGCAGTCCCATAGCGGCTCGGAAGACCACACCGCCGAGCTCCTCCCCGAACTCTCCGAGTTCTCCGCTGGCGTAGACATCCGTCAATTCCTCGCCCGGCTCCTCAAGCTCGTCACCAAGGGCGCCATCTCCCCCCGCTGCGCCGCCGTCCTCGCCTACGTCACCAACCAGCTTCTCCACTCTCACCGCGCCATCGCCTGCGATAACCTCCTCCAACCTCATCAGTCAGGCCCGCTTCTCGACTTCAGCGACTGGCCCAATTCCGTGCGCAGCCACGTGCCCGGCGAACGTCCTCTCCCAGACCGGTCGCAGCCTGATCGCAACTTGAGCCCAGCCGTCATTCGCGACACCGCTGCACTCCGCGAACAGGAGAAATCATCGTCATGACTTTTCATTTTGTCGGGGCGGGCCCTGGAGTTCAATCTCGCGATCAATACGGTCTACGCAAGGGCAGTCAGTACGGACTGGCCATCAAGTAGGAGGAGGGGAAGTGTACATCAAGAGTGGAGCTTACCTGGCAGCACGAAACGAAATCTATGTCCTGAAGGCGGCGCGTTCGCTCTTCTTCTTTTCAGTGTCGGCCGATAGTGGCGTGATGGAGTAGGCCTTCTGCTATGGAATCTACTATAGTTCTTGAAAAGCCGAATTCCGGGACGCGAGATGCGTGCTCGACCGTTCCAATGTAAGATGGTTAGAACCACAGGGGCGTAGCTCAGTGGTAGAGCAGCGGCCTTTTAAGCCGAAGGTCGTGGGTTCGATCCCCACCGCCCCTACCAACCATCCTTTTTCCCAACAACAACTTAGCAATTTGTCGAGGCGGCAAAAGGCGGCAATAAGAGCCTCAAGGGTGGCACCAATGGCTCGAAAGTGCGAATCCCTGCGACGTTGTGCGAAAGTCGGTCACTGGACATCCGTTACCCGTCTGAGCGCTGCCAATGCAATGCTTCATTCCCACATAATTTCGTTTGAACGTTTCTAGCCCGCACGACCTATCGGGAGTTACCGTTCGCAGTAAGCGCCAACTAGACATAAGTGGAGCTGAGGTGGCCAGATTGCTGAAGGTGGGCGAAAGTTTCGTGAACTACGCTGAGCGGGATTTCTTCCATTCCAACGGCGGCAGTTCTAAGTGGCCTGCATTGCAAAGATACGCCCTGGCATGTGCTGCCGCTTTGTCTTTCCCATGTTCGATATCATCCACGAGCTCGGAGGGTGCAATCCAGTTCTTTGCCTTTACGTTGTACACAGATGCCTGGACTCCGAGCGCGTTGTGCTCAGAGAATAATCGCAAGTGTTCGTCACCGACTTTGACTTCAGCCCAAACACCTTGATCCAACATCAAGGAACTCCGGAAAGACGAGATTTTGCGGGGCCCAAGCGACTTCCTACTTGCCCAGACTCGTCAATATCCGGTGCCGCAATCTGCCGAGTTCGCGATTCAAGAAATGCGCGCGCCCGAAGGAGGGCAATAGAGGAGAGCGACGTTTTTCCACTTTGCAGCGGGCCTGCTTTAATCGTGCATCATCGCCGAATAACCCCAAGGCGTAGTCCAGTTTATCCAAAGCCAGCTCGCGTCGCCCTGCCGATGCATACACCTCTACGAGATTCATGTGGAACTTGATCTCTTTAGGTTTTAGTTGTACCGCCATTTCGCAAAGTTCTGAGGCTTGATCCCACTTCCGTTGCGCACGCGCGATCGCCAATCCAAGAAACGAACTGTAGTAGGCATTATGCTTGTCGCTTTCGAACGCACGCCGCAATCTCACCAGGGCCTTTTGGGGGTATTCGTTCTTGAGCAGCTCGACACCTTCCCTGAACTCAGTCAAAGGATCGAGAGCCGTGTCCTTGGTTGTCTCCGTTGCAAGTCCGATGTTCATGGAGATCCTCAGGTTCTGAATGTGGACGACCGTCCTAATCTAGGCGGATTACCTGCGTGGAGTCTACTGGCCTAACGGTCAGTGTTAACAAGAAAGGCGCAAACCGGGCCTGCAGACTGCGGTCGGCCTAACTAGCGGGCTGGCGTACGCTAGAATCATATGATGAACTGGCGAAACGGACCCAATGGGGCCACGTTTGACCTCCGGCGCTCAAGGCGAGTGCCTGCGCAGTTGCCGGTGGTCGTGCAAGGCAGATCGACCGACGAAATTCCATTCGCAGTTCCCACGCGTGCTGTTGTACTTAGTGCTCATGGTTGTCTCATTACTTTGTCGGAGTCCGTCAGATTGGGCGAAAGGCTTATCTTGCGGAATGTCGCCAACCGCGAGGAACAGGACTGCCGGGTCGTGTACCTAGGTGAGAAGCATGGCGGCAGGGCCGAAGTTGGCCTTCGCTTCAAAACCGCGGCTCCACAGTTCTGGGGCCTTGAGCAGACACCTCGAGACTGGAAGAAAGTTTTGAGCTGAGTATTTCCCCACCCAATCAAGCGTAAGGCAAGGCGCGTACGATATCCAGTGCCTCACCAATTGCCTGATTAACGCCAATCGGACATCTCTAACAATGTCGGCCCTGTCAAACTCTTTTTGAGCACACTTCCTCTTTTTACTTAAAAGAGTTTTTCTCTTTCGTTTTCTTTCGTGTTCTTTCTTCTCGGCATTGACGACCAAGGCTCGCTCGTAATCTAGCGGTCGGTTTCAGTCCGACCCAAACATCTCTCCGATCAAAACTTCGACCATGATTACTTCTTCAAACTCCCTTTGCAGGGAGCGGGATGCCCAATCAAGTGCACGGTGCGCTAGTGCACACCATGTCCGATAGCGAGCTGTCCCGCGTGCGAACCGAACTCTACCGACTGCGAATACTCCCAGCCATTGCGCCACATCCAGTACAACCGAACAGCCACTTTGCGCGCCATCGCCACCTTGGCGATTCGACGTTCTCGCGTCATCGCCAGGTGTAGGTACCGACCCCGCCAATCCGGATCGTAACGCACCGCTGCTTGCGCTGCCTCCACCAGCAAGAAGCGCAACAACGCGTTGCCTTGCTTGCTGATGTGTCCCAGCCGTTGCCCGGCGGGACTCCGCCGAGCTGAAGGTCGGCAGGTTCGATCTAGAGAAATAAACTATCGTCGCGATTCATCTTTCCGCATTTCAAATGAAACTAATCCGGACGTACCATCACTACTTGTAGACCAGTGGGTGAAAGAATGCCCAGCTTTCCTCTCCGCAAAGCCCGCCGCTCGAAGCGGGTGGTGTCGAAGAGGCGCGCGAGTCTAGTCGTCAATCTGGATCGCAAGCCGAAGAGACTCCCCTGCCTTGTCCTCGATTCCTCTATAGAAGGCTTCCGGCTGCGCGGAAGTTTCGAACTTAGGCGCGGGCAAGTGGTCGAAGTTATCCTCGATGAAGAGACGCCCAGCGCCGAGCGCTGCAGTGTGGTCTGGGTCGGAAGAGCCGGCTCCAAGCAGGAGGGAGAAGTCGGGCTGGAAGCCATCTAGACGGCCCTCCGACAGTGGCCTCACCGCTATCGGAAGTCGAGATCAATCCGATAACGCAACACTCGGGATCGAGGGCGAGTCTCACGGCCCGTTGATTCAGTGCGATTTAGCCTCTGATTTGAGAGAAGGAATTCTTTCCCATATCTTTCCCAGGACGCCCGGCGAGTTTACCCAGCCATGCGCCGATCGCTGAGTGCTGCTCGGCATCCATCTCTTCAAACAGCACGCCCATGCCGAAAATTCCAAAGCCGCCGCCAGAGTGCATGTAGATAACTTTGCCGTGCAGTTCGCACGTGCTCATGCCATCGCAGATGCGGAGACGTAATTTGGTTCGAACGGGAATGGGTTCGAGGGTATCGATATAGCAACCACGCGAGCTCAATTCCGCAAGCTGCCCACGAACTCCCGTTCCGTCGCGAAGGGTAACTTCGGCATCTGCGAAAAAAGAGAACCGCGGATTGGCGCGCTTTACTGTGTAGGGGGCTTCAGCCATGGTGTCTCTCCCGTCCGTGGACGTCGTAATTCGTGTGAATTCATTGTATAGAACCGCAGCGCGGCACATCCAGACGTTTGTGCTCTGGTTCGCCGAAAGAGGTAACTGGCTCTCCGTACGGGTGTCTGACGCCCCGGGGTATGAACTTGAAACATGGCGGGGTCGATCATCGATGAACTCAGCCGAATGGTGCAACGACCAAATCACGTGGACGGCGGCGAAAAACCCAAATCAACCGAAGGTAGCAAAAAATCAAGTATTTGAAAAAGGCGTGTAACTTTCTCTGGGAATCCGAAATCAGGGAAGCGGGCAAGGACCCGGGTACTCCTCCGAAGGTGCCGGAATGTCTTACCAAAAAACCTTCCGGCGCCGGAGCAGTTGCAGCGAATCCCCATACACCGAGGCGCGTGCTGGAAATGTTAAGCTGCTCCCATGTGGAATGAGCTGGCAGGGCGGCGCAGGAAAATCTGGAGAAGCCCCGGACGTCCACGAAGTCAGGGTTTGGGTGGAGGCCTGGACTCTAAAAGTCTATCGACATTACTGTTTATTCCGCCTGCCTAGCAAGTCGCGAGTTGTGAGGACTTTGAAAAAAGGAAGCTATTCTGCTCAGTGTGGGTTCTAGTACGGAGAAAGGGCTATTCTGCCCTTCTTGTTTGTACTTTCTACACAGTTCGCATTTCAAGTCTCATCGCCTTTTGCCTCACATGACTGTTCTATGTGGTTGAATTTTCAGGCATTTACTGAATTGAGTGCTTGTCTGGAAGGGAGGTTGCCCGTCCAACGGTGGGACCAAACAATCTAAGGGGATCAGCCCGCTCGAAAGCGAAAAGAGAAGTTTGCATTGAGAAATACAAGAGGCGCTTAAGGAGGCGCAGCGAATGAGGTACACAAAGTGCTGGATCGTCATAGTGGCGGGCCTGCTCCTTTTGGGACCGTTCTCGTCCGCGAAAGATCCGAGCGAAGCAAAGGCTGAGCAGGATCGTCTTCAGAATTCAGGAAAGGTGATGCAGGAGATTCTCAATGTTCCTGACGACGTTCCGCAAGACCTAATCGACAAGGCACGTTGTGTGGTGGTGATGCCATCAGTGTTGAAAGCCGCGTTTGTTGTCGGGGGCAGCTACGGTCGCGGCACCATGGTTTGCCGCACCGGCAAGGACTTCACCGGTCCCTGGGGGGCCCCAGCTATGTACGCGCTTGAAGGCGGCAGCGTTGGTTTGCAAATTGGCGGGGAGGCAACGGACTTCGTCTTTCTCGTCATGAACGACCGCGGCGCAGGCAGCCTGCTGCGCACCAAGGTGAAGCTGGGAGCAGATGCATCTATCGCCGCTGGACCGAAGGGACGTTCGGCGGCAGCCGACACAGACGCCTATGTGCGCGCGGAGATTCTGAGCTACTCCCGCGCCCGAGGTGTTTTTGCGGGCATATCTCTCGATGGCTCGACGCTCCGGCCCGATGAAAATGCAAACCGCAAACTCTACGGCAATTCCACGAGCGCCGCAAAGATCATCACCGAATCGGATGTTTCTGCTCCAGCCGCGGCGCATGACCTAATCGGCGCCCTGCAAAAGTCATCCCCACAGCTTAAGCGTTAGTACATCTCGCTGGCACCGGACCGGCCCTTGCCGTCAAGATTTGGACCAAGAGGTGCGGTCGTAGTGGCGATCGACCGCACCCATTAAAGTTTTGGGAACGCCCAGCGAGCGCCAGAAAGGTGTGAATCATGCGTATCGATCGTTTCATTTGTTCGTTGTTGCTTGCAGCTGCATCACTGGCGATCCCGGTTCAAGCCCGCGCACAAGTTGCTGTGGGGATCTCCGTTCGGATCGGTCCTCCGGTTTTGCCTGTGTACGTCCAGCCCATTTGCCCTGAACCTGGGTATATCTGGGTTCCCGGCTATTGGGCTTACGGCCCGGACGATTATTTCTGGGTTCCGGGCACGTGGGTGGAACCGCCGGAAGTCGGTCTGCTGTGGACTCCGGGATATTGGGCTTTCGAAGACGGCTTCTACGTCTGGTCTCCGGGCTACTGGGGACCCGAAGTCGGCTTTTACGGCGGCATTAACTACGGTTTCGGCTACACAAGTGTCGGCTTTTACGGCGGCTACTGGAGAGGTGGCAACTACTACTACAACCGCTCGGTGACCAACGTGGACGTCACCGTCGTTCACAATACCTACAACACGACAGTCATCAACAACAACATCAATCGGGTCAGCTTTAACGGAGGCCAGGGCGGAACCACCGCTAGTCCGACGTCTCAGGAAATGGCAGCTGCTCGCCAGCGTCACATTTCAATGACCTCCGAGCAAACGCAACATCAACAAGCCGCCAGCAGCAACCGCACTTTGCTGGCATCGGTGAATCACGGTCGTCCAGACGTTGCCGCCACTCCGCGGCCTGGCCAATTTCGCGGCCGAGGCGCGGCGGAATCTGGCAGACCCGCCGGTACGAACCGCGCCCCCGAGAACCCGAAGGAAAAAAACAGGCCAGAGAATCCCTTGCCGAATGGAGGACGCACCAACCCCGACCGTCCTCCTTCGTTGAGACGGCCGAACGCAGCTCCCGTCAATCCCGCTCTGGAACAGAAGCACCAGCAAGAGCTCGATCGGCTCCGCCAGCGGCAAGGTCAGGAGCGGCAGCGCGTTGAGCAGAAACATCAGCAGGAACAACAAAACCTACAACAGCACGCCGGCGATGACCGCAAGCAACAGGAGATTCAGCGCAAACAACAGCAGCAACTTCAGCAGTTGGACCGCAAGCACGAGCAGCAACAACAAAAGCTCCAGCAGAAACAACAACAGGATCGGCAGAAACAGCAAAAGCCGGAGAAGCCATAATTGCCCTCAAAGCCATCACAGAACGACAAGCCGCCTTTTCGTGATTAGGAGGCTGCTTAGAGACGTTGTTGGTTTTCCGGCTGAAGCATAACTGAGAGACCAAACTCCCTCTATCCTTCGTTCGGACGCAACTCGGCCGGCATCCGACTAAGGCACCGACAGGGAGCAAGTGCTAGATGCATGTACCCACTGGCCGATATGAAAAGCGCACTGCGAGGGCAGTGACAGTAGAGGTTTTGCGCCTGGACGAATCACACCTTAATAACAGGGCGGTCACTGAAAATGTGAGTCCTCGAGGTGCACGCATCGTGACTGATTGCAACTGCGCTCCCGGGAAGCACGTATGCGTTACCGTTCCAGAGGAAGGTGTCAAGTCGCTGGCGCGCGTGGTTTACTGCCAACGCCTGGAGAGCACAAAATTTGCTGTTGGCCTCCAGCTAGTAGTCCGCGTCGAGGAGTGGGGGAAAGACGCTAGCCGCGAATGAGGACCCATCGAGAAATTCCAGCGGTAGCTTGGTTGCGAGAGTCTCGCTACGTCCAGGCGTGAAGCGAGTTAGCCGGTCAAACGACCATTGGTTTGCGATCTCTCTCTGACAACTTCCTTTTTTAGGCTGTCGTAAATGTAGTGTGAGCCCCCTGGCCTTCGCTCAAGAAGTTGAACTCTGAACTTAGCCTCTTCCAGGGTGAAAAACGTCCCTGCGAACTCCTCCGAACCGTCGGGAAGACGACGGTAGATCTTGTAGGTGGGTTCGAGCCCGCTATTCACATGAGTTCTCCCGCTGGGTGGGGACTCATCGCTCCGAGTCTTATCCCCGTCAAACAGAATGTCAAGATCCACTTCCGAGCCTGTTTTGAGGAACCTTGTCGACTATGTGGTGCACACTCTCAGGCTGAGACGGAAGCTTCAGCGCGATTTGCGGAGATTTTCGGTCCAGGCCAGCAATGTTGTGCCGGAGTCTGGATCCATGTCCAGAAATTCGAGGCCCATTCCCACCTGCGGTTTCACCACACGGACCACTGCGAGTATCTTTACTTTCTGGCCTTCGTGCGTTAGCGTTGCGCGAACGCGAGCGCCGACCTCCAGGGTGCGGCGCGCACACACGAAACATCCTCCGAGGGAAAGATCTGAGGTCACCCCCCTCGCGTGACTCCCAGATTTCAATTCCAGCATCTCCGCGTCCGCCGCGAAAGGATGGCGGATCGAGTACCGCCGGTCACGCACACCAGATTCCTTGGCGCGTTTGCTGCTGTCAGATTCCATACGGGTATCGCTTCGTACACCGAACTCGGGCTTGTGTCACGGAGTAAACTTCAACACAGCACCAATCTCTTAAGTTTTTTAGTTTGATGGGAATTGCTTCGTAGGAGAAGAGCTTACTCCGTGCGAAGTGCGAATGGGCCAACATCTCCTTGACGTCCCCAGAGGAGCACCACCCACAGCAAAGCCATCTTGTCAGCCGAGACAAGCGGCCAGCTGAAACCCAGGCCAGCAGGCCAGCCATAAGCCGCTGTTACTTGGTGTTCTGAATCGGGGATGAAAGGAGAGTTACGCAGAGGCATGCATTGCTGTTTGTCAAACTATGGCGGAAGAATCCGGGGCCTTCCGTTCTTCCAACAGCAATCGGCGCAACGTCCTCAAATCATTCAGGATGCGGCGGCTTGCGGCGATGTGTGACGAAAGCTTGTCCAATTTGTAGTTCACGAGTTGCAAAGCTTGCTTTCGCCGTGCCAGTTGGGGGTTCGCAGCGCGAAGGATTTCCCTCTTAATTTGATCTTGCGCTTCGCCTGTCGCTTCTAAAAGATGATTCACATATTCAAGAGCGCTCTCAATATTGTCGAATGGGGTTTCCGATTGGTAGGTCATGGCTACCCTCTTTGGGACTTTCCTGGCCTAGATTCATGTTTTAGTCAACGCAAAAGGATAGGGCTTCCTGCATACCCGTTCAACTGCGGAGCACAAGGTTTTTTCCAGGAGGCGTACGATTTAGAATTCCGTCGCCATCCGGCTAGTTCGCTCTAGTCTGCTTCTCTCTCCGAGGCCGGTCCAGTCTAGAAAATCCGTCGCCACAAGGCGGCTACAAAGCGTTTGGGACGCAATAGACGCCCGCCCGGGCTCTTTCCCGCAGCTTGGACCAGAGTATTAGACCATTAATTCCGCGTATCGATAGTTATGAGAAATGATGATAAGCCCTGTATTTTCTATAAATTAAAGTAACAGCAATCGACCTTCTCACTGAGAAACCGATGGTGCGGTCTCGAAGTGTATCCAAGAAGCCAATACTCTGTTGGAAAGTCCCTAAAAAACAGTACTGACGGTCCATTCTTGGACAAGCAGAGGTGTTCTATAAGGTACTGATAGTACTATACTTTTTGACTTTTTGGATTCCCTTTTGAGAACTGACTCGAACTAGCGGGAGTTAGGAAGGGGATGCACGCAGGCCCGCAATGGCAAGGGAGATGTGGCTTGTTTTAAGCAGTGCGTATTCAGGTCGGACTCGCGATAAACGGCGCGGAGGCGATATGCCCTTAGATGCGTTAGATCAGAAAACGCTGAACAGCCTTCCCCGGCTATCAGATGTGTACGACGCTTACGGCGTCCGAGTCAATGCTTTGTCCGTGAACGAAATCTTTGCGCTGTACGAGCGCACAGGTTTTCTATATCCCGACAAAGCTGCCCGGCTTCTCCCGCACCTTGGACAAGTCAGAGAGAACTGGCGGCGGATGTTGCGCCGTGGCGACTCCCTTCTCTACGTCCTGACGGCCGGTGACAAGAAAAGGGGCCATGCCTCGATTGCAGTTTGGCGTACGACGCATTATGGCTGGACCTCGCAACACCTAGTTTCTGAGAACAACCCGGTTGCATCACGTGCGGTAATGCTTGCAGGAACGGCCGCGAGCATTTTGAGGGGCGTTGATGAGTCGCATCAAAATTGGTTTCGGCCAGAGAACCGTTTCCCCTCGAGAGTGTTCGGATCCATGGTTCAGACGATCGGCCAGTCTCTCTCTTCTGTTCAGCGGCACATGTATTTCGCGCTACCGAGGAATTCGTCTCTGCCTTCGGGGGGGCGGGTTCGGATCGTCCCTTATGACCCTTCGCATGAAGAGGCCCTTTCCCTTATCGCTTCCGTCGCACGCGGCAGTATTTACGTGGCCGCCGAGCAACTCGCAACTGATCCAGAATTGACCGAGGTGAACCAGTTGTACCGCGAGGTAGGGCTCAAGCGAACCCGCCATGTGTGGCTGGCATTCAAGGAGAACAAAGAGGAACCCGTCGGAGCGGCTATCGCCTATCGAGGTCCTTTGGGCTTGAATTTCAGCTATATCGAAAACCGTTGCGACCTACTGCTGCATCCCACACTTCCCGAGGCTGATGCTGTGGACGTTGTAGCTTCGCTCCTTAGAGCATCTTCTTCCGCTTATGAGGACTTTGAGCTTGACACGATTCCGGTGATCGCCGAGGAAATTGCCGCGCCCGCCCTTTTTCAGTTGGGGGCAGAGTTTCTCCGCCACTATTGCCAGGGAACGTGGCTACAGGAAGGACAGCTCCGCTTCTACCGGCACGTGGATGGATTTTATTCGAGATTACTGGCGCGGGTTGAGAAGCACACTGTGCAACCAACGCTCGTAGCCCAGGAACGATGATGCATAAAGGCACTGCAACGGCGGAATACATCATGGAGGATCCCCGCGAGGCGTTGCGCCTCGAGCTCAAGGTCGATCCCGATGCTTGGGTGCAAAAGTACCTGGCGCATCGAGTTCGCCCGGGGGCAGAGGTCCTTTCGGTGGGATGCGGTCCGGGCGTCATTTTGCGCGCGGTCACCAATTTGGATTCGTCAATTAGGGCAACGGGCATAGACGTCAGCGAGGGCCGCTTGCAGCAAGCGATGGAGAAAAATTGCGAGAATTCACGCGCGCAATTTGTTTGCGGGGATGCGCAGTCGATGGAGTTTCAATCCAATAGTTTCGACTTGGTGTACTGCCGCATGTTGCTGCAATACCTGAAGGAAAAGGAACGGGCAGTGTCTGAGATGGCAAGGGTTTGCAAGCCTGGAGGCACCGTTTTGTTGCAGGACCTGGACGGCCAACTTTTGTGGCACTACCCGGAAGACCCCTCGGTACAGCGAACGCTTGAAAAAGTTGTAGCGGCTCTAGGTACTACAGGCTTTGACCCGTTCGTCGGCAGAAAACTCTTTTGGCTGGTGCAGAATGCGGGAATGACGAATATCGATGTCCAGGTCGAGTGCTACCACTTAATTGCCGGCGAGGCAGATCCACACATCTTGAGGCAGTGGGAACTGAAGCTGGAGATTGCCAGACCGCAGCTGGCTCGGGTGCTCGGCAGCGAAAACGAAGCCGAAGAACAATCGCGGGCGTTCCTCGAATTTCTTCGCCGGCCCGACACACTTACCTATTCGACCGTCTTCACAGTAGTAGGGGAGAAAACTATATGAGCCTGAACTCTTCGTTCGCACAAAGACGATTTTTTCTCGCGGGGAAGATCGGTTTACTCACCGACGAAGCTTTGTGCTGCGGAAGTTCTCGCCATCAGTTCGGGATATTTCTGGGGATGTGTTTCAAGGCTTGCAGGACAAATGGGCCACGTTTGGGAATAGACCAATAGCTAAATTCTGAGTGCCGATGGTGTTTGTCTGGGGTGCGTACATGAATGACAGAAAGAATCAATATCATCTGGAACGAGGAAGAGACCCGTACCGTCCGTCCGAGACGGTTCAGCGCCGGGAATCGTGCTCTCCTCTTGCTGACGATTTTCAAGAAGGGAAGCTAAATATGTTGTTCAATCGCGACCACAAAATCGGCCCAGCGATGAGAGCTGGGCGTATTTTCTTAGCCGGTTTCCTCTCGGTACTACTTGCCGGTAGCACGGTAGCGCAGAATTCACGAAACGTTCCCGACGTCACTGCGATGAGCATGGAAGACCTGATGAATTTGCAGGTGACTTCCGTCTCCAAGCGCACGCAAAAAGTGGCAGATGCTGCGGCCGCGATTTTCGTGATAACGCAAGAAGATATCCGACGCTCGGGAGCGACCAGCATTCCGGAAGCATTGCGCCTGGTACCGGGCCTTCAAGTGGCTCGGATTGATCAGAACAAGTGGGCCATTGGCTCGCGCGGCTTCAACGGGCGGTTCGACAATAAGTTGCTGGTTCTAATTGACGGCCGAAGTGTCTACACCCCTCTGTTTTCAGGCGTGTATTGGAATGTCCAGGATGTGATGTTGGAGGACGTGGACAGAATCGAAGTGATCCGCGGCCCCGGAGCAACGCTGTGGGGAGCCAATGCCGTGGATGGCGTCATCAATGTCATCACCAAGAAGGCCAAATCCACTCAGTCCGCCGTTGTGACAGCCGGAGCAGGAACGGAGGAGCGGGCAGCTGGCGGAGTTCGTTATGGCGGCAAACTGGGCGACAACACCTACTACAGGGCCTATACAAAGTATTTCGATTGGGGGCCTTCAGCATACCCATCGGGTATGACGGCTCACGATGGCTGGGACGCCTTGCGCGGAGGATTTCGCGCGGATTGGACGCCAGCTGGAGCTAACTCGCTGACGTTGCAAGGAGATGTCTATCGCAGCAGATTCAACGAGACTCTGACTGTGGCGTCGTTATCCGCTCCCTATTCCAACACGTTTCCCAATGATGGAAAGTACAGTGGAGGAAACATCCTCGGGCGTTGGAATCATACTTCCGAGGGATCTTCGATGTCGTTGCAGATGTACTATGACAATACGACGATTACCGACCATTCTCTTTTCGGTGACCACCAGAACATATTGGACATCGATTTCCAGCATGGGTTTCACGCTGGCGATTCGCAACAATTCGTATGGGGCGTTGGCTACCGCTCGATCCGGGACAAGAACGACGCCAGTTTCACGGTTTCCCTGCAGCCTAATCAGGTCACGCTGAATCAGTTCAGTACCTTCCTACAGGATGAAATCAGCTTGGTCGACAATCGCTTGCAGATCACGCTGGGGTCCAAATTCGAGCGCAACGAGTTCACGGGGTTCGAAATTCAGCCCAACGCAAGATTGCTCTGGAACCTCACTCCAAATCAATCGATCTGGACTGCGGTATCACGCGCCGTCCGGACACCGGCCCTGACCGAGGAGGGCCTGCGGTTAAATTCGGCAGTTATTCCCCCGGGGACGCCTTCGAACCCGACGCCCTTTCCGGCGGTGGTAGCGGTCTTCGGCAGCAATAAGTTCAACTCCGAAGACCTGCTGGCGTACGAGCTCGGCTATCGAGTACAGGTAACAAGCAATCTCTCGCTCGATATAGCAACCTTTTATAACAATTATTCAAATCTTCGAACTGCGGAGCCTGGCACGCCCTTTGCGGAAGGGAGCCCTGCACCGACCGATATTGTCATCCCCTTCGTCGCAGCCAACAAGATGAGTGGTGGAACTTACGGCGTTGAATTGTTTGCAGACTGGAAAGTCGTTTCAAAGTGGAGGTTGGTGGGCTCCTACAGCTATCTGCAGATGGACATACACAAGAACATAGATAGTCAGGACCCAACTCCCGACAATCCAAACGGCTCGAGCCCGCGTCATCAATGGTACTTGAGGTCTTCAATTGACTTGCCCAAGCATTTCGAGCAAGACACGACTCTTCGATTTGTGGACCAACTTCCCAGCCTCAATGTGCCCAGCTACTACTCTTTGGATGCACACCTGGGCTGGAGGCCAGTTACAAGACTGGAATTGTCGATCGGCGGCCAAAATTTGCTGAATAACTGGCACTTTGAATTTATGCCAGATTTCGTAAATACGTCCCCGACCGTAGTTAAGCGCAGTATTTTTGGAAGTATTACTGTGAAATTCTAAGTTGATTAACGTACGAGCTTTCAGATTGTCGACAACCGGCGGACGGTTAATTTGATGTTGAAACGACTGGGAATTCTGATCGTTGCACTCAGTGTTTCGCTGAGTTGGACTCCCGAGGCCTTTGCACAGGCAGCGGACTCGTCCGATTCATCGGAATACTTGATCAAGGCCGGCTTTATCTATAATTTCGCCAAATTCGTAGACTGGCCGGCGACTGCTTTTGCCCAGCCGGATTCTCCGATTGTAATCGGCATTTTAGGGACAGATCCGTTCGGAACCCTCATTGACCGAATCGTTGAAAACAAGAAAATCGGTGCGCGGGGATTTGTCGTCAAACGGCTGAAATGGGGCACGGACCTCAAGGATCTCAAGGAGTGCAAGATCTTGTTCGTGGGTGATTCAGAAAGAGCGCACCTGGATGACTTGGTGCAGATTGTGAAGAGCCTGCCAATCCTGACAGTCGGCGAAACACCAGGGTTTGCAGAGCGCGGCGGCGTGATTCGCTTTGTCCTGGAAGACAACAGGGTGCGATTTGAGATCAACGTTGAGGCAGCTCACCAAGCAGACCTGACAATCAGTTCCAGACTACTTACCCTGGCAAGAATCATCCAGCAAGCCACGACAGATGCGAGGAAGCCAGGATGATTCTTCAGAATCTATCCATCAAGCGGAAACTCACGCTGATAACGATGCTGACGAGCAGTATCGCCCTGATCCTGTCCTCCGTCAGCTTTCTTATTTACGATCTCGTTTCGTTTCGTAACTTACTCAGCCAGGATCTAAAGACTCAGGCTGAGATTATCGGGTACAACAGCGCGGGGGCCATGGAGTTCAAGGACGAGCCCGCTGCTACCGCGACATTGTCTGCTCTCACGGCAAAAGAAGACATCGTCACGGCTGTTTTGTACAAGCCCGACGGCAAGATCTTTGCCCACTATTTTCGAGGCAATGCGGCGTTTTCCGGGTTTCTTCCCATCCATTTGCAAAAGAAAGGTTCCCGCTTTGAAGGGGGATACCTGGAAGTCTTCCAGGAAGTCACCCTGAACGGGGAACACGTCGGAACGCTATTTCTGCAGTCCGACATGCGCCAATGGAGTCTGCGCGCCAAACGGTATGCAAACATCCTCATCATATTTGTGCTGGTCTCCGGCCTATTCGCATTGTTTGTCTCCTCGAAGCTTCAAGGCTTGATTTCAAAGCCAATTCTGCACCTGGAAGACACCATGCGAATGGTTTCTACAAACAAGAATTACGCTGTCCGCGCTGTCAAAACGTATAGCGATGAAATTGGCAGATTGATCGATGGATTTAACACCATGTTGTCCGAAATCCAGCAGCGGGATATCGCGCTGCGGAGCACCAATGGTGAGTTGAAGACCAGAACGCAAGAGCTGGAGCAAGAAGTATTTCAGCGTAAACAGACGCAGGAAGAACTCCTCAACGCAAAACACGCTGCCGAGGAAGCCAATCGGGCCAAAAGCACATTTCTTGCAAATATGAGTCACGAATTGCGGACGCCGCTCAACGCCATCATCGGATATAGCGAGATGCTGGAGGAGGAAACCCGGGACTCAGGGAAGATTGAAAATGTTCAGGACCTCAAAAAGATTCAAACGGCCGGCAAACACTTATTAGCGCTGATCAATGACGTGCTTGACCTTTCGAAGATCGAAGCTGGGAAAATGGGGCTCCACTTAGAGACATTTGACGTGTCACAAGTGATCGAGGAGATGGTCACAACTCTACAGCCAGCAGCAGCAAAGAACGCCAACTCAATTCATGTCCATCTGGCAGAGAACTTGGGCGTGATGAAGGCCGATATTACAAAAGTCCGGCAGATACTTTTCAACCTGCTGAGCAACGCCTGCAAGTTCACGGACCACGGCACCATCTCCGTGGACGTGGATCAGATCAAGGTAGAGAAGAAAGATTGGATTCAATTCCGGGTCAGTGACACTGGGATTGGAATCTCCGCCAACCAAAAGAAAAACTTGTTTCAAGAGTTTGCCCAGGCGGATGCCTCGATTGCCCGCAAGTATGGTGGGACTGGCCTGGGACTCGCCATTACTCACCGGTTCGTTCAGTTGATGAAGGGGCAGATCAACGTCGAGAGCGAGCCTGGACAGGGCGCCATCTTTACGGTGCAGCTGCCGGCTCAGATCATTATCGAGACGACCGAATCAGCGCCGTCAGAGGGAACCAGCGATGCTTCGGCTGTATTCTCAGAGACCAAAACGGACCTGGATACGATTCTGGTCATAGACGACGACCCATCGGTTCGCGATCTAATGTCGCGCTTTCTAACGAAACTTGATTTCCATGTGGTTTCTGCCGCGAATGGAGAAGAAGGATTCCGCATCGCCAAGCAAATCCGCCCGCTACTCATTACCCTCGATGTAGTCATGCCTGAATGCGATGGATGGACCGTTCTGAATAGGCTCAAGAGCGATTCTGAATTGGCTAAGATTCCGGTGATTATGGTTACTGTCGTGGACAACGAGGCCAGGGGCTTGGACTTGGGCGCCTCCAATTATCTTATCAAGCCAGTTGAACGGGACCGTCTCGCGGTTCTTGTAGAAAAGCACCGGGCCGCTCGGTCTTCCACTATCACGGACGCCAATGCGGTCCCCTTATCTTATGTAGCAGACGGTCAGGCAAGCCGTAAGACAGCCGGAACCAGAGTTTCCAGGACCAGGAGAACCTAAAATGCCAAAAATTTTGCTGGTCGAAGATAACGAAATGAATAGGGACATGCTGTCCAGACGGCTTCAGCGCAAGGGCTACTCTGTCGTCACCGCGGAGGATGGCGAGAAGGGACTTTTGCTGGCGCGTTCTGAAACACCTGACCTCATTCTGATGGACATAAGTCTTCCAGTTATGAGCGGCTGGGAAGTAACTCGTCTCCTCAAGGCTAACGAGTCTACTCGCCATATCCCCATCATCGCGCTCACCGCACACGCTTGGGTAACGGATCGCGAGAAAGCAATTGAGGCGGGCTGCGATGACTACGACACGAAACCGGTTGAATTTGGACGCCTCAGTGAAAAGATGGAAAACTTGCTCACGGTGAAGAAATGATGATGAATACGCGGCCGAGCCGCTTGCTCATCGTAGATGACAATGAAATGAACCGGGACATGTTCGCCCGCCGGCTGGCGCGCAAGGGCTATGTCATCGGACTGGCAGAGAATGCACAAGAGTTGCTGCAACGTGTCAAACAAGACGCCGTGGATCTGGTGTTGTTGGACATTGAAATGCCGGAAATCAGCGGCCTTGACGCTTTGAAAACTCTGCGCGAGCACTATTCTCCGGCCGAACTACCGATCATCATGGTTACGGCAAAAACACAGAGCGACGACATTGTTAAAGCGCTGGATTTAGGGGCCAACGATTATTTGACGAAGCCGATCGATTTTCCTGTCGCCGTGGCTCGCATAGGTACTCAGCTATCACACAAAAAAGCGCAGGAAGCATTGAAGGAAAGTGAAGAGCGCTATGCCCTGGCGGCTCGCGGCTCCAACGATGGCCTGTGGGACTGGAGTCTGTCGGCCAATGTTGTGCATTTTTCCCCTCGCTGGAAGGCCATGTTGGGCTATCAGGAAGGCGAAATCGGGGACAGACCTGAAGAATGGTTTGACCGGATCCATGACGCGGATCGAGAACGAGTCAAAAAGGAGATTGCCGCCCATCAAAAAGGCTTGACTCCTCATTTTGAGAGTGAGCACCGCGTGCTGCATAAAGATGGAAGCTTTCGTTGGATGCTGAGCCGAGGGGTCGCAGTTCATGACGTCTCCGGGAACGTGTTGCGTATGGCCGGATCACAGACCGACATCACCGAAGGAAAAGTTTCCGACCCGCTGACGGGCTTACCCAATCGGCTGCTGTTTATTGACCGGGTAGGTCGGCTCATCAAGCATACGAAGCGCCGCAAAGACCAATTGTTTGCGGTTCTATTCCTGGACCTTGATGGGTTCAAGATGATCAACGACAGCATGGGGCACCTGATTGGGGATCAACTCCTTCTTGGAGTGGCTAATCGGTTGGAGAAGTGTTTGCGTTCAACAGATACAGTCGCGCGTCTAGGGGAAACCTTCACCGTCGCACGCCTAGGGGGAGACGAATTTACGGTCCTGCTCGACGATATTAAGGATCCGAGCGATGCCAAGCGCGCCGCGGACCGCATGATGAAAGCTCTGGCGTCGCCATTCATTTTGGGTGGGAAAGAGGTGTTCACCTCCGTGAGCATCGGAATTGCGTTAAGCAACTCAGCCTACGAACAGCCGGAAGATATCCTGCGAGATGCCGACACGGCAATGTATCGGGCCAAGTCTCTGGGAAAGGCCCGTTATGAGGTGTTCGACGCGGATATGAGAGCCAGTGTGATGGCTCGATTGCAACTGGAGACTGATCTGCATCGCGCCCTCGAGCGGGGAGAACTTCGCAATTTCTATCAACCGATTGTTGCTCTCGCTTCCGGAGAAATTGCCGGCTTTGAGGCTCTGTTGCGATGGCAACATCCAACTCGTGGCCTGCTCGGACCAATCGAATTTATCCCCGTTGCTGAGGAAACCGGCCTCATACGCGAGCTGGGCTGGTGGAATTTGCGTGAGGCCTGCCGGCAAATCAGCGAGTGGAGAGGGGGTCTAATTGCCCAACGTCGTCTAACAATTAGCGTCAACCTGTCCGCCAAGCAATTTCTACAACCGAACCTGGTCGAAGACATTAGAAAGTTGCTGATTGAACTCGCACTTCCTCCGGAAGCTTTGAAGCTGGAGATCACGGAAAGTACGGTCATGGCAGACCCTTCGGCAGCCGTGGAGATGTTGCAGCAAATTAAATCGTTGGGCATCCACCTGGCTATCGATGATTTTGGTACGGGCTATTCTTCATTGAGTTACCTACACCGTTTTCCTCTCGACACATTGAAGATTGACCGCTCCTTCATCAGCGGCATGGGGGACGATGGAGAGGGTATGGAGATTGCACGGACCATATTGCCGATGGCCAATAATCTTCGCTTAGACGTAGTTGCGGAGGGAGTAGAGACAATTCAACAGGTTGCTTTGCTGAAAAAACTGCACTGCAAGTATGGCCAGGGATATTACTTTTCCAGACCGCTGTCCGCCGAAGGAACCGCAGCATTATTGGCAGGAGACTTGACGTGGCAAGCGTGCGAGCAAACCAAGTAGCTCAACAGATGTTAGTACGGGGAGAAGACGAAAGGAGAGCGCCGCTCGGCCGCAGCGCAAAAGCATTCACCGCTGATTTACATAGCGTACTCTCCGTTCTCCAAACTTGTCGATAGATCAGCTCTTATGAAACTCGCTTGGCAGAACATCATTCACGATCGAGCCCGTTTCTCGGTAACGGTGCTTGGCGTGTCTTTTGCTGTATTCCTGATGGTTTTTCAAGGGAGTCTCTTGGTCGGCTTTTTGCGGGCAGCATCTAGGCTTATAGATGCCAGCGACTCCGACATCTGGATTACTGCGAGAGGAGTGCAGGCCTTTG
>WNFA01001874.1_pt1 | contig 24649 bp, 29 predicted proteins | sample 5400481 | NCBI WGS metagenome assembly WNFA01 (sample SAMN13153340, study PRJNA577476) | soil metagenome | isolation source: 120 cm saprolite under Douglas fir tree site 2 hole 1 replicate 2 | place: USA:California | collected 2015-04-18 | reverse complement strand
CCGTTGTGGCCCAGGCTGTGCAGGCCGACGTTTGGGAAGTAGGTCAGGCCATGGTCCTCGGACCCGACCCGGATCCTTACGCCCAGCTCCCCGGTGACTGTGTTGAACACGTAGACGGTCGCGTGGTAGCGGCCCGAAGCCCACAGCTGCGTGCCGTCAGGGCTGAGCTGCAGCATGTCCGGGCTTCCGCCACCGGGGATGACCCACTTGGCGACCACGCTGCGTGTCGCGAAGTCGATCACCGAGATGGAGCCCTCGAGCCGGTTGGACACGTACAACGACTTCGTGTCGCGTGACACCTGGAGGCCGTGCGCCCCGCGGCCGGTCGGGATGAACTGGATCTCCCTCATCCCGATCGGATCGACCACCGACACGCCCATGCGCCCCTGGTTGGTCACGTAGAACACGGTGCCGTCCGGCGACAGCCTCACGTCGATCGGCAGGCCGCCGACATGGACGTATCCGGCGAGCCGCATGTTGACGGTATCGACCTTCGCCACGATGCCGGAGTACTCGGTCGAGATCATCAGGTAGCTGCCATCGGCGCTGAAGTCGAGATGGTCGGCGCCGGGCCATGGGATGGCGACAGACCCGAGCAGGTTCCAGGCGTTGTGCGGGTCGCGGAACTCGATCCGCTGCAGTCGCTCGACGACGTCGATGGCCTTGGTGCCGTCAGGCGTGAAGTAGAGGTTGTAGGGGAACGGGATGCCGATCTGCTGGCCGGTCGGTCGGCCGGTGTGAATGTCGATCACCGTGAGATAGCTCGAGCCCTCGTTGTCGACGTAGAGCGCACTCATGTCCCAAGCCGGGGCGATGTGATGGGGGATGGATCCCACCGCGTAGTGGTCGATGACCTTGAACGTAAGCGGGTCGATGACGTCAACCGTGCCGGCCGTGCTGTTGGGCACGTAAACACGGGGCGGGATCTCGCAGAGCGGGCATGGGACTACGCCTGACATGGTGTTCGCGTAGACGTTGATCGGGGAGGTCGGGAGCCCGACCTGCTGAACATCGGGCGCCGGCAGCAGGCGAGTCGGCTCGGTGTCGACCGCGGCGCTGGAGGCCGGCACAGCATTCGGCGCCGTCCACACGACCGCAAAGACCACCGCCGCCGGGCTGAGGATCGCCAGCGCGAAGACGACGGCCGATGCAATGCGAACCGGCCGGGATCGCACGAGCGCAGACAAGGAATTACTCGTCGGGAAGATCCTCGAGCTTGGGCGAGAGCTCACATACCCATCGCCCGTCGTCGAGCCGTCGGATGAACCGGCCATATCCCTGGTTGCGCGCGACGTTCAAGAACTGCTCCTGGGTAATCAACGTCCTGAGCCGGGCAAGATCCGCATAGGTGTTGTCGCGCATGATCCCGCCGACCACGCCCGCGAGCTCCCGCCACTGTCCTTCTGAGAGCGGCTCACCGTAACCGGCGATCGTCACAAGCAGCGCCGCCGTGGCGCCGGTGATGGTGTCGGGCAGGAGCTTCTCCGACTTGGCGCGGGCGATGATCTCGCGCCCGGTGCTGATGATGTCGGCGATCCGGTCCCGGCGCACCCCGATGATGTCGCGCCCACTGCCGACAGTGGTGCCTTCGAGGTACCGAGGTCCTGCTTCCATACCGCAACCGCATATTGTAATTGGGGTTCAAGTGACACGAGCCAGGAGCCCACAGCGTTGGAGCGCCCTAGGCGACCGGGCGCCTGCGGCGCTGAAGCCGGCGTCGAGGGGCCTGGCGCTTCGTCGTCACGCATCAACGATGCGCTCCTCCTCGCGCCACCCTCTCCTTGGCTCCGGCCGCCGATGGCGCTCGACCGGCATGTGTGCCCCCGGCTCGCGTCACTGATGGACCTTGATCTGCCCCTCGAGCACGCGATCTTTCGCGACGGAGTGCGCGAGCTGGCGCAATCGGTGGCGCTGCCATTCGCGGCCGAGGTCGATCGCGATCACAGGTTTCCCGAAGAGGCGGTCTCGGCAGCGGCGGACGCCGGCCTGCTTGGCGTTCTGATCCCCCGTGAGTACGGGGGCGCGGGGCTGGATGCCCTGGCATTCACGCTATGCATTGACGAGCTCGCCCGAGCGTGCGCGTCGACTTCCGTGATCATCGACGTCCACACGAGCGTCGGCAGCGAGCCGATACTCCTTTTCGGTACGGAGGAGCAGAAGCGGCGATGGCTGCCGCGCCTTGCCTCCGGCGATCTGCTCGGCGCGTTTGCGCTGACGGAGCCGGCTTCAGGATCCGACGCCGCCTCGCTGAAGACAAGCGCACGCCGCTTCGGCGACGGCTACGTGCTCAACGGCACCAAGATCTTCATCACCAACATCGGGCGAGCCGGCCTGTACATCGTGTTCGCGCGCACCGGAACGGACGAGCGGGCGGCCGGCGTGAGCGCGTTCCTGGTGCCGGCCGGCACCCCGGGCCTGCGGGTCGGGCAGCTGTTCAAGAAGATGGGCCTGAACGGGTCGCCGACCGGCGAGCTGGTCCTGGAGGACGTCGTCGTGCCGGCGGCCAACCGGCTCGCCGCCGAGGGCCAGGGCTTCACCGTCGCGATGCGCGCCCTCGATTCCGGCCGGATCGGAATCTCCGGCCAGGCGCTGGGGATCGGACGGGCGGCGATCGACGAGGCCACCGCCCTTATGAAGGGACGGGCGCGTGAACAAGGCGATGAGTTCGTGCTCGCCGACATGGCCACGAGGCTCGAGTCGGCGCAGCTGCTCGCCTACAACGCCGCCTGGCTCTGCGGCGCCGGGCGCCCGTTCACGCGCCAGGCCTCGATGGCGAAGCTCCACTGCACCGATACCACCATGCAGCTCGCGCTGGACGCGCTTCAGCTCGCCGGCGAGGAGGGCACGGTGTCGGGCAGCCCATTCGAGCGTCACGTCCGCGACGCCAAGGCGCTGCAGATCTACGAGGGCTCGAACCAGGTGCAGCGCGTCGTCATCGCCAGGGACCTCTTTCGGTGAGGGGTTCGACTTGAGGTTAATCTCAGCCTGATGAACTTCGAGCTCTCCGAGGAGCAGGTCGCGATCCGAGACACGATCCGAGAGCTCGTGCAGGACAGGGTCGCGCCGCGCGCGGCCGAGATCGACGAGAAGGCTGAGTATCCGAAAGACATCGAACGGCTCTTTGCGGAGAACGGCATCCTGGGCATCCCTTTCCCCGAGGAGTACGGGGGGATCTCCGGCTCCAGCGTCACGATCTGCATGGGCATCGAGGAGATCGCCAAAGCGTGCGCCACCTCGTCGCTCATCCTCGCAGTCCAGGCCCTGGGCTCTTATCCGATTCTCGTGGCCGGCTCCGAGGAGCAGAAGAAGCGTCTGTGCCCACCACTTGCATCCGGCGAGAAGGTCGCCGCCTATGCCCTGTCCGAGACGGGCAGCGGCTCCGATGCCGCCGCGATGAAGACTCGCGCCAAACGCCACGGCAACGAGTACGTGCTCAACGGGACCAAGCAGTTCATCACCGGCGGCAGCATCGCGGGGACTCTGGTCGTCTTCGCGCAAACGGACCCCGAGGCCAACCACAAGGGGATCTCGGCCTTCGTGCTGGAGAGGGACACAAGCCCCTGGCAGGCGTCAAAGCTCGAGCACAAGCTCGGCATTCGCGGGTCACCCACGGCGCAACTGGTATTCGAGGACGTGAAGGTTCCCGCCGCCAACCGGCTCGGTGAGGAGGGGGAGGGCTTCAAGCTCGCGCTGGCTGTCCTCGACCGCTCGCGACCGGGAATCGGCGCCCAGGCGCTGGGCATCGCCGAAGGCGCCTTCGACTACGCGTTGAACTACGCCCGAGAGCGAAAGCAGTTCGACCAGCCGATCACCAGCTTTCAGGGGATCCAGTTCATGTTCGCCGACATGGCGACCCAGATCGAGGCGGCGCGACATCTCGTCTATATGGCGGCCACGAAGGTTGACACGAAAGGGGCAGGCCTGACCAAAACTGCCGCGATGGCCAAGCTTTTCGCGTCCGACATGGCCATGAAGGTGACCACCGACTGCGTTCAGATCCTGGGCGGCTATGGCTACATCTCTGACTACCCGGTCGAAAGAATGATGCGGGACGCCAAAATTACTCAGATCTATGAAGGTACGAACCAGATCCAACGAGTCGTGATCGCGAGGGCATTGCTGAGATGACATCCGCGGGGGCCCCTGCGCCGCAGGCGCGAGAGGCGGCCCCGATGCAGTCCTCGACGCCGCCAATCGCGCCGTACCACCCGCCGCCCTCGTATCCGCCTCCCGCCACCAGCGCGACACAGGCCCTCGACAACCGTTCCGCCGTCGCGCTTGTGCTGGCGGTCCTCGGATTGGTCCTCGGGTTGCCGCTGGGCGTCCCCGGGCTGGTGCTCGGGCCCATCGCGTACTTCATGGGCAAGTCCGCGGTCGCCCGCATCGATGCGTCCGCGGGTGCTTTGGAAGGTCGCAACTTCGCAATGACCGCCTGGATCCTGGGTATCGTCGCCACGGCTGCGGGCGCGGTGGTCAGCCTGGTCTGGCTCGTCGTAATCCTCAACTCAGCGTCCGGCCCGACCAGTTAGCTCGTGGAGCGCATCACAGAGGCCTTCGTGTGGCCGGTCCGCGATCCCGAATGGGTCGTGAAGATTCTCATCATCGGACTGATCAATCTGATCCCGATCGTCGGCGCGATCAACGGTATCGGCTGGATGCTCGCATCGATGGATCGCCTGCGCGCCGGCGAGGAAAAGCTCGCGCCCGCCAATCTGGACCATCTCGGACGCGGTGCGCGCGTCTTTGTGGTGGAGCTCGTCTACGCCATAGCGGTGGTAGCCATCGGGATGCTCGCCTACCTACCCGCGCTGGCGATTACGCTCCAGCAGAACAATGGGCACGCGAACGCCGGTCTGGTTGCCCTCGCGTTTCTTCTGACCCTGGCTGCGTTCGGCCTGATCGCATTGGGAAGTCTCGCGTACACCTTCATGCTCCCGGCGGTGATCCTCGCTACGGACGCGCGCGGGATCGGGGCGGGCCTGCACGTCGCCGAAATAGTCAAGCGCAGCCGCGCGAACCCCATGAACACCCTGATCGCCGGCTTGATGCTGATAGCGGCGAGCTTCGTGAGCTCCCTGGGCGTGATCGCGTGTGGGATCGGGGCGGTCTTCACGGCCGCGTACGCGCTCGCGATGCAGGCGTGGATCATCAGAAGCTTCGAGATCGGCTCGACCACCCCCAAAACGGGATAGGAGGACGTTGATGTCGGACTTGCCGCCTCCGCCCCCACCGCCACCAGGCGGCGGTTTCACCCCACCGCCTCCGCCCCCTCCGCCGCCGCCGGGTGGTGGGTTCGTTCCGCCTCCACCGCCGCCACCGGGTGGCGGGTTCGTTCCGCCTCCACCGCCACCGGGTGGCGGTTACGTGCCGGGCGGCGGCTATGTGCCTCCGGCGCCGATGGGATACATGCCCGGTGCGATGGGGTATGCAGGACCTCGCACGGACGGATTGGCGATCGCATCGCTGATCTGCGGGATTGTCGGGATCGCCTGTTTCGTCATCTGCCTGGGGGTCATCCTCGGTCCGGTGGCGGCGATCATGGGCTACATCTCGCGCCAGCGAGTCGTTTCCAGCGGCGGCACTTTGGCAGGTGGAGGTCTGGCGCTGGCCGGTCTGATTCTTGGCGTCGTGGCGTTCGCGATCAGCGTGATCTGGTTTTTCTACTGGATCTCAACCACCCACACCACGAGCCCTTGACGGACAAGCTCGAATCGTTTCCGGGGTAACCGCGGCGCGGCCGGCGCCGTTCCAGCCTGGGTCTTGCAGGGTAGAATCCCCGTGCCGATGCAAAGGGCCAGGCCCAGGGCCAGGCGATCCCGCTACAACGTCTCCTACCGCTTGACCCGGTCAGTCCCGGCGGTCGTTGGCGCGCTCCTGCTTGTGGTCGTGATCGTCACCACGACCCTCACTTACAAACGCATCGACGATTTCCTGTCCGCCACCACGGGCCGACACATCAACCCCATCGGTGAGGTCGTGCAGGCCATCGAGCCGCAGCCCGGCACCATCGCCTACAAGCTGAAGCACGGACAGCAGGTCAACGTCCTTCTGCTCGGCCGCGGCGGGTATGAGAACGACGCACCCTACCTGACCGACTCCATCATGGCGGTCACGATCGATCCGGCCAGCAGCCGCGTCTCGATGATTTCGATCCCACGTGATCTGGTCGTCCGCATGAACCTGCAGGACAACGGCCGGATCTGGATCAACAAGATCAATGCGGCGTATGAGGTTCCGTATGTCAACGTCATCTGCTGCGTCGCCTCGCAATACCAGGGGCGGGATGGTGGCGGCTATGCGGCCGAGCACGAGGTCAGCAAGATCACCGGGCTGGAGTTCGATCGCTACATCGCTGTCGACTTCAAGGCGTTCCGAGACATGGTTGATGCCTTGGGTGGCGTTGATGTTTGCCTGACGACCAACCTCGACGATTACAGCTATCCCGACTATTCGGGTGGATACCATCCGATCCACTACAGAGCGGGGTGCCAGCACCTCACCGGTGAGCAAGCCCTCGAGATCGCCCGTTCGCGTCACGCCGAACAGCCCCAGCAAGCGTCGGACTTCGGGCGTGCGCGGCGCCAGCAGGACATCATGCAAGCGATCAAAAGGAAGGCGACGACGGTCAACGGCTTCTCGAAGGCGCCACAGCTGCTGACTGCGCTTCAGAACAACATCAACACCGACATGTCGCTCTCCGACATGAGGGCCATCTATGACTGGGGCAAGAACCTTCCGGACTCGGGGATCATCAGGGTCGCTCTGACAGCGCCGTCCGGTGCCGCCGAGGGCAACCTGCTGGACTCCTTCAACTGTGGCATGGGACCGAACGTTTCCCAGCTGTGCGCCGACGATCCCACCTTCACCATGACCAAGCTGTACGTCGGCTCGCTACTCGTCCCACCGGCCGCGCTCGACGAGAAGGCGCCGATCCAGATCGTCGACGGCAGCGGCGCGGGCCTGGTGAGCCGCGTCACGACCATGTTCGACCCCACGGGCCTGCAGCTGAACGATCCAGTTGTGCACAGCGCGGTAGGACAGACGGTGATCCTCGATTACTCCAACGGCCGGTTCCCGCTAACAGCCAGATGGCTGACTGCATTTTTCGGTGCGAGCATCGTCCCAGCGACGCCGGCGAGCGCACCGCCGGCGAGCGGTCAGCAGACTTACGGACTGGTGATCGTGCTGGGGCACGACTTCGCGCGTCGCTGGTATGGCGGATGAGCTGAGCGAGCCTGTCCAGGCACTAGCCCAGCGATTCAGCTCCGGCGACATCCGCGCCCTCGCCCGCGCGATCAGCCTCGTCGAAAAGCGCGATCCATCAGTCCGGGCGCTCGAGCAGGCGTTGAAGGACCGGGCGCAAGCCTATGTCGTCGGTTTCACGGGCGCACCTGGTACTGGCAAATCGACCCTGGTCGACGCGCTCGTCGCGCTGTTGCGGAAGCTCGACCGCTCGGTGGCGGTGATGGCCACGGACCCGAACTCGCCATTCAGCGGCGGCGCGATTCTCGGCGATCGCATTCGCATGCAGCGTCACGCGCTCGATCCCAAGGTCTTCATCCGCAGCATGGGCGCGCGCGGCCATCTCGGCGGCCTGTCGCTGGCTGCGCGCCAGACGATCCGGCTCCTCGGCGCCTTCGGCTTCGACCCGGTCATCCTCGAGACTGTCGGCGTCGGGCAGTCGGAGCTCGAGGTGGCCGCGGTCGCCGACACTACGATCGTCGTGTTGACGCCGAACCTGGGTGACGGCGTGCAGATGATCAAGGCGGGCATCCTCGAGATCGCCGACATCTTTGTGGTCAACAAGGCCGACCTCGAAGGCTCGAACCGCGCGGTCACGGAGTTGCGGGGAATGCTGAGCCTGTCCAACGTGCCCGGGACCCATAAGGTTTGGAAACCGCCCATCATCGCGACCTCGGCCGCCCGGCAGGAAGGCATCGACAAGCTCTGGGAGGCGGTTCTCGCCCACCGCCGCCAGCTCGAATCGACCGGCCGCGACCGCGACCTGGCTCGGCAGCGGCTCCAGGATGAGACCGCCGAGGTGGCGGCGGAAATTGCTCGTGACCGGGTGCGGCGCGCGCTGGCCGAGGATCCGACCCTGGCCGAGCGCTTGGTGGCCGACGGCACTCCGTACGGAACAGCCGAGGAGATCCTGGACCGAAAGCGATAATCAGTTCAGTGAAAGTCCGAGCGCGCAACCCCAAGCAGGCCTGGAAGGAGGACTACGAGTCGGTCCCCGCGCGCGATGACGGGATCGAGACGTCGACCATCTCCGGGATCCCGCTTCAGCCGCTCTACACCTCGAGCGATGTGTCCAGGCGCGAGGAGGAGCTGCCCGGCCAGTTCCCGTACACGCGGGGCATCCACCCCAGCGGCTACCGAGGCCGCCTGTGGACGATGCGTCAGTTCTCAGGCTTTGCGACGGCCGCCGAGACCAACCGCCGTTACAAGTACCTGCTCGCGAGCGGGCAGACGGGCTTGTCCGTCGCGTTCGACATGCCCACCCTGATGGGGCAGGATTCGGACGCGCCGACCAGCCGCGGCGAGATCGGTCACTGCGGCGTTGCCATCGACTCGCTCGCCGACATGGAGACTCTGTTCGAGGGCATCCCACTCGGGGACATCACGACCTCGATGACGATCAACTCGCCCGCGGCGATCCTGCTGTGCATGTACATCGCGGTGGCCGAGAAGCAGGGCGTGCCGGCATCCGGGCTTGGAGGCACTCTGCAGAACGACATCCTCAAAGAGTTCATCGCACAGAAGGAGTTCATCTTTCCGCCGGCACCATCGATGAGGCTCGTGGTCGACTCGATCGAGTACTGCGCGAAAGAAGTGCCGAAGTGGAACACAATCTCCATCTCCGGCTACCACATCCGCGAGGCAGGCTCGACGGCGGCGCAGGAGCTGGCCTTCACGCTCGCGGATGGCATGGCATACGTCGACGCCTGCATCGAGCGAGGCATGCGCATCGACGACTTCGCATCGCGGCTGTCGTTCTTCTTCGACGCGCATATCGATTTCTTCGAGGAGATCGCCAAGTTCCGCGCCGCGCGCCGCATCTGGGCACGTTGGATGCGCGAGCGTTACGGCGCCCAGGACGAGCGTTCGTGGAAGCTCAGGTTCCACACCCAGACCGCGGGCGTTTCGCTGACCGCCCAGCAGCCGGAGCTCAACATCGCGCGCACCGCGATCGAGGCATTGGCCGCGGTGATGGGCGGCACGCAGTCGCTGCATACCAACGCTATGGACGAGGTCTTCGCCTTGCCTACCGACAAAGCCGCGCGCCTGGCGCTGCGCACGCAGCAGCTGCTGGCGTATGAGACCGGCGTCGCCAACACCGTCGATCCGCTCGGCGGCAGCTACTTCGTGGAGGCGCTGACGGACGAGATCGAGCGTCAGGCCGAGGACTATTTCAAGCGCATTGAGGAGCTCGGCGGCGTCATTCCGGCGATCGAGGCGGGCTTCTTCCAGAAGGAGATTGCCGACTCGGCGTTCCGGTATCAGCAGGAGCTGGAGCAGAAGCGAAGGCTCGTGGTCGGCGTCAACGAGTTCAAGGTCGACGAGGAAGAGCCGATCGAGATCCTGCGCATCGACCCGAAGCTCGAGAGCGAGCAGGTCGCCCGCGTGGAGGAGGTGCGCAGGAAGCGTGACCAGGCCCGCTGCTCGGCTGCGCTCACGCAGTTGCGCAAGGCGGCGAACGGCACGGACAACCTGATGCCGTACATCCTCGAGGCCGTCCGGGCTTACGCGACCGAGGGCGAGATCATGAACACGATGGTCGAGGTGTTCGGCACCTACACCGAACGAGCAGTCATCTGATGCCGGCGCCAACCGCGGTCCGGCCGGTTCGCATCGTGCTGGCCAAGGTCGGCCTCGACGGTCATGACCGAGGCGTGAAGGTCGTCGCCCGCGCGCTGCGCGATGCCGGCTACGAGGTCATCTACACCGGGCTGCGCCAGACGCCGGAGATGGTCGTGGACGCGGCCCTGCAGGAGGACGCGCAGGTCATCGGCCTTTCCATCCATTCAGGCGCCCACATGACCCTCTTTCCCGCGGTCGTTCAGGAGCTCAAGCGCCGCCACGCGACCGACATCGTCGTCTTCGGCGGCGGCATCATCCCCGACGACGACATCGCGACCCTCAAGCAGAAGGGCGTGGCCGAGCTGTTCACGCCCGGCACCCCTCTGCAGGGGATAGTCGACTGGCTCCGAAAGCGCTTTCCTGAGGGGGCTCGCTGAAAAACTAGCGTCGCGCTGACGGCCGGGCCGTGGCCAGAGGCGAGATTTCCCTTGTAATTGGACAGCGAGCCATTAACATCCGCGCATGGGAATTCCGCCGCCCCCCGGTACCCCACCGCCGCCACCACCACCGCCCGGCCCGCCGATGCAGCCGCCACCGCCGCCGCCGGGCATGCAGCCGCCCGGCCCACCATCGCCGTTCCAGCCGCAGCCGTATCCCATGGTCCCGGGTGGAATGCCGATGGAGGCGTCCGGGGCCACAGTGTCGATGATCCTGGGGATCATCGCCGTCGTCCTCGCGCCGCTCGGGTGCTTTTGCGGGGGCTTGCTCGAGATCGTGGCGCTTCCACTGGGAATCGTTGCCGTCGTGCTCGGCTTCCGGGCTCGCAGCCGGATCGCGCAGTCTCAGGGCACCCTGGGCGGCAGCGGCAAGGCGCTGGCCGGACTCATCACGGGCTTCGTGGCGATCGGGCTTGCACTGATAGTTGGCGTCATCGTCATTTTCTTTGCGGTGTCGATAGGCAGCCTGCAAAACGCCTTCCCGAGCTCTTCGCCCTAGCCTTCAGATCGGCGTCCCCAAAAGCTACCCCTGGATCACGAGGGTGCCCGCAATCTTGTCCATCCATCCTTGCTTTCGTGAGTCGAATGCGACCCAGATCACGCCGACGAAGCACACCAGGAATGAGATCAACAGGCCGACCCAGCGCAGTGCGGCCTTCCCGATTGAGATCGGTTGGCCGGTGCTCGCGTCGACCACCCTCAGCTTGAAGATCCGCTGGCCGAGCGTGGCTCCCTGGTACGTCCACATGCCGACGAAATACGCGAAGCTCAGAACGAGGTTGACGCCGGAGCCGGCCCCGTAGCTCGGATTTTGTGGATCCGTCAGGTTGATGTGAAGGATGGCGTCGATGATGCCGGCGACGACACCGATGAGGATCCCGTCGATGATGTAAGCCACGGCCCGGATCCAGAAGCCGCCGTAGTTGGCGGCGGGCGCGTAGCCCTGGGCCGGCATATAGCCACCCATTGGCGGGGGAGGCGGTGGGCTCTGCATAACTTGTTTCCTCCAAGTAGTGTGGTGCCGCCTCTCGCGGGAATCGTTCTGCGCGGTATCATAGCCACGCCTCTCCTCCAGACGGCGCAACCATGCAGCTGAACGCCTCCACCCGCGAACTGCTCGGCAAGCGAACCCGGCGCCTACACCGCCAGGGCAAGCTGGCTGCTGTCGTTTACGGCCACAACACGAAGCCGACCGCCCTCGTGCTCGACCGCCTCGAGTTCCAGAAGGCTTTCCTGAAATCGGGGCGGACGCACCTCGTGGACCTTTTGGTGGACGGCGCTCGATCCGAGAAGGTGCTGGTGCGCGAGATCCAGACCCACCCGCGCCGCCTGGGCCCCATCCACGTCGATTTCTACGCGGTCAGCCTCGAGGAGAAGATCACGGTCGAGGTCCCGGTGCACCTCACCGGCGAGTCTGCCGCCGTCAAGCGTGGCGACGCGGACATCCTGCAGCCAATCCACGCCCTGCGCGTGGAGTGCCTGCCGACCGACATTCCCGAGGCTTTCGAGGTCGACCTGACTCCTCTGGAGGAGATCGACTCCGAGGTTCGCGTGGCCGACATCAACGTGCCCAAGGGCGTGACCGTGCTCGTCGACGCCGACGAGCTGGTGGTCAAGATCGTGCACAAGCGCGAGCTCAAGGTCGAGGAGGAGATCCCGGCCGCCGAGGCGGTGGTTCCTGCCGAGGGCGAGGTCGCCGCTGAGGGCGAAGCCGCGGGCGAGGGCGAGGCTCCCGCCGCAGAGGAAGCAGCCGAGAAAAAGCGGTGACGCTGCCGCCGCTGGCGGCCGTGCCGTGGTCGGCGCCCGACCCCACCACGCTGCTGTATTTCCTGGTCGGCGCCCTCGTGTTCGTCGTTTTCGTGGTCCTGGCGCGCCTCCTCGCTCGCCGTGCGGCCCAACTCTTGAGCGGCCGCCAGATCCGACCGGAGATGGTGGTGATCGTCGGCCGCGTGGTCACGATCGGGCTGATCGGCTTGGGCGCGGCGTTCGCGATCTCCTTCGCGGTTCAGAGCGCGAATGTGGCGCTTTTCGGCATCGTGCTCGCCACTTTCATCGCCAGCTTCGGGGTGCAGGACGTGCTCAAGGACTATGTGTCGGGCTATTACGTCCTCCTCGAGCGTCACTTCAGGGTCGGCGATCGCATCACCCTGGAGGGGGTCGGTTCGGGCACGGTGACCGACGTGAGGTTGAGGGTGACGCTGTTGAAGACTGACGCCGGCGACCTTGTGGTGGTGCCCAACTCTGAGCTGTTCACCAAAGCGGTGACGGTCCATGTTCAAGCGGCCGAGCGAGCCGCCGAGACTAAGTCAGCGCCCCCAGGATGATGCGCCAGAGGGCCGCGAGCTCGGGGCCCTCCACCGCCGACTCTTCGGCGAGAAGCTCGCGGATCATCTGCGACGCCAGGTCCACGTGGATGCCACCCGCCACCTGAGTGGCCAGGGAGCGCAGGTGGAAGGTGTGGTCGGGCTTGCCGGCGTCGACGTCGACGTCGGCCTCGACCTTGTCGAGCTGAACGTGGCGGGCCCATCTGCCGACCTCGGCTGCGCCGGTCTCGGGTGAATCCGACAGATGCAGGCAGTTGACGCCGCCGAAAATTCCGTATCGCTCCCGCAGCGAGCCGGGCCGCGACTCCTGGATGCGCGTCTCGCCGAGGTCATGGCGCATTCGTTCGAGGGCGTCGGCTGACGCGCTGACCCGGCCGACCAGCATCGGGAGCGCGGTCATGAAGTCCACCAGCCAGCCGAAGAAGGGCCTCCCTTGCAGGAAGTCGTAGTGACTCTCGATGAGAGCGGCAGGGGGCTGGAACCACGCGAGCGACTCGATCTTCCATTCGCGTTCGGAAGACAGCCAGCCCCAGATGCCGGCGCGCGCGGCGAGCCGGTAACTGGCATCGGGTTTGAAGATGACGAGGGCGTCGGCCACGAATTGGAAAGTCTAAGTTTTCCCCTCACCCGCGTCGCCCTTCGGGCGAGGCGGGAGCTCCCCGCGTGGTGGGGAGCCCAGGTCGCGCGGCCCGGGCTTGTACACCTTGCGACCCTTCAGCTTCTCGGGCATGTGCACCTGGTTCGCGACGCCGCCTTCATAGTCATGGGCGTACTTGTAGTCCCGTCCGTAGCCCATCGATTTCATCAAGCCCGTGACGGCGTTGCGCAGGTGGAGGGGCACGGGTTCGTTGCCGGTCTGAGCGATGAGCTCCCGGGCCGCCCCATACGACGTGAGCGCGGAGTTGGACTTCGGAGCGAGCGCCAGGTAAAGAGCGGCCTCGGTCAGGGGCAGAACCGCTTCGGGCATGCCCACGAAATGCGCGGCCTGCTGCGCGGCCATGGCGACCTGCAGCGCTTGGGGATCGGCAAGCCCGACATCTTCGGCTGCCGAGATGACTAGGCGGCGAGCGACAAACAGTGGATCCTCGCCGGCCTCGAGCATGCGCGCGAGCCAGTACACGGCGGCATCCGGGTCGCTGCCGCGCACGCTCTTGATCAACGCCGAGACGATGTCGTAGTGCTGGTCGCCGGCGCGGTCGTACAGGAGATGGCCCTCCTGCAACGCCTTCTCGACCTGGCCGGCAGTGATCTCGCTGCCGGCGGCCAGGGCCGCCGCCGTCTCGAGCCCGTTCAGCGCCACCCTGGCGTCGCCACGCGCGCCCTCGAGCAGGGCGTCCATCCCGTCCTCGCTGATGCCGGCGCCGAGCTCTTGGGCGCCCCGTTCGACGATCTTCTTGAGGTCGTCACGCTCCAGCGCGTCCAGCCGGAACACGCGGCTGCGCGACAGCAAGGGCGCGATCACCTCGAACGACGGGTTCTCGGTGGTGGCGCCGATGAGCGTGACCGTGCCGTCCTCGACGTGCGGCAAGATCGCGTCCTGCTGGGCCTTGTTGAAGCGGTGGATCTCGTCGATGAAGAGCACGGTCCGGAGGCCGGCCCTCCGGTGAACGCGCGCTTCTGCCACCACCTTCCGGAGGTCGGCGACGCCCGCGGTCACGGCCGACATCGCGACCAGGCGCGCCTTGGTCTCGGCCGCCAGCAAGCGGGCAAGGGTGGTCTTGCCGCTCCCGGGCGGTCCCCAGAGCACGATGCTCGGGAGGTGGCCGGAGGCGGTGAGCCCCCTCAAGACCTCGACCACCCGCTTCTGGCCGACCAGGTTGTCGAAGCTCCTCGGCCGCAGCCGGGTCGCCAGCGGGGCGTTAGGTTCGGCGACGGCGGGAAGCTGGAACAGCTCGCCCTGGTCACTCATGACTGGAGATTCTGACCCGAGGGGTAGAATGCCCGCCGTGGGCTCCTGTTGGTACTGCAACGCGGAGCTGCCGGATGGAGCCCAATACTGCCCGACCTGCGGCCACAGCCAGTCGGACCGAACCTCGAGCCCGCTGTTTGGCGTCGTCGACCCGGTGACGGGGATCTGGAACTCCCAGTTCATCGATGCCCTGATCGGCCAGGAGGCCAACCGGGCCGTCCGCTACCACCGCGCGCTTTCGGTCCTGGTCGTCGAGCTCGATCACGCCGAGCACGTCCATAAGGAGCTCGGGCACATCCAGCTGGAGGGCCTGCTGCGCGAGATCTCGGAGCGGCTCGGGCAGGCGATCCGCGACACCGACACCGTCGCCTTCCTCGACGTCGAAGGGCCCCCGCATTTCGCCATCGTCCTGCCCGAGACCGACGAGCAGGGCGCCACCCTCGCCGGCGACAAGATCCGGCGCAGCATCGCGTCTCACGACTTCGCGACCAGTGGCAACTGGAAGCGGATCACCGTCAGCTGCGGCGCGGCCACGATCGATGTAGTCCCATCGTCGGGCGACGCCGAGGCCGGCCTCATGAACCGACGCGAGTACACGGGAAACCTGCTCCGCGAGGCGTTTCACGCACTCGAGTCCGGTCGATCGTCCGGAACCAACCGCACCTCAATCGGCGCGTTCCGCTTCTGACGCTTCCGTAGGATCGAAGTCGACCTTGGCGTCCACGCGCGTCTACCTGATCCGCCACGCCGACGTCGAGAACCCTCGCCGGCTCCTATACGGGCATCTCGACGGCTTCCAGCTGAGCGCCCTCGGCCGCGCGCAGGCTCTGGCGGTGGGGGACAGGCTGAGAACGGAGAACGTGCGGCGCATCGTGCACAGCCCGCTGGCCCGCGCGGTCGAAACGGCCGAGCTGATCAACACGAGGCTCGATCCGCCCGCGATCCTCGAAGCCGATCCGGAGCTGCGTGAGGCTGAGTTCAGCCGCTACCTCCAGGGGCTGCCGTACTGGCACATCCCTTTGCGACGCCCGCTCTGGTTCGTGCACAAAGCCAAGCGCGGCCTGGTCCCCGGCGACGAGTCGGTTGATCGCATGGGAGGGCGTGTCCTCAACGTCATCCGGCGGATGGCGCGCGAACACCCGGGCGAAACGATGGCCATCGTGAGCCACGCCGATCCGCTGCAGGCAGCGTGGATCGTGCTCGACGGCCGGCCGCACAACGAGCGCGAGATGTATCGCAAGGCCGTCGACAAGGCCGGGATGCTGGTGGTGGACATGGACGGTGACAAGCCCGCCCGCTGGGAGTATGTGGCCCCGCCCAAGGTCGAAAAGCCGGCCACCGTGGCATGACCGCAACCGTGGGGGGGTTCCCTGAGGGGTTCCTGTGGGGGACGGCGAGCGCCGCCCACCAGATCGAGGGCAATAACCGCAACTGCGATTGGTGGGAGTTCGAGCAGCAACCTGGCCGGATCGCCAATGGCGATACGTCGGCGGTCGCGAACGACCACTACCACCGTTACCGCGACGACTTCGCGCTGCTGCGCGAGTTGAACCAGAACGCTCACCGGCTGTCGATCGAGTGGTCGCGTATCGAGCCGGCGCAGGGCGAGTTCGACGCCGTTCAGATCCGCCACTACCGCGATGTGCTCGGCGAGCTGCGCGAGCAGGGCATCGAGCCGATGGTGACCCTCCACCACTTCACGAGCCCGATCTGGTTCGCAAACAAGGGCGGATGGTCGGCAAAAGACGCCCCGCACGCGTTTCTACCCTTCGTGCATCGCGTCGTCGACCAGCTCGGTGACCTGGTTGGGTTGTGGTGCACCATCAACGAGCCGAATCTCTACGCGGCCAACGCCTGGATATCGGGCGAGTTCCCACCCGGCGGCATGGGAGATCTCGGCGCGATGTATCGAGTCACAAGCAACATGCACAAAGCGCATGAGCTCGCGTATGGAGCGATCAAGCGCCGGTGGCCGGATGCCCCGGTCGGCCTATCGCATCACAAGCTGCTCTTTCTCCCGGCCTCGGAGAAGCGGCGCGACCATTGGGCCGCGCAGGCGTCGCAGCTGGCGCTCGATCGCTGGCCGGTCGCGCCGGGAATGCTGCGCCGGGTCGTGGAGGCGACATGCGACTACATCGGCATCGCCCACTACTGGGGCCAGATGTGCGCGTTCGACCCTTCGCTGCCGAAGGATCAGTTCATCCGTCGCTTCAACGTTCCTGGGCGGCCGGTCACCGACATGGGACTCAGCACAGATCCGGCCTGGATGCGCGTGGTGCTGAATGAGCTGCGCAAACTTGGGAAGCCGGTCTACATCACGGAGAACGGGGTGGCGACCGACGATGACGAGTGGCGCCAACACGGACAACTTCGAATGGGCGAGGGGCTACAACATGCACTTCGGCCTGATCGGGGTCGACCGCAAGACCCTGGAGCGGACGATCAAGCCAAGCGGCCGCCACTACGCCCGAATTGCGGCGTCGAATTCGCTCTCCGCCGTCAACTAGACTCAGCGCGTTGAACGTCAGGTCCGGTTTGATCTCGGCCGGCGCGATCGTCCTCGGCACCGCCCTGATGGTGTCGCTGGCATGGGGCCTTCAGCACGCGGCCATGACCAGCCCTCACCTCCTCGGCCACGCCGCCCCGGATCTGGCGATCCAGCAGCTCGATGGCCGCCAGGTGGGCATCCACGAGCTGCGAGGCAAGCCGGTCATCGTCAACTTCTGGGCGTCATGGTGCGGACCGTGCACGCAGGAGCTCCCGACCCTTACTGACGCTGCGGCGGCCCACCCTGGAATCGCGTTCGTCGGCGCCGCCATGCAAGACACGGCGCAGGGCATCAAATCCTTCGAACAGCAACACCCGCACACCTATCCCGTGGGGCCGATCGTCTCGGGCAGCTATCGGGACTATGGCGTGGTCGGACCTCCGGTCACTATCTTCATCGATGTCGACGGCTTGGTCGTCGCGTCGTTCGCGGGACCGCTGGATGCCTCCACGCTCGACCATTACATGAGACTCATCGCCGCATGATCCGATGGGGGATCGCGATGGCAGTCGTCGCGGCCTGCATCGGCTATCTCGTGTATTCGGCATCTGGCGGGTCGTCCGAGTACTACCTGACGGTGTCCGAGCTTCGCACGCACTCGCCCGCGACTGGCGACGTACGCGTGGCCGGCGTCGTGCAGGACGACATCCAACGTAGCGACGGAGGCCTCCACGTCCGGTTCACTGAGAAAGATGGCACCGCCTCGATGCTCGTCGACTACACCGGCACGGTGCCGGACATCTTCCGGCCGGGCATCACGGTGGTTGCCGACGGCAGGCTGGGCGCGGATGGCGTTTTCTACGCCCGCGCTGTCCTGGCGAAGTGCCCGTCGCGCTTCTCGACCACCCCGTACACACAGTGATGCTGGCTTTCCTCGGCTCGGGCGCCCTGCTCGCCGGCCTGGTCCTGGCCGCGTTCTCGGCGTTGCTTTCGTTCTGGGCGGGATGGACGCAGAACGGCGTCATGATCCAGGTCGGGCGGCGTGCGTTCTACGCGACCGCCGTGATGATCCTCGGGGCGTCGGTGCTGCTGGAAACGGCTTTGTTGACCCACGATTTCTCGCTGGCGTACGTCGTCGAGCACAGCGATCTGTCGACCCCAACTGCGCTGGTGGCGGCCGCTTTCTATGGCGGCCAGGAGGGATCGCTCCTGTACTGGGCGCTGATCCTCGGCATCCTCGGCAGCGCCTCTTTGCTCGCGAGCGCAAAGATCGGCCTTCGCCTGGCGGCCTACGCCGCGGGGATCATGGCGGCGATCTTGAGCTTCTTCCTGGTCGTGCTCGTCCTCGTGGCCAGCCCCTTCGACATTCTGCGGATCACTCCTCCCGACGGCCTCGGACTCAACCCGGTCTTGCGCGACGGGGGAATGCTCATCCATCCGCCGGTCGTGCTCGCGGGCTTCGCCTCATTCGCAATCCCGTTCAGCTTCGCGGCCGCGGCGCTGCTCGCCGGACGGTCTGACGCCGCCTGGATAGCGCACACGCGCCGCTTCGCGCTGGTGGCCTGGGGCCTGCAGAGCACCGGCCTCGTCCTGGGCATGTGGTGGGCGTACCACGTCCTGGGCTGGGGCGGCTACTGGGGCTGGGACCCGGTCGAGAACGTCGCGTTCATGCCGTGGCTGGCGACCACGGCGTACCTGCACTCGTCGCAGGTTCAGCAACGGCGCGGGCGGTTGCGCGGCTGGAATTTCGGGCTTGTGATCCTGGCGTTCCTGCTGGTCGTGTTCGGCACCTTCATCGTGCGCAGCGGGATCGTCCCGTCGGTGCACACATTCGCGGTCAGCTCGATCGGGCCGTGGTTTCTCGGGTTCCTGGGCGCTTGCCTGCTCTTCTCGGTCGGCTTGCTGGTTTTCCGGGCCGGCGGCCTCAAGAGCCGCGGCGAGCCCGCAGCGGCGGTGTCGCGCGAGGGCGCGTTCGCGCTCCAGAACCTGCTTCTCATCGGCGTGATCGCGGTGGTGCTTTGGGGCACGATGCTGCCGCTGGTGTCAGGCATGCTCGGCCAGCCGCGCGTAGTCGGCGCCGCTTACTACGAGCGGGCGGCGGGCCCGCTGTTCGTCGCCCTCCTGGCGCTTATGGCGGCGGGCCCGCTGATACCGTGGCGACGCGCCGGCGCTCCCTTGTGGCGGTCGTTGCGATGGCCGGCGGGGGTGTTTGCGCTGGCGCTGGCAGCCCTGCTCGTAGCCGGCGTCCATTCGGTGCCGGCGCTGCTGGGTATCCCGCTGGCGCTCGCCGTCGCCGGCACCGTCATCTATGAGTACGCGCGGGGCGCCGGCCGATGGCGTCTCGCCGGCGGAGGCTGGTCGCGGGCCGTGGCCCTGGTGGCGAAGAGAAGGCGTCGCTACGGTGCGTACATGGCCCATCTCGGGCTCGCGGTGCTCGTGCTGGGCCTGGCCGCCTCGCATTTCTGGCAGCAAGAGAAGGACGTCACGCTCCAGCCGGGCCAGCAGGTCTCGGTCGCCGGGTACACCCTCACGTTCGCGGGTTTGCAGAATCGTGAGCTCGTTGACCACTCCGAGCTCGTGGCGGCGATCACCCTTGGCGATCAGACGCTAGAACCTGCACGCGCAACGTATGCCGGGCTTGGCGGCCAATCGCTCACGCACGTGGCGATCAGCAGCAGCCCGATCGCTGACGTCTATGTGGTGCTCGCGGGCACCAATGGCGACGGTTCGGCCTCGTTTCGAGTCTTCGTCAATCCCATGGTCAGCTGGATCTGGGCGGGCGGCGTGATCGTCATCCTGGGCGTGCTCCTGGGCAACGCCGGCGAGCGGCGCGTTGCGTGGGCGCCGGTGGCCGTCCACGTGCGCAGTCCGGTGGGCGTGTCGTGACGCTCATCGTGGCGACGCTGCTGCTGTTCTTCGCGGGTCCTTTTGTTCTGTGGCCCCTCATCAGGACCCCCGACGACGGCGGGGACGAACTGGGCAGATGAGCGTCATCGTCGGCGCGTCTCTCACGCAGCGTTTCGGTTCCGAGGTCGGTCTTGATGGGGTCGACGTCGAGGTCGACGCCGGTGAGCACCTCGCGGTCCTGGGCGACAACGGCGCGGGCAAGACGACCCTGCTCCGCATCCTCGCCACGGCCGCGCGCCCGACGTCGGGCAGCCTGGAGATCTTCGGCCTCAATGCGATCATCGAACGGCGGCGGCTGCGGGCGGTCATCGGTTTCGTGGCCCACGCGCCCGGCCTGTATCCCGCGCTGTCGGCCAGGGAGACGCTGGAGTTCTACTGCACCCTCCAGGGCGTGGAGCGCCGTCGGGTCGCCGAGGTGCTCGAGCTGGTCGGACTTTCGGAGCTCGCCGGCAGGGCCGCGGAGAAGCTGTCGCGCGGCGCGCAGCAACGGCTGTCGATCGGCAGGGCGGTCCTCCATGACCCCAAGCTGCTGGTGCTGGACGAGCCCGACGCAAGCCTCGACTCTGGCGGGGCGGAGCTGCTCGCGCGAGTCATGCGCGGACGCACCGCCGTCATCGCCACCCATGACCACGCGCTGGCCAATCGGCTGTGCCAGCGCACTCTCGTGCTGCGTCGCGGGCGGGTGGTCGGCGTCCCGACGCGGCTGCGGGTCGTCCATTAACTGTGAGGAGCGTCGCCGTTGCTCTGGCCGTGGCGCGCAAAGACCTCAGGTCCGAGTGGCGAACGCGCGAGCTGGTTCCAGCGCTGGCCCAGTTCGTAGTGCTGGCATTGGTGATCGCCAACTTCGGATTTCAGATCGACTCGCGCAACGCTCCCGCGATCGCGCCTGGCGTGCTGTGGATGGCGCTCGTCTTTGCGGGCCTGGTTGCATTTGGACGCGCCTTCGCCGCCGAGCGAGAGCAGAGCTCGCTCGAGGCGATGCTCATGACGCCCGCTTCGCCTGCCGCAATCTTCGCGGGCAAGGCGCTGGCGGCTGGGCTGCTGCTAATCCTCTGCGAGGCGGTGCTGTTGCCCGCGCTCGCGTTGTTCTTCAGCGTGCCGCTGTCGTTCGAAGTGGTTTCCGCGGTCCTCCTAGCCACCGTCGGGATGGCCGTGCTTGGATGCCTGTTCGCGGCGATGGTCGCGCGCGTTCGCGCGCGCGAGCTTTTGCTGCCGCTGCTGACGCTACCGCTCTGGATCCCGTTCATCGTGTTCGGCGGTCAGGCGGTTCAGGCCGCGATGGGTGGGAGCGTTGGCACCGGCAACACTTCGGGTCTCCTCATCGACTTGGACATACTGTTCGTCGTGCTCACCTCGCTCACGGCTCGGTTCGTCCTCGATGACTAGTCGCTACGAGAACGCAGCGATCGCCGCGGTGGCGCTGATGCTCGTCGCTGCGGGCTTCATCTTCCTGTACGCACCGACCGATGCCTTGCAAGGACCGGTGCAGCGAATCTTCTACCTGCACGTCAGCACCGCCATCGCGGCTTACGGCTGCTTTGCCGTTGTGCTGATCGGGGGCATCGCGTATTTGTGGAAGGAGAACGCCGCCGCGGACCGGCTGGCGCGGGCCGGGGCACTGGTGGGTCTCGTCTTCACCACCGTGACGCTGGTGATGGGCATGATCTGGGCGAAGCCGACATGGGGCACGTACTGGACCTGGGATGCGCGCCTTACCTCGACCCTCGTGCTCTGGATCATCTACGCCGGCTACTTGATGATCCGCAGACTCGCCGACCCAGGCCGCCAGGCCGCGCGCTTCGCCGCCGTGGTGGGCATATTCGGCTTCATCGACGTACCCGTGGTGCATTTCAGCGTCACGTGGTGGCGAACCCAGCATCCGGGCCCGGTCGTGATCAATGATGCGCTGCCACCTCAGATGCTCGTCGCGTTCTTTGTCACCATGGCATGCACACTGTTTCTCGCCGTCGTGATGATCGCGATCCGCTATCGCATCGAGGTGCTCACGGACCAGGCCGCGGAGAAGGTGGTGCCGGCGCCCATCGTCGCGCCGACCGAGGCGGGAAGCGCCAGATGACGTACCTCGTCGCGGCTTATGCCTTCGCGATCGCCGTTCTCGGCGGATATCTGGCCTGGTCGCTGCTCCGGGTGCGTGAGCTGTCTAAGCCCCACGAACTCGGAGGCCAAGGCCGTGAGTTCGCGGGGACCCCTTTAAAGCGAAAGCAGTAATCGTCGGCGGTGGTCCCGCCGGGGACGCCGCCGCCGCGGGCCTGCGCGACGCGGGCTTTCAAGGCGAGATCCTGCTCGCCGGCTCGGAGCCGGAGATCCCCTACGAGCGACCGCACCTTTCCAAAGGCTTCTTGTGGGGAACGGTGCCGCGAGACCGCCTCGGATTACGTCCTCGCGAGCAGTATCGCGAGCTTGGGGTCGAGCTCCTTTTGGGTGGGCGGGTCGCGGAGCTCGACATCGAGCGTCGGGACATCGTGCTCGAGAGCGGCCGGCGCGCCGGCTGGGATCTGCTCTGCATCGCGACTGGGTCGTCCGCGCGGAGGCTCGACGGGTTTGATGACGCGATATACCTGCGTGAGCTGCCCGACGCGGAGCGCCTACTAACCGTCCTCGAGCGAGCGGAACGGTTACACGTGGTCGGAGCCGGATTCATAGGTTGCGAGGTTGCGGCCGCTGCCCGCCATCGAGGCTGCAGCATCACGGTGTTCGAAGCCCTGGCCCAGCCGCTGCAGAGGGTGCTGGGCCCCGAGCTGGGTGGTTACCTGGCGGCCGTCCATCGCGAGCATGGCGTCGATATGCGCCTGGGTGAGGCGCCCTCTCCGAACCTCGAGCCGCCGGTGGTGGTGGGGGTCGGCTCCTCGCCGCGTACCGAGCTTGCCCATGCCGCCGGCATTGACGTGGACAGTGGCATCCTGGTCGACGAGCTCGGCCGCACCTCGGCGCCGGACGTCTTTGCCGCCGGCGACGCGACCAGGTTCTGGAGCCCCCTGTTCGAGGAGCGGATAAGGGTCGAGCACTTCCAGACCGCGCAGCGCCAGGGCTTTGCCGTCGGGCGGGCGATGGCGGGCAAGCCGGCGCCGTTTGGGGAAGCGCCGTGGTTCTGGTCGGACCAGTACGACGTCAACCTTCAATACGCGGGCGCCGGGCTCGCGTGGGACGAGACGTTGGTGCGCGGCACCCTCGGAAAACCTCCGTTCAGTGTCTTCTACCTACGGCGGGGCTCGATGATCGCGGTGGCCGGGATCAACGACCACCACACCGTCGCTCGTGCGCGCCGCGTCATGGAAGCTCGCGCCCCCGTCACCCGCGAGCAGCTGGCGGATCCGGGTTTTGATCTTCGGAGAACGCTTCGATGAGCTTCGGAGCCAGCCCCGCGAAGATTCGCTCGGTGAGGCCCCACACGACGCTCTCCTCGTGGGCCAGGTAGCGGAAGCGCCACGGGTCGTCGGACTGCAGCCATTCGCTATCGTCGAGCAGCCGGTCGAGTGGGATCTCCAGCACACCCTCCAGCTCCTGTACGTCATGGACGAATGCGGGCACCGGGTCGGGGAGATGAGCCACGAATGGCACCACCGAGAAGTTGGAAACCGCGGCGTAGATCGGGTCACCGGCGCCGAGCGGCACCAGGCGGCCGACCGGGATGCCGATCTCCTCGGCCACCTCCCGCTGGGCGGCGGCCCAGGCCGACTCGCCCTCTTTGACGCCTCCTCCGGGCAGCGCCACCTGGCCCGGATGGTCGCGGAGGTCGGCCCGCCGACGTACAAATGGGACCATCCAGCGGCCGTCCGCCCGGTAGAGGACGAGCGTGACGGCGGCCTTGCGGGCGCCCCGCCGAAAGTCCCCCCAGCCGTCGATCGGATGGAACAGGTGTTCGAGCCGGCCCAGGAAATCAGCCAAACGCACCTCTTGGTGAACTCGTCCGGAGCCGGTAAGCTAGGAAAGGTAGCTGAACCAAGGTAAGGAAATGATCGATCACACAAGCACGCGCATAGAGCAGCAGGAGACCGCGCTGCGCCGGCAGAACCGGCGCCGTTACGCCTTTCAGCGCATGTTGGAGGCGACCGACAGGGTCCTCTGGCAGCTCGAAGAGATGAACCGGGACGGTGTCAAGACCGTGCCCGGGCCCGTTCGCACGGAGCTCCGGGAGGCGGTGGAGCTCATGCCCGATCATGTCCGCGAGGCCCTCAAGGACTCGGGCCACGTGCAGGACGCCCTCGACAGCCTCTTTGAGATCCAGGAGCGCCTGTTCCGCTGGCGGTTCCCGGAGTGGGACGACACCGAGCCCGACGATTTCGATTACGCGACCTGAGGAACTAAGAGGCGAGGGTCAGTACGAGGTCGGTGGCGTAGGCAGTCAGGAAGCCGAAGAGCATTCCCCAGGCGAAAACCGGTGGTGTGCTCAGCCGCCGGCCCACGTGGAAGAGCTCGTTGACGACGTAGAGCAGGGCCCCCGCGGCGATCGCCAGAAAGGCGACGTACAGGTAGTTCGAGCTGGCGAGGTATCCGATCCACGTGCCGATGAAGGTCGGTCCACCTCCGATCAGGCCCGCCAGCCCCAGGAAACCCCAGGACGCAGGTTTGGGCTCCATCGTCATCGGCGCGGCGATGCCGAAGCCCTCGGTGATGTTGTGCAGCGCGAAGCCGACCACCAACACGTCGACGAATGCGATCGCACCTGCGCGCGCGGACTGGCCGATGGCGAGCCCCTCGG